>Ga0302279_10001585_pt1 | contig 32002 bp, 18 predicted proteins | sample III_Bog_N3_3_FD_194541 | JGI IMG/M metagenome (GOLD analysis project Ga0302279, IMG submission 194541) | Peat permafrost microbial communities from Stordalen Mire near Abisko, Sweden - III_Bog_N3_3 | ecosystem: Environmental > Terrestrial > Soil > Wetlands > Peat | place: Sweden: Abisko...
CCTGTTCGGCCAGTTCGCGCGCACGCTGGGCACCCTCCTCCAAAACGGCGTGCCGGTGCTGACGGCCCTGAAGATCACGGAACAAGTCCTCAGCAACCGCATCGTCAAGGAAGCCATCGCCAAGACGCGGGAGGCGGTCACGGATGGCAAGACGCTGGCGCAGCCGCTGGCGGCCAGCAAGGTGTTCCCCCAGCTCATGGTGGACTTGGTCCGCATCGGCGAGGAAACCGGCGACGTGCCCGGCGCGCTCAATAACATTGCCGACACTTACGAAGGGGAACTGGAAATCGGGCTGCGGGTCATGACCCAGCTCATTGAGCCGGTCATGATCATCATGATCGCCGTGGTGGTGGGTTTCCTGCTCATCAGCCTGCTGCTGCCGATGTTCCGCCTCATCTCCCAGATTCATTGATGAAAGCGGCGGTCCCCTCATCTTCAGCGCGCGGATTCACCCTGATCGAGATCATGGTGGTGGTGGCGATCATGGGCCTCATCATGGCCATGGGGGTGCCCGGCATCCTCTCGGCCCTCAAAAAACAGGGCATGCGCAAGGCCATCAGCGACATTCAGGATGTCTGCGCCCAGGCCCGGGGGCAGGCGATCATGCAAAACCGCACGGTGGCCATGGTGTTTCATCCGCTCGACCGGAGTTTCGGGACGGATGCGGGCGGGGCCGGTTCCAGCGCCAACAAGGTCTCCACCTCGACGCTGCCGAGCGGCGTGGATTTCGCGATGCTCGATATTAACATGATGGATTTTGGCGCCTCGGACGTGTGCCGCGCCCGGTTTTTCCCGGATGGCACCAGTGATGAGATGACGATTGTCCTGCACGACAAGGATCAGTGGCGCAAGATCACCCTGGAATTTTCCACCGGCATCCCGATGATCAGTGACGTGGACCAATGAATCACCCATTGACAATTTCCGGGCGCCGTGGGCCCCTGAACCGGGTTGCCGCAAGGTGGGACAGGCTGGAAGCCTGTCCCGTGCATCCCGAATTTGTTGGCAAGGTTGGGCGGACGCGCCAACTTGGCGAACGGCCGGCAGGTTTGTCCCGCAGAGCGGGATGCGAGACAGCAGACTTGGAAGTCTGCGGTACAAAAAATCCGCCAACGACTTCGGGAGGCACCGCAGCCTGTCCCCCGGGACTGACCGGCTGGAAGCCGGTCCCACTTTGGGGCGGCCGGGCGGCGTTCTCGCTGTTGGAAGTGATGGTGGCCATCGCCTTGTTTTTCGGGGCGGCCTTCGCCATCTTGATGGTCATTTCCGGCGGGTTGGCCAATGCGCGCGCGTTGCAGCGTCCGCAGGTGGATGCGGCGGCCGTGGCCAGTATTTTTTCCATGACCAACAAGATTGTGGAAACGACCGATTCCGGGGATCTGGGCGAGTTGCTGGGCGAGAGTTACCGGGGTTACACCTGGGAATCCTCGAGCATCGAGGCGGAGTCCAACAAGCTGTTCCGCGTGGATTTCACCATTTACAGTCCGGCGCCGGGGCATCCGGTGTTCTCGCAGATCAGCACGCTCTTTTTCCGTCCGGCCTCGCCGGCGGGCAGCCTGGACACCGGGCTGGGCTTCCACTGACGCGCATGAAGTTTTCCGCCGCCAGCCGCCGCCGCGCCTTCACCCTCCTCGAGATGATGGTGGCGATCGCCATTTTCGCGATGGTGGTGGCCACGATTTATTCCACCTGGATTCTCATCGTGCGCTCCTCGCAGATCGCGCAGGAAACCGCCGCCCAGGCCCAGCGCGAACGCGTGGCGGTGCGCACGGTGGAGAACGCCCTGATGTGCATCCAGTCGTTTCAGGCCTCGATGAAATATTACAGTTTTGACGTGGAGAACGGCGCCCAGCCGGTGTTCAGTTTCACCTCGCGCCTGCCCGACGTCTTCCCGCGCAGCGGCAAATTCGGGGATTTCAACGTCCGCCGCCTCGCCTTCAGTGTTGAACCGGGGGCGGATCAGGAAAACAACCTCGTGCTGCGCCAGAACCCCATTCTGATGGACATGGACGAGGATGAAAAAAAATACCCGCTCATCCTCGCCCACAACGTCAAGGATTTCGAGGTGGAATGCTGGGATACGAATCAGATGGAATGGGTGCAGGAATGGGATGACACCAACACCATCCCGCCGCTGGTGCGGGTGACGTTTGCCATGGCCAGCCGCACCGCCTCTGGGAACGACGGGCCGGTGCTGTCCCTGACCCGCGTGATTGCACTGCCCAGTTCCACCCTGCCCGCCATCGTGCAATCCCCGCGCCATCCATGAACTTCCGCCCGGCCCCCAAAAACGACGGCATCGCCCTGATTGTGGTGATGATCGCCATTGCCGTGCTGATGGGGCTGGCGTTCGCGTTCGCCTTTTCCATGAAGATCGAGACCCGGCTGGCTTCGAATGCGGATTCCGAACAGCAAATGGTTTGGCTGGGCCGGGCCGGGGTGGAAACCGCGCGGTGGGTGCTGGCCCAGGAGGCGGCCATTCCCAATGAACCGTACGATTCGCTCAACCAGATCTGGGCGGGTGGCCCGGGCAGCCTGGGAGAAACCAACAGCGTCCTCTCCGGCTTCTCGCTCAATGACATTCCGCTGGGTGCGGGCCGGTTCACCCTCAAAATTGTGGACCTTGAACGCAAGGTGAACATCAACGCCGTCCCGCCCATGCAACTGCAGCAGGTGCTGACCGTCATGGGTGTCCCGGCCGACAGCATTTCGGTGGTGTCCGATTCCATCCTGGACTGGATCAGTCCCGAAAACGCGCCGCGGCCGGCGGGGGCGGAGAGCGATTATTATCAGGGGCTCACCCCGCCCTATTACGCCAAAAACGCCCCGATGGACGACCCCTCGGAATTACTGTTGGTCAAGGGGGTCACGCCGGAAATGTATTGGGGGGGGAGCGCCGGCGACCACGCCCCGGCGGCCTTCCAGCACAAGCTCGGCTTGGGCAACGCCCCCGGCGAGGCGCCAAATTATCCCTTCGGGTTGAAAGACATTTTCACCCCCATTTCCGCCGGGAAAATCAACATCAACACGGCGGATGCCAACGTGCTGCAAACCATTCCCGGCGTGGACGCCCAGGCCGCCGCCGACATCATCAAGCGGCGCGCCGGTCCCGACGGCATGGATGGCACGGATGACGACACGCCGTTCCGCAGCCCCGGTGAGCTGGCCGGCATTGATCCGCAAGTGACTCAGCAGGTGCTATCGCAGCTTTGTGACGTCCGCAGCCGGACGTTTGAGGTTCACATCCTCTGCCAACTGGGGAATTATCACCGGGAATACGTCGCCATCCTGTGGCGCAACACCCCGCAGGACATCCGGGTGCTGGGCTTTTGGTGGCAATCGAAAGAATCAGGCAGTTGAACCGTTGGCTGCAGCGGCGAGTTGCTGAAGCATTGGCCCGGCCGCTGCGGCAAACCGGAAATCGGCCAGGTGCGAAACGGGGGTGGCCTCCGGGTTGATTTCCACCACCGGCGTGCCCCGCCGCCGGGCCGCCAACACCGGCTCGATGACATAGGGAAACAAACTGGTCGTCCCCACGGAAAAGAGCAGGTCGAAGCCCTGCTGCTGCTCATCGGCAAAGGCGCCCAGCACATCGCCAGGCAGAGATTCGCCATACAGCACCACGTCCGGACGCAGCCCGGACCGGCATTCGGGACAGCGCGGCAGTTCCGCCCGGCCTTCGTAGGTTTCCCAACGGACCGAATAGTCACACTGCGTACAAATGATCCGCCGCAGGTTGCCGTGCAGTTCCAAGACGTTCCGGGAACCGGCGCGCTGATGTAGTTCGTCAATGTTTTGCGTAGCGATCCACACGGTGCGCTCCGGCGATGGCAGCGCGGCCATGGTGTGATGTGCCGCGTTGGGGGTCTTGCCGCGGATGCTCAACTCCAGCCGGGCCAGATATTTCCAGGACAGCGCCGGGTTCCGCCGGAGGGTCTCGCCGGAAAGGGCTGCTTCAAACGGCACGCCGTCTTCGGTCAGCCCATCCGCAAACGCCGCCGTGGCGCCCCGGAAAGTGGGGATCTGCGACTCGGCCGAAACCCCCGCCCCGGTGATGAATAAGACGCGCCGGGCACGCCTCAGCCGTGCCCCCACCTGGATAATGTCGCTGTTCATCTTGGTTCAAGTTTTAATCAGATACCCCCGTGAAATAAACGGAATACGCGAACTATTTGACCGAAGTACTCCCCGGTATGCGCCCCGGGGCCAGTTCCGTGCCGTTGAGGATGGGGAAGGTGTCGGCGGTTTCCGCGCCGGTGACTATTAACCGCGAATTCGCGCCCCATTTTGTGGTCACCACCGGTTTTGCAGAGCGTTAATCCGCCCCCCGCCAAAACAATAATCAAAATCCACGCTTGCCAGCCAGCGGGCGGGCGGATAAAAGTTGGCCCACCATATATGTTTGGAAAACTATTTGCCTTTGCCACGTTTGAAGTCAAGCGCTGCCGGTTCAGCCGGCTGATTCACCACCCGCGCGTGACCAAGTTCCTCCATCCGCACGGTTTTGAACCGGTGGTCACCCGGTGCCTGGTTGATACCAATTGGTCGGGACCGGTCTGGGACGTGGGGGCGAATGTCGGTAATATTGCATATGAAGCCGCCCAGCGCCACAAGGTTTTTGCGTTTGAGCCGAATTTGAACCTGCTTTATTATCTGGGCTACAAACTCAAGGACTGCCCGGGCGTCACCGTGGTGCCGTGCGCCCTGACGCCGGACGGCCAGTCCATGCAGAGTTCGCTGGACCCCATTTTTTCGCTGCCCAACCAAGGCCCGATGGCGGCCACGCTCTCGGTGGAGGAGGCGTTGAAAAAATTCGGGCGGCCCGGCGTCATCAAGCTGGATATTGAAGGCGGCGAATACGAGGTCATCAAATCACCTTCACTGACCGGACTCACCCTGCTGGTGGAATGGCACCGGGAAGTTCCGACGGTGCTGGACCGGTGGCATGTAAAAAATCTGGATGCCACACACACTTTGTTGACGCCAAAATGAACCGGACGGGATTTTGCGGTGTTTTAACCCAATTATGAATGTCAACAAAGCAAGCCGGCCGGCGGAGTCCGCCGGCCCCGGGGTGCTCCTGATTCTGGCGGGAATCCTGGCGGTTTTCTTCTGGCGGAGTTTCCTCCCGGAATATGTGCATTTTTCCAACGACGGTCCGCTCGGCCAGCAGGTCACCGCCTTCGCCCGGCTGCCGGCCGGTTATTGGGGGGTCTGGGCGGACAATAATGATCTGGGCGGCGGCGGTGGTTCGCTGCCGTTTGGCATTTACTCCCTGTTCAGTTGGTTGGTGGGTCCCCTTGGGTATGCGAAGTTTCTGGCCCCGTTCGACCTGTTCATTCTGGGGTTGGGGGCGTGGGCTTTTTTCCGGGAACTAAAACTGTCCCCGCTGGCGGCCACGCTGGGCGCCCTGGCGGCGGCGTTGAATTCGACGTTTTTTGCGACGGCCTGCTGGGGGGTGGCCCCGCAGGAAGGCGCGATTGGCATGGATTTCTTTGCCATGGCCCTGGTGGTTTCAATTTCGGCGGAGACGCCGTTGCTCATCCGGCTCGCCCGCCTGGCCCTGGCCGGATTGTGTGTCGGCGAGAATGTCATTGAAGCCTCGGATATCGGCGCGATTTTCAGTCTGTTTGTCTCGGCGTTCATTTTGTGGACCGCCGTGAGCCGCGAGGCCGGATCAGTGGCGGTCAGAATTGGCAAGGGCGTGGGCCAGATCGTGCTGGTGGCCCTGTTTGCCGGGTTTATCGCCACCCAGGCCCTGGTCACGCTGGTGGGCACCGAGATTGTGGGCGTTTCCGGCACCGCCCAAGATGCCCAAACCAAGGCCGCCCATTGGGACTTTGCCACCACGTGGAGCCTGCCCAAGGTGGAAACCCTGGGCTTGGTCGTGCCCGGCCTGTTCGGTTACAAAATGGACACCCCGCAAAACATGGACCCCGGCTTTAAGGAATTTTATGAAGGCGGATGTTATTGGGGGGGGATGGGCTTGGATCCGGCGTGGGATCGCTATCTGGCCGCCGGCAGCCCGGGAAATCCGCCCATGGTGCAGATGCGCCAAACCGGCGGCGGCAATTGCGCCGGGGTGCTGGTGGTGCTGGTGGGGGTCTGGGCCGCCGCCCAGGCCCTGCGGAAACGGGATTCGGTTTTCCCGGACCCGCAGCGCCGCCAGATTTGGTTCTGGTCCGCCGTGGTGATCGTGTCCATCCTGTTCGCCTGGGGCCGGTTCTCGGTGTTTTATACGCTGGTATATCACCTGCCCTATTTTTCCACCATCCGCAGCCCCACTAAATTCGTGATCGTCTTCTCCTGGGCCATCGTGGTTTTATTTGCCCACGGCATTGACGGGCTCAGCCGGCGTTACCTGAAGGCCGGCAACAGCACCCCGGGCAACCCGTTCGCCCAACTCAAAAAATGGTGGGCCACCGCCCCCGGCTTCGACCGGAAATGGACTTGGGGCTGCCTGACCGCCGTCGCCATCAGCCTGGTGGGCTGGCAGATTTACGCCGGCGAAAAGCCCGCCTTGATTCATTACCTGCAACGCGCGCCCGGCGACCCGGTGGGCTCCGAGGCCGACCTCATCGCGGCCTTCAGCATCAACCAGGCGGGGTGGTTTGTGGCGCTGCTGGCGGTGGCGGCCGGGCTTTGCCTCCTCATTATTTCCGGTGTGTTCGCCGGCCGCCGGGCCAAATTCGGCGGCTTCCTGTTGGGGCTGTTCCTGGTGGCGGACCTGGGCCGGGCCGACCTGCCGTATATCATTCATTGGGATTACAAGCAAAAGTATGATATTAACCCGGAAAATCCCGCGCTTTCCACCAATCCCATCCTGAATTTCTTGCGGGACAAATATTATGAACACCGGGTGATGGAACTGCCGCCCGGGCCGGAGGGGTCGCAAAATTTCCACAATTTATACACCATTGAATGGAACCAGCACCAGTTCCCCTATTACAACATCCAGTCGCTCGAACCGTGGCAGCGGCCCCGCGTGGACACCCTGACGGAAACCTATGAAAAAACGGTTTACAATCGCGGCGTGGAGGGGCTGGCCCGGGAATTGGAGTTGACCGACACCCGCTATCTCCTCGGTCCGGTCGGCTACTTTCAGGATCTGAACACCCGGTTGGATCCCGTTCAACACCGTTTCCGGATTCTCCAGCGTTTCAGCGTCCAGCCCAAGCCGGGCATCAGCCAGCCCATCCAATACTCCGACGTCACCGCCGTGCCCGACACCAACGGCGACAGCGCCCTGTATGAGTTCACCGGCGCCCTGCCCCGGGCAAAATTGTATTCGAACTGGCTGGTCAACACCAACGACCAGACCACGCTCGCCACCCTCATCAACCCGGATTTCGATCCGGCCAAAACGCTGCTCGTTTCCACCCCGTCCGCCGGCGTGGCTCCGGTCGCCACCAATGACAATGCCGGCACCGTGGAATTCAAGAGCTATACCTCCACGAAGGTCACCTTCACCGCCAACACCCCCACGCCCGCCATCCTGTTGTGGAATGACAAATACGACCCCACGTGGAGCGCCGCCGTGGATGGCCAGCCCACGCCCCTGCTGCGCTGCAATTACATCATGCGCGGGGTTTATCTGAAGCCGGGGGCGCACGTCATCACCTTGGAATACGCCGTGCCCCACAAACCTTTGTTTGTGACGGTGACCGCCTTTGGAGTGGCCCTGCTGCTGGCCGGTTTTCTCCTGGTGTCCGGCCGCCGCCCGACCGGCGGTGCGAGGGTTTAAGCCCCCGTTGAATCCCTTGGGGTGCCGGACTACGGCGCCCGCCCTTCCACCGCGAGCAACCGGCGTTTCCACGGCAGACCGCCGGAAAAGCCCCCCAGCCGGCCGTTCGCGGCCAGCACCCGGTGGCACGGAATCAACACCGGAATGGGGTTGGCTCCGCACGCCCCGCCGACCGCCCGGACGGACTTGGGCCGGTCAATCTGGCGGGCAATCATGCCGTAGCTCGAAGTTTTACCCCACGGAATTTGCTGCATCGCCCGCCAGACCTGGCGCTGGAAGTCTGTGCCCTCCGCCACATCCAGCGGGGGCAGTTCCATGGGCTCGCGACCGGCCAGCGCCATTTTCAACGCCCGGGACGTGAGGCGGTGCCATTGGGAAATCTGCCGGAGCAACTCGGGCGGGATCGCCTCGCGATGGCGCGGCGGCGGGGCCGGCTGCGGAAAGGCCAGCCCGGCCAAGCCGCGCGCTGAATAACTCGCCGTGAATTCTCCTTCGGCGGTCGGAATCACCAATTCAAACAAGGTTTCCGGCGGATTCAAAGCCATGATTTTTTCTCAGCGGTTTCGGTAATAATGGCAGAGCATCAGGAACAGAATGATGAACAGCAGGGCGACCAGACCCAGAAAACGGTTCCGGGCGATCCGCTTTTCATAGCGCATGGGGCGCAGCCCGTCAAAACCACCCGCCGCCAGATAACTCACCAGGCGCGGGTTGGCGCTGCTGGGTCCATGCAGATAGTTGCGCAGACGATTCCACAGGGCTGGAAAATCATACTTGCGCAGGCCGTATTCATTGAATAATTCCGGCGGCAATGGCGGGGCCGGGGTTTGAATCGGCTGCTGGTTGACCTCCTCAAAGACCGGCTCGCGGGGAGGAGACGGAGGGGCGGTTTCCCCCGCCCGGGACGCGGCGGCACCCGGCGGCAGGGTGGTGGAACGCAGCCGGGGGCCGGGGCTCTGCTGGAGTTGCGCGTCCAGCTTTTTGATCTTTGATTCGAGCGCGGCAATCTGGCTGTTCAGCGCGCGGGCGTGATCTGAAATCGGGTCCGTCTTTTTGTTCAGCCAGCCCATGAAAGTTAAGGCATTGGAGATTAATGGTGGGCCAGCAACAGCAGGAACGTCCCCAGCGCCAACAACCCCACCGCCACCAGTGGCAGCGTGAAGGCCAGGCCGATTTTGCACAACCCGCCGAATGGCAGCGCGGCCAGCGCGTCCACCGCCGGGGGCGCCGGGTGGGCGGCCTCCGCCTTGGACGCGGCATCACCGGCCAGCGCCGGCAGTTTCAACCGGGCCGAATTCCATTCCATGCGCGCGTTTTCCACCACCGTCAGTCCGCGGGTCAGTTCCATCGGAAAGTTATCGCGCGTCCACGCCTCGTCATGAATCGCCTGCACCTTCCCCAGCGCCATCCGAAAATCGGCGATGGTTTTGGCCATCTGCTCGGCGTCACGGCGGGCCGTGAATTCTGCCTTCTCCAGCAGGCCCAGGCCACGCGTGAGCTGCTGGACGATTTCCTGGCGACCGGTCTGAAATTCATTCTGGCGGCGGCGCAATTCCTCGAGGGCGGAACGTTCGCGCTCCAGTTCATCCTGGGCGCGCTTGAGTTCCGCCAGCTTTTGCTGGGCGTCCACCACCTTGCGGTCCACCTCCTCGCGATTCGGCGCCCGGTGCGCGTCTGCCGCCAGCGGGGTCACATTCGGCGCGGTGGGCCGGACCAACGGTGCCTTGTGCGCCAGGAAATCCGTGTCAATAAACTCAGTTGCGTCGTGTTCGCCAGCCATGAAGCGACTTTAGACCCGACGCGCCCGTCTGTAAAGGGGCGTGTTGCCGGAAATTTAAAAACCGGGGGCGGCGGATCGGAGGGCGGCCGTCGCAGTGGGTCAGCCGGGAATTTGCAAAGCGGGAATGAATGAACTCCGGGCGCTTGCGTCGAGTGGCTCCGGAAGCTGGTTTCCGCCGTCCGCCCGCCGGGCGGCGACGCCGGGGAAGATTTTGGACTGGGCCAGACAGTGCTCGATCCGCGCCTCAATTCCCTTCATGTTTCCCTGTTACACGAACGCCGTCAGGCCCGTCCCCGCCCGTCCGCGTCACTGACTCTGCTATGTGACCGGTTGTTGCGGGAAGGCCCCTCCGCGTCGCTTCGGGACAAAAAGAGCCTGCTGTGGGATGCGGACTCCATGCTGAACCTGCATCGCCGGTTGTGGAGCAGTCCGGCCGCCCAGTGGCACGGTTGGTGGCGGGAATCCTTCCAGAATTACCTGGCGTCACTTCCGCAGAGCGGCCGGACCGGAGCTTAAATTATCTCGGATTATCGTTGGGGAGGGGGCTTGGCCGTGGCAAAAATAGGCAAATTTGTTCGGAAATAACGTTAGCGTTACTTTTTTGTAAAAATAGCTTGAAACATACAACCCGTGGTGTAAGAATGGCTGTCGTTCCCCCACTAATGGGGTTACAGCAAACTTTAAAAACCGCTTTCCCGAGGTAAAACAGTGTCAGGCCAGGTTTTCGTCTCGAGGACTTGGGCGGGTGGGGTCAAAACAGATACAATTCAAATCGGATTACCATGATTGATGCACGCGAGGAAGTATTGTCGGCGGCTCCCAAGTCCACGGGGCGTCGTTCCACCAAAGTCGCCGCCACCCGGGCGGTGCGAACCAGCAAGACGGCCACCGGCAAATCACTGCATTTGGACCGGGTGTTCAGCGACGCCAAGGTCAAGCCCTTCGACCAAATCGAATGGGAACGCCGCACGGCGGAAATCACGGATGACGCAAACAAGGTCATTTTCAAACAGGAAAACGTCGAGGTGCCCAAGTCCTGGTCGCTGCTCGCCACCAAGGTCGTCGTCTCCAAATACTTTTACGGCGAACAAAACACCCCCGAGCGCGAAACCTCGGTGCGCCAGCTCATCCACCGCATCGCCCGGACGATTGCCGACTGGGGGATCGCCGACGGTTATTTCAGCAAGGCCGACGGCGAAGTGTTCTACGATGAACTGACCTGGCTGTGCGTCAACCAATACGGCGCCTTCAACTCGCCGGTCTGGTTCAACGTGGGCCTGTATCACCAATACGGCGTCGGCAAAGATTCGGGCCGGGGCAACTGGTATTACAACCGCCCCGACAAGCAGGCCGAACGGGCGGCCACGCAGTATGAATATCCGCAGGGCAGCGCCTGCTTCATCCAGTCCGTGGCGGACAACATGGAGGACATCATGCGCCTGGCGTATAGCGAGGCCATGCTGTTCAAATACGGCTCCGGCACCGGCACGGATCTCTCCCCCATCCGTTCGAGCCGCGAGAAACTCAGCGGCGGCGGCCGGCCCAGCGGCCCGATGAGTTTTCTCAAGGTCTATGACCAGGTGGCCAGCGTCGTCAAATCCGGCGGCAAAACCCGCCGCGCCGCCAAGATGAACACGCTGCGCGACTGGCACGCCGACATCGAGGAATTCATTGACGCGAAGCAAAAGGAGGAGAAGAAGGCCTGGGCGCTCATCGAGCAGGGCTATGACGGTTCGTATAACGGCGACGCCTACGGCAGCGTCATGTATCAGAACGAGAATCTCTCCGTGCGCGTGAGCGATGAATTCATGACGGCCGCGACCACCGGCCGCGAATGGTGGACCCGCGCCTCGACCACCGGCAAGCCCATCGAGAAAAAGGACGCCGCCACCCTCCTGCACAAAATCGCCGAGGGCACGCACATCTGCGGCGATCCGGGCATGCAATATGACGGGGCCATTCAAAAGTGGCACACCTGCAAGGGCACCGAGCCCATCCACTCCACGAATCCGTGCAGCGAATACGTGTTCATCAACAACACGGCCTGCAATCTGGCCTCCCTGAACCTCATGAAGTTCAAACGCGAGGACGGCAAGTTTGACGTGGACCGGTTCAAAGCCGCCGCCCGCATCTTCATCACCGCCCAGGAAATTCTCGTGGACAACGCGAGCTATCCCACCAAGGAAATCGCGGAAAACTCGCACATTTTCCGCACCCTCGGTTTGGGCTTCGCCAATCTCGGCTCCCTGTGCATGAGCTACGGTCTGCCCTATGATTCGGACGAGGGCCGCGCCCTGGCCGGTGCCATCACCGCGATCATGACGGGCGACGCCTACGAACAAAGCGCCGAAATCGCGGCCACCGTCGGACCCTTCGCCGGTTACCGCGACGCCCGTTGCTCGCACGTCCCGAAACCCCTGGCGCCGGACAATGTCGAATCCATGCTCGGCGTCATTCAACTCCATCGCGACGCGGTGGAGAACATCCAGCCCAGTCAGGAATTTAACTACCTCAAGGATGAAGCCCGCCGGAGCTGGGACAACGCGCTCGCCAAAGGCCGCCTATACGGCTACCGCAACGCGCAGGTCTCGGTGCTCGCGCCGACCGGCACCATCGCCTTCCTGATGGATTGCGACACCACCGGCGTGGAACCGGACATCGCCCTCGTCAAATACAAACTGCTCGCCGGCGGCGGCGTGTTCAAAATCGTCAATCGCGGCGTGCCCGACGCCCTGCGCCGGCTCGGTTATGCCGAGGCCGAGATCAAGGGCATCATCGCCCACGTCGAGAAATTCGACACCATTGAAGATGTCGAGGAAGACGGCCGGGCCGTCGCCAGCGGCCTCAAGGCCAAAGACCTGCCCGTGTTCGACTGCGCCTTCAAGGCGCATCGCGGCCAGCGCAGCATCGGCTACCTCGCCCATCTCAAGATGATGGCGGCGGCCCAGCCCTTCATCAGCGGCGCCATCTCCAAAACCGTCAACATGCCGGCCAACAGCACCGTGGCGGACATCCAGCACACTTACGTGGAAGCCTGGAAAATGGGCTTGAAATGCGTCGCCATCTACCGCGACGGCTCGAAGCGCTCGCAGCCGCTGAACACCAAGAAAACCAGCGAAGGCGTGGACAAGGTGGCCGAAGCCGCCACGCTGGCCGCCCGCCTCCGGGAACTGGAAACGGAAGTCGCCGGCCTGCGCGCCGAATCCGGCAAGCCCCTGCGCCGCCGGCTCACCGACACCCGCACGGCCGTCACCCACAAATTCGACATTGCCGGCCACGAAGGCTATCTCACCGTCGGTCTGTTTGAGGACGGCCAGCCCGGCGAGTTGTTCATCACCATGGCCAAGGAAGGCTCGACCATCGGCGGTTTGATGGACAGCATCGGGACGCTCACCAGCCTGGCCCTGCAATACGGCGTGCCGCTGGACGCGCTGGTGCGGAAATTCGCGCACCAGCGGTTCGAACCCAGTGGTTATACGAAGAACCCGGACATCCGCAACGCGTCCTCGATCACGGATTACGTGTTCCGCTGGATGGCGTTCCAATTCATCCCCGGCTACCGCGAAAGCGTGACCCCCGTGCGCACGCAGCCCGAACTGGCCATGCCGGGCCTGCTCGAGGAGATGAAAAAAAAAATTAACCGCCCGGTGCCCGAGCTGGCCATCTCCGAAGACACCGACGTGGTCGAGGTAAAACCCGGGCCCGGCGCGGGTCACGCCCCGGCGAAGGGCCGCGCGAAGCTGACGCTGACGAGTTCGTTCCAAAACCAGGGCGACGCCCCGACGTGCCCGACCTGCGGCCACGTGGCCGTGCGCAACGGCGCGTGTTTCAAGTGCCTGAACTGCGGCGAGAGTTTGGGGTGCAGTTAGATGCTCGAAGATGCCTGCCTTTGAAATTTGATCGCGAAAACAGGCTCTTCGGAGCCTGTTTTTTTTGGGCCTGATCTTGCCGGTCGTGACGTGCCACATGGTGGTGACAACGCTCGGGTTATCCCCGCCCCGATCCGCAGGTGGGAAACCTCCGGCACAAAAAATCCGCTCACAACCTTGGGATGGACCGCCGCCGGGGAGCCATCACGTTATTCGCCGGTCGTTATTTTCATTGCCACGAATCCTACCCGCCTTATAACTTGGTATTCATGAAACCCTCCGATCCGTTTTCCGCGTTACTTTCCATGCGTGGTTTAATCCGGCGGGCGAAGTTGGCCGGGGGTTTTCCGCCCGCCAGGACCTGGAGGCTCCGCGTGCTGACGGGCGGGTGCCTGCTGGCGCTGGCCGGCACGCTCCAGGCGCAAACACTGACGGACAAGGGTTCCACCGCGCCGGTGCCGGGAACTTATGACATTTCCCAGTTGAGCGTGGCCGGCAACACGACTTTCCCCGACGGGTTGAATTACTACGATAATAACGCGTTGAACAACCAGACCGTTGGCGAGCCGGGGCAAACCTTCACCAACACCTCCGGCGTGGCGGGGGCCACGGTGACGGCCCTGACCTTCAAGACCGCCGGCCTCGGATCCGATAGTGGTCTCAGCACGGCCCAGGATTATTATCTCCATTTTTATTCGGTTTCCGGCGGCACGGCGACCTTGATTGCGACTTACACGAGTGGGGCGGTAAAGTTCAATGACGGGGATTGGTTGCAATGGACCGGGATTTCCGTTCCGCTGGTCCAGAACGTCACCTACGCCTATTCCTTCGGCCTCACGGGTTCCGGATCGGGTTGGGAGGCCCTGGCGGTGGCGAGTGGGAGTCCCTATGCGGGCGGCGAAATTGGCATGATCCCGGTCACCGGCGGGGCCATCTCGTTTGGGGCCGGCTACGACGCGGTGTTTGATCTTGGGATCACGGTGCCGACCGCCCCGGTGGCCGCCGCGCCCGTGATTTCCCCCACCAACGCACCCGTGTATGCCGGCACCCCGGTGACCTTCACCGAAACAGCCGCCGGGCGGGCGCCGCTGTATTATCAATGGCGGACAGACGGCGGCGGGGGCGGCGCGCTTACGAATATCGCCGGGGCGGTGGCGACGAATTTGAACGTGGTGACCACGGGCCGGGCCGCCGGAACGTATCGTTATCTGGTGGTGGTTTCCAACAGCGTGGGCGTCTCGACCAGCAGCGTGGCGGCGCTCAACCTGGTGGCCGGCAGCGCGCCCGTGCTGGTCTCGGACATCACGCCCAACCCGGCGCTGGGCTATGTCGGCGGCAGCCTGACGTTTTCCGCCGCCTTCACCGGCACCCTGCCCATCGCCTACCAATGGCAGGTGAACACCGGCGGCGGGGCGGTGAATCTGCCGGGGGCCACGAACGCCACGCTCACGCTGAATAATCTGCAAACCACCAATGCGGGCGGCTACACGCTGCTGGTCTCCAATACCGTGGGCGGTCCGGTGGCCACCAGCACGGCCCGCCTGACCGTGGCCACCCGGGCGGCCTTCGTCAGCGCGGTGTTGCAGGACAATCCCGTCGCTTATTGGCGGCTCGACGAGACCGCCAGCCCCGCCGGCGGAACGCTGACGGCTGCGGACCTGACCGGCAATTTTAACGGGGTTTATGGCGCCGCCACCCTTGACGGCGTGGCCGGGCCGGTGCCGGCCGACGGCTTTTCCGGCTTCGAAACCTACAACCCGGCGGCGCAATTCACCTATGATGCGGCCAATTCGTTCGTCAGTGTTCCCGCCCTGAATTTGAACACCAATACCATCACCCTCAGCGCCTGGATTTACCCGCAGGGCACGCCCGGTTCTTATAGTGGTTTGATCTTTTGGCGCGACGGCGGGGATGCGGCGGGCTTGAATTTCACCTCGGGCGGGGAGTTGGGCTACACTTGGAACCAAAACAGCTCGGACACCTGGGACTGGGGTTCCGGCCTGATCCCGCCGTTGCAACAATGGTCGTTTGTCGCCCTGGTCATCTCGCCGCAAAACGCGATCGTCTATCTCTGCAACACCAACGGGGTCCAATCCGCCACCAACCTCATCGCCAGCAGCGCGGAAGCCTTCAACACGCCCGCGTTAATCGGCGATGACGGTGCCGATGGCGACAACGGGGGCCGGGTGTTCAACGGCATCATGGACGAAGTCGCGGTCTTCAACACCGCGCTCAGCCAGCAACAGGTGCTGAACCTCTATTTCAATGGCGTGGCGACCGCCCCCCAGGCCGGCCTCCCGACGGAGGTCCCGGCCACCAATGTGTTCGTGGGCGGCTCGGTGGTCCTCTCGGAAATGGCGCTGGGCGTGGGGCCCTTTCAATATCAATGGCTGACCAACGGCGTGGCCCTGCCGGGCGCCACCAACAATCCCCTGGTCCTGTCCAATCTCACCCTGGCGGCGGCCGGCAATTACAGCGTGGCGATCAGCGACGCCCTGGGCTCCGCCACCAGCGCGCCCGTGGCGGTGACCGTGACGCTGGACACCAACCCCCCCGTGGTGCTGCGCGCCTTTAACATTGGCGCCACCAATGTCGAGGTGGATTACTCCAAAACGCTCGCCGCCGCCACCGCGACCAACCCGGCGAATTATGTCTTCACCAATGGCACGACCCTCACGGCCGTGTCGCTGGGCGTGAACCAATCCTCGGTGCTGCTCACCACGGCGCCCCTGAGTTATGGCAGCAATTACACCCTGGTCATCAACGGGGTGCTCGATCAGGCCGTGCCGCCCAATGCGATCGCCACGAACACCACCGTGACGTTCCAGGCCCTGCCGATCACGTTGCAGGACATTGGCAATCCGGCGGTGGCTTCGACCCTCAGCTACACCACGAATGGGCTGACCGTCACCACCCTGGGCAACTCCTTTGGCGGCACGGCGGACCAGGGCAGTTTCGCCTACCAATTATGCGCCAGCAATTTCGATGTCTGCGTCTGCGTGGCCGATCTGGGGTTGTCAGACGTGTTTGCCCAGGCCGGTTTGATGGCCCGCGAAACGCTGAATGCGAACAGTCGTTTCGCCGCGGCCCTGACCACACCCACGCTGAACGGATCATTTTTTGCCTGGCGCGATCCCGCCGGCACGGCCGCCCAAACCGCCGGCGGTTTTCCGGCCAATTATCCGCACACCTGGCTGCGGTTGCAACGGGTGGGGAACACCTTCAACGGCTATGCCGGCTACGACGGGCGGACCTGGACGCTGCTGGGCAGCGACACGCTCACCCTGCCGGCGCAGATTTACCTCGGTTACGCCGTGGGGGGCGACAACCCCAACGCCGCCACCACCGCGCAATTCAGCCTCCTGGCCGGCGTGACCAACGCCGTGGTTGCCACCGTCGCCGCCCCCCATGAGCCCCTGGGCCCCTCCAGCCGCTTCACGCCCGTGGTCATCTCCGAAATCATGTGGAAGCCGCCCACGCGCCCGGATGGGAAAAATCTGGAGTTTCTGGAACTATACAATTCCAACCCCTGGTTCCAGGACCTCAGCGGCTACCAGCTCACCTGTGCGGACATGAATTACACTTTTCCGGCCGGCACGACGCTGCCCGGCGGCGGTTATCTGGTCGTGGCCGCCGCGCCGGCGGACATTGCGGGCGTCTATGGCATCACCAATGTCACGGGCCCCTATAACGGCAGCCTGAAACATTCGGAGACGCTGGAATTACTGGATGAACGCACCAACGTGCTGCTGACCGTGCCCTATACGGACGTCTATCCCTGGCCGGTGGCGACGGATGGCACGGGCCATTCCCTCATTCTGGCCAACCCCTCCTACGGCGAAGGCGACCCGCGCGCGTGGGCCCTCAGCGATGTGACGGGCGGCTCGCCGGGGCAAATGGACGGCTACACGCCCAGCCCGCTGCGTAACGTGGTCATCAACGAAATCCTGCCGCACTCGGAGAATCCCGCCGTGCCCCAGTTCATCGAGCTTTACAATCACAGTACCAACCAGGTGGATGTCTCCGGCTGTATTCTGACGGATGATCCGACCACCAACAAATATGTCATCCCCGCCGGCACGGTGATCGGCCCGGCGGGTTTTGCGGCCTTCACCCAGGCGCAATTTGGCTTCCCGCTCAACGGCGCGGGCGAGACCCTCTATTTCATCAAGCCCGACGGCAGCCGGGTGCTCGACGCCGTCCAGTTCGGGCCGCAGGCCGACGGCGTGTCCTACGGCCGCTGGCCTGATGGGGCGAATGATTTTTACGCCTTCACCACCAACACCCCGGGCACGAACAACAGCGCCATCGTCATCGGCAACGTTGTCATCAATGAACTGATGTATGACCCGATCATCGGCACCAGTGACGGACAATATATCGAGCTATACAATCAGGGCACCAACGCGGTCAACCTGAACGGCTGGCAGCTCACCTCGGGGGTGACCTTCACCTTTCCCAATGTTATCCTCGCGCCCAACGGGTATCTGGTGGTGGCCAAAAATGAAACCAATCTGTTCGCCAATTATCCGAATTTGAACACCAACAACACCGTGGGCGACTTTTCAGGCAAGCTGTCCCATGACGGGGCATTGGTCGTGCTGTCCCAGCCGGAAACCCTCTACGTGACCAACACAATTTTGGTGGCGGAAGACCAGGTGTCCTATGGCACGGGTGGACGGTGGGGGGAATGGTCCGGCGGGAGCGGCAGCAGTTTGGAACTGATTGATCCGCGCGCGAATCACCGCTTGGCGGCCAACTGGGCGGACAGTGACGACACCGCGAAAACCGTCTGGACCAACATCACCTATACCGGGGTGCTGGACAATGGCGCCAATTATGATCCGACCATTGATTACGCCCAGATCGGCCTGCTGGATGCGGGCGAGTGTCTGGTGGACAATATTCAGGTGAATTATAACGGCAGCAACTACGTTGCCAACGGCACCTTTGACCACGGCCTGGGCCTGACGAACTGGGCGATCCAGGGCAGCATGGCGTGTTCCAGCCTGGAAAGCACGGGGTATCAAAGCAGTAATTCCCTGCACATCCGCTCCAGTGACCGGCTCTGGCCGGGGGATAATTCCTGCCAGGTGGCGCTCAATTCCAACCCGCTGACCGCGGGCCAAACGGTCACGCTCAGTTATGAGGCGCGCTGGCTCCACGGCTGGCCCGCCCCCCTCCTGCGCTTGAACGGCAACTGGTTGGAAGCCACCGCCGATCTGCCCATTCCCACCAATCTCGGCAGCCCGGGCGCTCCCAACAGCACCCAGGTGACCAATGCCGGCCCGGCCATTTACAATGTCACCCACACCCCCAGCCTGCCGGCCGCCGGCCAACCGGCCGTGGTGACGGCCAATGTGAGCGACCCGCACGGTGTGCAGAGTCTGACCCTCTACTACCGGCTGGATCCGGCCACGAACTATACGGCGGTGCCCATGCTGGACAACGGCACGGGCGGCGATGCCGTGCCCGGGGACGGCGTGTTTAGCGCCACCATTCCGGGCCAGCCGGCCAATCAAATCGCGGCGTTTTATGTCGCCGCCACCGACCGCCCGGGGACGACCACGCGTTTTCCGGCCCTCCGCCCCAACGACAATGAACCGGTGCGCGAATGCGTGGTCATGTTCGGCGACGGCAATCCCGGCGGCAGTTTCGGCGCCTATCATTTGTGGCTCACGCAGACGAACGTTGACCGCTGGGCCAATCTGGGCGACCTGAGCCGGGATTGGAAAAACGACTGCACGTTCGTCTATAATGGCCGGATCATATACAATATCGGCGGCCGGTATTCCGGCAGCCCGTATCACCAGGATTACAACACCCCGGTGGGCAGCCCGTGCAGCTATGAATGGCAGTTCCCCGATGACGACAAATTCCTGGGCGCGACGGATTTCAAAAAGCTGCATCCCCCGGGCGCGGATCCCGGCTCGGATCTGAGCCTGCAGCGCAGTCAGTTGGCGTTCACCTTTCAACGCGCCCTCGGCGAGCCGTGGCTTTACAAGCGGTATGTCGCGGTTTATGTCAATGGCAACCGGCGCGGCACCCTCATGGAAGACACCCAGGTGCCGAACAGCGATGTCGTCAAGGAACACTTTCCCAACGACACCGGCGGCTACCTCTTCAAGATGCAGCCCTGGTTCGAGATGGCCCCCTTTGAGTCGGACTCCACCATCGCCTTTGACAACCAGTCCTGGTGCAATCTGATGCCCTATACCACCACCGGCGGCTTGAAAAAGCCGGCCCGCTACCGCTGGAATTACGAACTCCGCCGCACCCCCGACACGGACAGCGATTTCACCAACGTGTTTTTGCTGGTGGATGCCGCCAATTCCTCCGGCACCGCCAATTATGTGGCCAACCTCGAGGGCATGGCGGACATGGATAACTGGATGCGGGTGTTTGCGGCCAACCATGCGGCCGGCTGCTGGGATACTTTCGGCTCGCAAAACTCCCAAAATTTGTTCGGTTACATCGGCACGCTCGGCACCAAATACACCCTCTTGATGTGGGAACTGGAAACCGTCTTTGGCAACAATGGTTCCTGGGGGCCCGGCCAGAATCTGTTCACGGTCAACTCCCAGGATCCCAACATGGCCGCCATTTACGCCAACCCCACCTTCCAGCGCATGTATTGGCGGGCCTTGCAGGAACTGGTCAACGGACCGCTCACCGTCGCGAATAGCGCGCCGTTGCTGACGGCCAAATACAAAGTCCTCACGGAGAACGGCCAGAACGTCGAAGACCCGGCGGTCGGCATCGAACCCTGGCTGGCCGCGGCCCAAACCAGCATCGCCGCCCAACTGGCCGCCGTGAACGCCCCCGGCTTTGCCGTCAACGAGCCGGTGGTCGTCAGCAATAACGCGGCGTATATCAGCGGCGTCGCCCCGGTGAACGTCGCCTCCGTCTGGATCAACGGTGCGGCCTATCCCCTGGCCTGGACCAGCCTGACCTCCTGGACGCTCACCGTGCCGCTCCAGACCGGCACCAACCAGTTTAACGTCGTGGGCGTGGATAAAAACGGACTGCCGCTCGCGGGTGCCAGCAATCTCGTCAGCGTGGTTTATGCCGCCACCAACGCCCTTCCCGCCGGCCGGGTGGTCATCAACGAAATCATGTATGCGCCGCTGGTGGACGACGCGCAGTTTGTGGAATTGTATAACAACTCCACCAACCTGACGTATGATCTCTCCGGCTGGCAGTTGGCCGCGCTGGCTTACACCTTCCCGCCGGGCAGCCTCCTCGGCCCGACGAATTATCTCGTTTTGGCGCAGAACCACGCGGCGTTCGCCCGGGCCTATGGCGCGACGAATCCGGTGTTTGACCTGTTCACCGGCACGCTGGCGCCCCCCCAGATGCTCTCCCTGGTCCAGCCCGGCGCCACCAATGTGACGGTCACCGAACTCGCTTATGACCGCGCCCTGCCCTGGCCGACCAATGCCGACGGCACCGGCGCATCCCTGCAACTGACCGACCCGTATCAGGACAACTGGCGGGTCGGCAACTGGTCCGCCACCGCGGGGGTGGCCACCCCGGATGCCGTCAATAGTGCCGCGCAGCCCCTCACGCCCTTCCCCCCGCTCTGGATCAACGAAGTGCAGCCGGACAACCTGACGGGCATCACCAACCACGCCGGCCAGCGCGCGCCCTGGCTGGAACTGTATAACCCGGGCACGAATCGCCTTTCCCTGAACGGCCTGTATCTGGCCGACAATTACACCAACCTGCTCCAATGGGCCTTTCCCAGCAACGCCGTCATCGCGGCGGGTCAGTTTCTGGTGATTTTCGCCGACGGCCTGACCAACCTGTCCGGCACCAATGAACTGCACACCAGCTTCAGCCTGTCCCCCGCCACGGGCGCCGTGGCGCTGACGCGGTTGGGCACCAACGGTCTGTCGGCGGTGCTGGATTATGTGAACTACAACAATATCGCCCCGAACGACGCCTACGGTTCCGTGCCCGACGGGCAAAGCTTCGTCCGCCGGGAATTATTTGTGGCCGTGGCCGGCGGACCCAATGACGCCGCCGCCACGCCCTCGGCCTCGTTCATTGATTATGCGGCGCCGGGCTCGGTTTATACGCAGAACTTCGATTCGCTGCCGGATCCGGGGGCGGTCTCGGTGAACAGCGCCAACGTCGTCACCATTAACGGCATCACTTATTCCCTCGCCAATCCCTATGACTTCGCCGCTCCCGTCGTGGCGGCCGGTTCCACCAGCGGATTGGGCCTTGCCGCCCTGGCCGGCTGGTATGGCACCAGTGTTTTGGAGAGCCGGTTCGGGGCGACGGATGGCGACCAGACCGCCGGCGGCCAGATCAGTTTCGGCCCGGCCAACGGCTCCAACCGCGCCCTGGGTTTGCTGGCCACCAGCACCACCGGCGGAACCGCCTTTGGCGCCCGCTTCATCAATGGCACGGCCGCCACCTTGAACCGGATCAACCTGGCGTTTACCGCCGAAGTATGGCGGCAATCCAATCTGCCCAAGACCCTGCAATTCTATTATGTCATTGACCCGACCGGCACCAACCTCTTTCCCGCCGGCGCGCAGGCCACCGCCTTTATTCCGGCCTTGAATGTGAACCTGCCCGCCGTGGCGGCGAACTCGCCGGAAGCAGGCGGAGCGGCGGTGGACGGCACCGCCCCGCTCAACCAGACCAACTTGAGCGTGCTGGACCAGGCCATCACCAACTGGCCGCCCGGGGCGGCCCTGTGGTTGGTGTGGCAAATGACCGATTCCACCGGCAAAGCTCAGGGGTTGGCGATTGATAATCTGAGCTTCTCCGCCAGTTATCCGCTGGCCGTACCCTTGAGCGTGCAAACTTCCGGCACCAATCTGTTCCTCAATTGGCCGGCGGTGCCGGGCCAGATCTATCAACTCGAATATAAAATCAACCTCACCGACCCGGCGTGGACGCCGCTGGGCAATCCGGCGACGGGCACCAACGGCTCATTGACCCTCACCAACAACTTCGGGGGCACGCAACGCTTTTTCCGGCTGCAACTGGTGAATTAAGCCCGGCACCGGCGCCGGCCCAACGGGCCGTGATTCCTCAGCCCAGCCCAGCGGGCTGGGTGGTCCCCCCCGCGTCCAGCGGCCTGAAAGGCCGCGATACCCGGGCTGTAAGCCCGTCATGTTACCGCCCAGGCTGGAGGCCTGGGTCAACCGTCCCCCCACCGGACCCCGGCCTGTAAGGTCGGCACCCGCCCATGAACTTTGACGTGTGCGAGGCGGCTACCGCCCGTGGAGTGCGGTGGCAGAGCGTGAGCGGCGACACCGCTTTCGAAGCCGCCACCCATGGCCGAGCCTCTAAAACCGTCGTAATCACCCGAGCCGGCCGAACCCTTCCCCTTCTCCAAGGGGGAAGGCCGGGATGAGGGCGGACTTGTCGCGCCGTAGCGGCGTCTCTGGCGCGCGCCGCAAAATAACCCCCGAATTATCCGTGCCCATCCGCGAAATCCGTGGTTCAATGTTCCCGGACCGATTGCCAAGTCGAGGTTCGCCCGCTGCACTGCCATGCGTCAATTTCAGCCCTCCCTTTGGCCCGTGAAAATCATCCCGGCATTCCTCCACGGTGGAAATTTCCCGTCGCCCCATTTTCTCTCCCATCTTGCGTTCATCTGCGTTTATCTGCGGTTTAAGTCCTCTTTTTGGCTGCGGCGCTGAGGCAGATTCGCTGATGTGCAATGGGTGATCCGGGGGCAAGTGTCGGGATGCGCCCTCCGGCCAATGGGGCGTCAGAATTTCATTTTCCAAGCGCGGGAAAGCCTCTATTTTAGTGCGACTTTTATGCCGTCGCCCAAAAAATTTACGCCCGCCGCCGTCCCTCCCGGCCTGGTCATGCCCGCCGAATGGGAGCCGCACGCGGCCACCTGGCTCGGCTGGCCTCACAACCGGACGGACTGGCCGGGGAAATTCGAGGTCATCCCCTGGGTTTACGGCGAAATGATCCGCAAAATCTCGGCCGGGGAAAAAGTCCGCCTCATCGTCCGGCATGAGGCCGACCAAGCTTTTGCCCGCCGTGTCCTGAAACATGTGGGGGTGGATTTGCGGAAAATCCTGTTTGTCGTCCATCCCACCAATCGCGGCTGGACGCGTGACACCGGCCCGATTTTTGTCCGACGCAACGCCCGGCCCGGAATGGCCATCGTTCATTTCCATTTCAACGGCTGGGCCAAGTATGACAACTGGCGCAAGGACACCCGGGTGCCGGAAACCGCCGCCCGCCTCTTGCGCCGGGAATTGATCCACGCCGAATACAACGGACGCCCTTTCGTCATTGAAGGCGGGGGCATGGAACTGAACGGCCGGGGCACGCTGCTCTCCACGGAGGAATGTTATCTCGACCCAAAAATTCAGGTGCGCAATCCGGGGCTGGGCCGCCCGGAAATCGAGGCGACCCTGAAGCATTATCTCGGAGTGACGAACATCTTCTGGCTGGCCAAGGGGCCGAAAGGGGATGACACGCACGGACACATTGACGACATCTGCCGGTTCGTCAACCCCCGCACCCTGGTGCTGGTGAAGGAACCAAACCCGAAGGACGAAAACCACCGGCCGCTGTCGGAAAACTGGGAGCGCATCCCGGATTTGCGCCTGGAGGACGGGTCAAAGCCGGAAGTCATCGCGCTGCCCATGCCCGCGCCGCTGTATTTTGACGGGGTCCGGCTGCCGGCCAGCTATGCGAATTTCTACATTTGCAACGCGGCCGTCATTGTGCCGACATTCAACGATCCCAATGACCGCGTGGCGCTGGGCATTTTAGGCGAGCTGTTCAAGGATCGGCCGGTGGTGGGCATTCACGCGGTGGATCTGGTCTGGGGTTTCGGGTCGCTGCATTGTCTCACCCAGCAACAGCCGGTCTGAACCGCCTTGAAATCAAGGGTCAGGATGGCGCTTGGCGCGCCGCACGACCCACCACACCGTCCCCGCCAGCAGCGGCACCACCAGCGCGACAATGAGCGGCGTAGGCAGACGAAACCCCGCAGCCTCGGTGCCTTCCAAAACAATTTTCAGCAGGTTGGCGAGATAGTAGGTGAGCACCACCACGGAGAGGCCTTCGACGGCGTGCTGGAGCCGCAACTGGGCGGCCGCACGGCGATCCACGCTGGCCAGGAGCATCTGGTTTTGGCTTTGCAGATTCACCTCCACCCGGGTGCGCAACAAACTGGTGGTGGATTGCAGACGGGCGGACAGGGCGGCCAGTCCCGCATCGGCTTTCTTGCAGGTGTGCAGGGCCTGGGCCAGCCGGCGGTCGAAGAATTCGCTGATGGTTTGGTAACCGGGCACTTGTTCCTCCCGGAGTTCCCGGAGGCGCGCCGAGAGGATGCGCGCGTAGGATTCCGTGAGGCTGAACCGGGAGCCACAGCGGGCCTGGAGCCGCTCGGTGGTGAGCGAGAGATTGGTCAGATCACCCAGCAGCGTGCGCTCGTCCCCGGCATCCATCGCGCCGATGCGTTCCACGAGCGTGAGATGCCGGGCCTCGAGGCCCTCGATTTGCGGGAGGAGTTCGCGCGCCAGGGGCAGGCTCAGCATCGCCGCCAGGCGGTAGGTTTCGATCTCCACCAGGCGCTGCAGGAGCCGGCCATGCCGTCCCCGGGTCAGGCGGTGGCCCTGCACCAAAAAATGCGTGGCCCCGCGTTCCTCCAGCCGGAAATGGCTCCAGACCGAGGCGACGCGCTCCACCACCCACCCGCCGACCAGCCGTTCTTTGTTGAAGAACGCCGACACCCGTTCCATGGTCTTCGCCGTGCCGGCCTCCTCCACCGGCACTGGTTCGCCCGCGATTTCCACCGCCGCCAGAATCCGGCCGGGGATGCCTTCCAGCCAGCCGGCCGGCAGCAATTCCATGGCCGATTCCACAAACGGCGCCCCGGTTTGCGGGGCGATGACCGTGAACGCGGTGAATTCAGTATGCCGCTCAATCCGCAGGTCCGCCGCACCGAAACGGAGCCGTTGAAAGCCATGCTCGGCCGGGGTGGCCTCCACGCCGGGATAAGCGGCCAACGCCGCCACGGCGGCGTGATGGACCGCCGCTTCCGCCGGTGTGAAGAGCAGGACGCGATGCGCCACCATGACCAGGCCCGAGACCACCGGAAAGGGGCGGGCCAGCAACTCCGCGTGCAATTCGCGGTATTGCGGATGAAAGCGCTCCGAACGCCCGGCATTCGTTGTCATAATGGAACCATTCAACCCACCCTGGCTTGACCGTCGCGCCCGCGCCGCCGGGCCTGGCTTTCAAAAGCAACCGCCCACGGTGATGGGACGACGCGCCGGATGACCTTGTTTTACCGCACCGAACGGCGTCAGAATTAGCACTAATGGAACGGGCGGTCAAGGGCTTGGTTTCATTGCGTTTGGCGGGGGGGACATCTCGGCACTGCCCCGGTTTCCACCGGCCGGATGCCAAGTACCGCCGACTTCCAAGTCTGCTGTCTCGCATCCCGCTTAAGAAACATCTATGGAACGTGTTGATTGGTAGCCGCATTCAGAGCCCAAGGCCCGCCTTCATACCAGCCTGGGCCCTCGCCCCAGGTTCCCTGACCAACGAATAACCAAGGGCTGAAAGCCCGATCCAATCCTCAGTTGCCCGTCTGCGGAACGTTTCTTCCTGTATCAGCACCCGCAGGGCGTCCCCGCTCTGTGCCCATTGTGCATCTGTGTTCTGCCTCGTCCCCGTTTCTGCGGGGTTTTCCGAAGTTCAGCCCAAGGCAACTCTCCGCCGCGCAAAATATGCAATATTATGCCTATTAACTATTTACAATCGGTATATTCAAGCGTATTCTCAGTTTAGGATCACGCATGAATGCGTCAGCCTCAAGTTCATACGTTCTGCTGGGTGCATGCGGAACACGGTTCCGCCGCCCGTCGGGCGGTCATGCATCCCGGAATTGCATAAATCTGTCGCTACGAGAAATAATAACGGCAACTTATGCGCCTAGCCACCGCCTTGAAGTTGCGAATTTAACGTCATTTAACGCCATTTAACGTCATTTAACGCCATTTAACGCCACCCCCCCTTTTAGAAATTTGTAAAACGGAAATTTTTAGGCAGGCGCGGAGCTTGGGGTGGTTCGGGCTTATGGCGGCGTCAGCAGCCAGCGCTCGCGGTCGGTCAAAAAGAGGCCGGAGCTGATGGCGGCGGAACCGGAGGGATTATTCACCAGCGGAAACTTGTCCGGTAGCCGACCCCGGCCGACCGCTTCCAGCACAAAATGATCCCAACTGTTGTCCAGCGAGCGCAGCCCCTCGCTGAACATCTTTGCGTCCATGGTTTCCGGGGTCAGATACAGGGCTTTCACCGGTTTGATCTCATCGTTGATCGCATAAAAATCATCACTGGCATTCAGGGTCAGCCACACGCATTGTCGGCGGCCATACCACGCCACCGCCCAGGGAACGTCGCTCATCATCATTTCATCGGGCTTCATCCAGCCGGCGCACTTTTGGATTTCCGGGGGAAAATAGGGCGGATAGGCCACCGGGTTGGCCGGGCGGGAGAACAAGGCGCCCAGCAGGGGCAGACACATCAAGGCCACAAACCCCGTCATGGCGGTATAGCGCAGGGGGGCCAGCGGCAATTGCAACGGCCACTCGACCTGATCCAGGCAGGTGAAGAAAAATGCCGTGCCATAAATCATGATGAGTGGCAGTGTCAGCACCAGCAGGTTCTCGGAATTCAACCCCGGTGATTCCCCGGTCAACTGGGTCCGGCCCAGCGCCTGTACGACCACCAGGGTGGCCAGACTCAGCAATAAGAACCAGCGCATCCGGCGGATCGGCACCCCGCGAAACCCGAGGAACAATCCGGCGAAGAACAGCATCACCGTCCAACTCCGGCCCAGTCGGGGCAGATCATTTTGCAGCACATCCCCCAGATTCAGGCAGAGTTTTTTCAGATAAAACGTGAGGTGCCGGGCCAGGGTCAAATCCGGGTGCAATGACCGCTCCAATTGAAAGCCCGGGAACAGCGGGGTTCCCGCCATGACGGCAAAACCCGCCGTCCCGAACGGCGTGCCGCTGATCCAGTAATTCCGCGCCACCCACGGTCCCAGCACCACCGCGAACCCGGCGGCGGCCAGCAGCGCCCGCCGCACCCGGTTCCGCCCCCCGGACAGGATGAGCAACACCACCACCGGGATGATCACCCAGCCGAACGAATAACGGGTCAAAGCCCCCACCCCGGTCAGCACGCCGGCCAGCACGGCCAGCCGCTGTGACTTGGCATCGGACGATTCCGGGGTTCGGGCCATTTCCTCCAGCACCATCAACACACGGGTTAAACCCAGAAAGATGACCATCACCAGCAGCGTGGACAAACCCGACAGGCTGAAGCGCCAGAACATTTCGCAGCCGAACACCAGAATGGCGGAGACCCACGCCACCTCCGCGTCAAACAGTTTCCGGGCGATCAAAAACGTCAGCCCCGCCACCGCCAGCAGCAGCAACTGGTTGATGATCCCGATCAAAAAATCCGGTTCGTAGCGCTGGAACCGGCCGTCCTCGGACCAAAAGCTCTTCTGCAATTGCACCGCGTAGTGAAAGGGCAGCACCTTCATCCAGCCCGCCAGAAACACCGGGTAAACCGGCGGATTGGCCAGGTCCGGATGCGCCGTTTGGACCCGGGCAAAGTCCGTATACGCCCCCGCTGTCCCGCCCGCACTCCGGGCCATCCGCCACTGGCGGACCAGATCCACGCTCAACGGCCGGATGAAGTCGGTGGTATAACCCCGGCCCTCCGCGATATTTCGCGCGAGTTGGGCGGAGTCCATGGCTTCCGGGGCGGAAAAATTCTTGAAATTGAGCACGTCATACCAGAGTGCCAGGCCGCCGGCCATCAAGCCCACCATGAGCAGCCGCATCCACCGGGACCCGGCGCCGACGTCCAACTTGTGGATGAACCGCTGAATTAACTCCGCCCAAAACATAATTTATAATCCTTCCAGATGATAGAGATGCAATTTCCGGTGAAACGTCCGCCGGCTCATGCCGATTTTCCGGGCCGCCAGCGTCCGATTGCCGCCGGTTTCCTTCAAGGCCCGTTCGATCAATTGTTGCTCCGCCTCCTTCAGGGTCAAAGCATTCGGTTTCGCCGCCGGGGTTGCGCCCGCCGGGCCGGCCCGCAGGGACGCCGGCAGGTCCCGCGCGGTGATTTTCTCCCCCCGGCTCAGCACCACCGCATGTTCCACGGCCGTGCGCAACTCGCGCACATTGCCCGGCCACGCATAGTGCAGCATTAGTTGCAGCGCATCAACTGTGAAATCCGTCACCGGCTTGTCATTCTCGCGGGCAAACTCCCGCAGGAAACTCTGCGCCAGCAGCGGCACATCCCCCGCCCGGTCGCGCAGCGGCGGCAGGTTGATCTCCACCACCTTGAGTCGGAAAAACAAATCTTCCCGGAACTTCCCCGCCTTGACCTCCTCCGCCAGATTTTTGTTCGAGGCCGTGATCAGCCGCACGTCCGCCGTTTGCGTCTTGTTCGACCCCACCCGCTCGAAGGTCCGCTCACCGAGGAATCGCAGCAGCTTCACCTGGAGGGCCGCGTCAATCTCCCCGATTTCATCCAGGAACAGCGTGCCGCCCTGCGCCTGTTCAAACCGGCCCAACCGCCGTTCATAAGCGCCGGTGAACGCCCCTTTTTCATGCCCGAACAACTCGCTCTCCAGCAGCGTGGGCGAAAGCGCCGCGCAATGCACCGCCACAAACGCCTGCCGCGCCCGCGGGCTCGCCTGGTGAATGGCCTTGGCAAACACTTCCTTGCCCGTGCCGCTTTCCCCGCCCAGCAAAATCGTCGCCCGGGTCGGCGCCACCTGCTGGACGATTTCAAAAATCTCCTTCATCGCCGGTGATTCACCGATGATGTGTTCCAGGCCAAACTTCACCTCCAACTGCTGGCGCAGCGCCACGTTTTCCGTCTCCAAATTCTGTTGCCGCAGCGACCGGGCGATCCGCAGTTCCAACTCGTCAATTTGCAGGCGGCCCTTGGCGATGTAATCGTCCGCCCCGCGTTTCATCGCGTCCACGGCCAGTTCCTCCGAGCCGTAGGCCGTCATCAGAATGCACACGGGTGGCCGGGCCAGCGATTTCGCCCGCGCGATCAGCTTCATTCCGTCCTCGTTGGGCAGGCGGAAATCCGTGAGCATCACCTGAAACGTCTCGCGCTCCAGCAATTCCATGGCCGCCTGCGCGTCCTCGGCCAGATACACGTCGTAACGCTCCTCGAGCGCGGCCCGAAGGCCCTCGCGCGTCGGCTTTTCGTCATCCACAATCAGCAATGTCGGTTTGACGGTCATAAATTCAGGGTGGCCGGGTTTTTTTCCTGCAACAAACGCGGCCGGCGTTCGTGCAGGGGCAGCCAGATGCGGAAGGTCGTCCCCCGGCCCACATGGCTTTCCACTTCGATCCGTCCCTCGTGCGCCCGGACAATCCGCTGCACGATCATCAGGCCCAGGCCCGTCCCCTTCTTCTTCGTCGTGTAAAACGGCTCAAAAATCCGGCTGATCTGTTCCTCGGGAATCCCCCCGCCGCCGTCGGTCACGCTCACCCAGACACTGTCTGGCGACTCCCCCGTCTGCAATTGCAGCGTGCCCCCCTTGGTCATCGCCTGCATCGCATTCTTCACCAGGTTCACCAACACCTGCTGCATCTGCGTTTCGTCAATCGGCGTCGCCGTCAGCCCGCGCTGCAATTTCGTTTTCACCGTCAGCCCGCGATTCTCCAGTTCCGGCCGCAGCAAGTCCAAAGTCTTTTCCACCACCGCATTCAGCGCCGCCGGCTTCAACTGCAACGCCGCCGGGCGGATGGCCTGCAAAAACTGCGTGATAATGTAGTCCAACCGGTGAATCTCCCCCTTGGCCACCCCCAGATACTTCTCCAATTTCCCGGCGATTTCCCCCAGTTCCGGCCCCGGCAACGCCGACCGGCCCTTGCCCCCCACATTCACCGGCTTGGGCTCCGGGCGGAGCTTGCGCACCTCGCGCTCCATCAACTGCAAATGAATGTGCAACGCATTGAGCGGGTTGCCAATCTCATGGGCCACGCTCGCCGCCAGGAGCGTCAGCGCCTGCACCCGCTCGCTTTCAATCGCTTCAAAGGTCTTCTGCCGCGCCTCGGTCGCATCGTGCAGGATCAGCGCCACTCCCGAACTCCCGATGGCGTCGCCATCCAGCGCCGCAGCGTATAACCGCAGAAAGCGCGGACGGGGATAATGCACCTCAAACTCATGGCGCACCACCCGCCGGCCGCCCTCTTCGTCATTCCGCACCAGGGTCTTCCAATCCACCTCCGGCAGACACTGGTTGATGTGCTGCCCCTCCACATTCGGCTGCAAACCTATCAGCCGCGTGACCGCCTGGTTAAAGTAAATGATGCGGCCTTGTTCATCCATCACCAGCACCCCGTCCTCGATGGTATTGAAGAGGGTTTCGAGAAAGGTCCGCTCGCGGGCCAGCCGTTGGACGACGGTTTGCAACCCCTCGGTGTCCAACCGCCCGATCCGCCCCAGAACCTTGTCGAGAAAACTGGATTTTGGTGCTGCCATAATAGTGCCAACATGACACACAAACCCCATTCGTCAAGCGGGGGATTGGTAATTTTTGGCACAGGGTGGTCTCGGTGAAGGGGGGTATGGTATTAAATGGTGTTGAAAAGCGTTGAATAGCGTTAAAAGCCAACAAATCCACCGTTAAATACCGCGTTAAATCTGTTAAAATTGCTTGGATTCATGATTGAAGCTTGGGTTGGGCAAAATGGCAGCGGGTTTGCCGGGAGCTTTGTTCGGCGGCGGGCCAGACGGGAGGCAACCGCAGATTTCCGCCAGGCCGCGCGGGGGGCCGTTGGAGGCGGGTTCCGCAGGTTCCAAACGAAAAACATGAAGTTGATCTGGACGCGTTCATTCGTTGTCCGGCAGTAACAATAGGTTCTTTTATGCCGTTTGTCAATAACTATATTGCATATTATTGCATGATTTGCGCGGAGGGCACGGAATGGTCCGCCAGGCCGAGCCTTCCGGCCGGTGGCAACCGGGGCAGTGTCGAGATGCGCCCGGAAACGACGATAACGGTGAAATGGGTTTGCACCGTGTCACCGCCGTTGGCACCGTTGCCCCGGTCACGCATTGCCACCACCCAACAACTCGCTGACGCCGTGCGGCACGCCCGGGAACAAGATTCTTAAAAATGTCCAACGGCTTGGCGAGAGAAGAAGGCGCGGGGTGCGGGGCGCGCGGTTTGGGGCGGGGAGCTTTTTTACCACGGATTTCACGGAGGGGCAGGAGGGGCCGTCGGCGGCCGGAGACGACGAGGACGCTGACATGCACCGTTCGCGTAGCGGTGTCTCTGGCGAGCGCCGCATAATACCCCCTTGCCCCATGGCAAACAAGGTGAGGAGACTCTGTAATGACCCAACCGGAATTTCACCACCACCCCGAGAATTCCCCGTGCCACGCGCCACCCGGTTTTATCGCGCCGATTACCCATCATTTGTTGCTGCACCCGGATTTTTCTCTCGGTGGTCAAATTTCCACGCCACGCGCCTCAAACAAGGCGGTGCGACGCGGGGCGGCCGGAGACGGCAGGTGGTCGCCGCCAACGGAATATGACAATACCATTAA
>Ga0302279_10001586_pt1 | contig 31986 bp, 22 predicted proteins | sample III_Bog_N3_3_FD_194541 | JGI IMG/M metagenome (GOLD analysis project Ga0302279, IMG submission 194541) | Peat permafrost microbial communities from Stordalen Mire near Abisko, Sweden - III_Bog_N3_3 | ecosystem: Environmental > Terrestrial > Soil > Wetlands > Peat | place: Sweden: Abisko...
CTTGTGAGTCTCGTCAGGCACTTCCGTGAAAATGCCCCTTCACGGAATGCCTGAACTCGTTCAAAACCCGTTTTCGCTGTTGAGCCTCACTACAAGGGTTGCCCCGGCTACGTCTGGCCGGTAAGACCAAGTTATTTATGGTTAGATGCAAATCATCGGTAGGGCGTTGCTCCCATGCCGACTGTTAGCGCGCACCTTTTGCCCGCCCCAAAGGGTGCTGACTGATATCGCTCCCGCTTCAGAGGTCCGTCCCCGCACAGCCCGGTCAACTGACTACGCACCCAGCGGCTTGATTGGAGGGAAAGGTGCAGCCTCCGTCGCTGTCGCGCCAGTACATGTCGATACGCCGAGTGTGGTGTCTCTGAAGTTGTTGGCCTTCAAGAACACCCGCAGATCCTTCACTTCGTTCAGGATGACAGTGTCTTGTTCTGTTGCGAACTTTAGAAACAGGACACTGATATGGAGTGACCTGTCAACCCCTGCACATCTTTGTGGTTGTTTTTGTCGTTGTGTTTCGAGGACAGGGCCAGCAGCAGTCGGGGCAGATTTTGGCGACGATTGATCAGTCTGATATTCGCGGGTCGAAACCGCATAATCTTGATCCGTCGGGAGCTGCCTCTGACTAGTGGCGCGAGTTCGGCTGAGCCTGTCGCATAGTGTCCGCGAGGGTTCTCCTTCGTGCTTGCCCTGGCTGCGGCTGGCTCTGTCCTCGAATTGGATGGCGCTGTGCATCTGTTGTTTTTGCTTTTTACTTAGCAGCGTTTTTGCTTTTGCTGTTGTCGTTGTTCTTCGCTTGTCATGCTGCTATCTTCTGCTTGCTGGCCGCTTCGGCCTTGATTCCGATGGCCCAGATGAAGCCGAGCAATTCGCGTCCCACGGCGGTAGCGATCTTGCGCTGGTCCTTGCCCGCTGCCGCCAGTCTGGCGAAGCGCTTGGTGAGCCGGATCTGCGCTTTCCAGGCAATCTCCTTGATCTCCTCCGGCACACCCTGTTGTCGCTTGCGCAGTTCTGGACCAATGCCTGGCCTGAGCCGATAACTCCAGGCTGCTTCGACCATAATGCGGCGCAGGTGTGCGTTGCCCGTCTTGGTGATGCTGCCGCGCTGTGTTCGCGTACCGCTGGAGTTCTCTGTGGGGACTGCACCGCTGTAACCCATCAACTGGCGCGCACTCTGAAAGCGAGAGACGTTGCCTAACTCGGAAGCTATGGTTACTGCAGAAATCTCCGCGATGCCGCGCAAAGCCTGTAGCCCGCTAATCACTTGCTGCATCTGCGGTGAAGCCAGCTTAATCGCTTCGCGGATCGACTCTTCCAGCCGTTGCACCCGCTCAGCCATATGCTCGACCTCGTGCAGATAATCCAGCCGTGTGGACTCCTGAGCTGGCTGCGCGAACCGAAGCTGCCGAACCCAGGTCATATACAAGCCCGTCCAGATTTTAATCTTCGTCTCTGGACGTCGCCCACTGCGTAGAAGGAACTTGCTTAGCCGATGCCGTGCCCGCAACTGATCCTGTTTAGCCGCCTCACGCGCTCGCACCAGATCGCGCAAGGCCTCGGAACCTTCGTCGGGGACCCAAACCGCGGTCAGATCGCCAGACCGGTGGCTGCGAGCCAGTCGCTCGGCATCGCGTCGATCCGTCTTCACTCGATCTCCGGCCTTCATCGGTATCAGCGTTGGCGCCACCACCGCACAATCGACACCCAACTGGGTCAACTGCCAGTACAGAACGTAGCCCGTCGGGCCAGCTTCATAGCAAGCCCGCAACTGCTCGACCGACCCCAGCTTCTTGACCAGCTTACGCACCGCTTCAAAACGGTTCGCAATGGTCCCTAGGCTGCATACCTTACCATCCGCTTCGGCTACGGCAACGGCTATCGTCTCGGCATGGACATCCAGACCCAAAAATCGTACCTTTTCCTTCATGACCGGTTCCTCTCCGCTTGTGGCTCTGAACTGTGTTCCCCTTCGGCTCACAGCTTAACCCACGGCCAGCGCAAGGAACCGGTCACTCCATGATGACTAGCTAATCGATCGCACAAGCTTGTTCATCATTTCTTCCTGCTGCTCGATGGACTCGACCAGCTTAAACTGCGTGCGGCAGCGGTCGAGGTTGTGCCCGTCGCGATGGACCTTGAAGTAGGTGTCACCGGAGAGGTAGTCGGCCAGAAAGCGGATGCCGATCTCAAAGGTGATCAACTTGCCGGAGAATGCGAGCAACTGCCGTTCTTCCATGGTCAACATGTCGCCGGCTGAGCTCAGGTACCCGCGCACCAGCGCTTCAAACATGGGGAACTGCATGGTGACCCTGGAGAGATCCTGCTCGTCCTCTGGAGCAGGACTGGTGGTGGTGCGAACCATGTCGCCAAAGTCATAGAGCGCAAGGCCCGGCATGACGGTGTCGAGATCGATCACGCAGATGGCTTCGCCCGTCGCGTCGTCGAGCATCACGTTGTTGAACTTGGTGTCGTTGTGGGTGACGCGCTCGGGCAGATTTGCATTCAACAAGACGCCGGTAATGGGCTGATGCGCGAGTGCGAAGTCGGTCTCCGCTTTCGCTTGCGCGGCGCGGCCCACCGCATCCTGAGCGATGGCCTGCTCGAGCGCCATGAACCGCCTGGGGGTGTGGTGAAAGTCGGGAATGGTGTCATGGAGGCGCGGCGCGGGCAGATCGGCCAGCAGCTTTTGAAACTGCCCAAAAGCGCGGGCCGCCTGGAAAGCCTGCGCGGTGGATTCGACGGCATCATACGTGCGCGCGTTTTCAATAAAACGATACACGCGCCAGTAACTGCCCTCCGCGTCTGCATGCCACGAGAGGCCATCGCGGGCGGGAATGAGCGTGAGCACGCGGCGATCGCTGTCCGGGACGCCGGCCAGCCGCATTGCCAGGTGCGAGCTGACGCGCTGGATGTTCTCGATGAGCGCGCGCGGGTCTTTGAAGACGTGGTGATTGACGCGCTGAAGGATATAACGAACCTGCGCGCTCGATTGCCGGAAGGTGGCGCAATAGGTGTCATTGATGTGGCCGCTGCCATAGGGCGCGACGCCGACGAGTTCGCCCTCGACTCGAAAATGCAGCAATGCGGCGATGGCGTTCTGCTCTTTGCTCACGGCCATAGTCTTTCAGGATACCTGCCGTCGTGGATGAGCCGACGGATGCTTTCTGCGACGCGCGGCTGGTCGTCGCGATAGGTGACGCCGAACCATGAATCGGCGCTGCCGAGCACCCTGACCCGCGCCTGAGCGGAGGAAACCAGTTCGTTGACCGCGCTGGGGATGTAGCACTCCGCTCGCAACTCCGTGGCGTTTCGGGCAAGAAACTCTGCGAACAGCGCACGCAGCTGCTCAAAGACGCGCGGTGTGAATCCCCACATATTCATGGACACGGGCTCGTCGCCGGTGAGGCTGGTGACACGGCCTGATGCATCGGTGTTGCGCGCGTGCGCTCCGTCGCGCACGATGGTCGTCATCTCGACCACATCCTTGAGCAGGCCGTCGCTCGTTACCGTGCATACGCCGCGCGAGACCGAGCCGAAGTCGGAGAGCGTATTGCGCAACGTGAACCCGACCATGGCGTAGTCCGCGGCGCCCGACTGCAGATGCCCGGCCAGCGCGCGGTACGCCTCTGCGCCGTAGAAGTCGTCAGCATTGATCACGGCGAATGGCTCCCGCACGGCATCGGCAGCCATTAGAATCGCGTGGGTAGTGCCCCAGGGTTTGGTGCGGCCTTCAGGCACGACAAAACCAGGCGGCAACGCGTCGAGCTCTTGAAAGACATATTCGACCGGAACGCGCTTCTCAAACCGCGCGCCCACCACCTGCCTGAACGGCTCTTCGATGTCCTTGCGGATCACGAAGACGAGCTTGCCGAAGCCGGCGCGCAGCGCGTCGTAGATTGAGTAATCGATGATGGTTTCGCCGTTGGGCCCGACGGGATCGATCTGCTTGAGACCGCCGTAGCGGCTGCCCATGCCGGCTGCCAGTACCAGAAGAGTGGGAGCATTCATCGGCTCCATTAAAACAGATTGAGCACGTCAAAGTCTCCGCATCGGCGCTCCAGCGCAGCAACCAGCCTGCGGCTGATGCCGCTGCCTTTATACTGGGATGTCCGCTGAAGATGGGCGCGCCGGCTGCACAATGAGCCGGAAAGCACGTTCTGATCGCGGGGAAAAAGAGGAGCATGGCATTGGCGCAAGCGGAGATTGGGATTATCGGCGGCAGCGGGCTTTACTCCATGCCCGGCTTTACAAACGTGCGCGAAGAACGCGTGGAGACGCCTTTTGGCGAACCGTCTGACGCATTTGTGCTGGGCGAACTGGAGGGTCGCAAGGTTGCATTTCTAGCCCGCCACGGCCGCGGCCATCGCATTCTGCCCTCGGAGCTGAATTTTCGCGCCAATATTTATGCGTTCAAAAAGCTGGGCGTGGAGCGCATTCTGTCGGTCTCCGCCGTTGGCTCGCTCAAGGAAGAGCACAAGCCCACGGATTTTGTGGTTCCGGACCAATTCATCGACCGCACCTTTCACCGCGTTTCCACCTTCTTTGGCGAGGGCATCGTGGGCCACGTGGCCTTTGGCGATCCGGTGTGCGCCACGGTGGCGAAAGCAGCTGTGGAGGCGTGCGGCGCTGTCGGTGTGGTGGGCCGGCTGGGCGGTACCTATGTTTGCATGGAAGGCCCGCAGTTTTCAACGCGCGCCGAGTCGAATCTTTATCGCAGCTGGGGTGCGGACGTGATCGGCATGACCAACCTTCAGGAGGCGAAACTGGCTCGCGAAGCAGAGATCTGTTACGCAACTGTGGCCATGGTCACTGACTACGACTGCTGGCGCGAAGGCCACGACGCGGTCACAATCGAGGAGATTGTGGCCGTGCTGCACCAGAACGCGACGAATGCGGCCAAGGTGGTGAAGGCCGCCGTGGCCGCGCTGCCGTCGGACCGCAGCTGCGCCTGCGCTTCAGCAGCCAAGTACGCCGTACTCACGCAGCCGGATGCGATTCCTGCGGCGGCGAAGGAGAAGGTGGGTCTGTTGTTCGGCAAATATCTTGGCTGGTAGAATCCGCGCGATCCAACCAGTTGCGATGGCGCATTGCAGGGACGAAGCATCAACACGGGTGAGCAAGAGAATAGGGGAATCCTGATGGCAATTACAGTAGTGGGCAGCGTTGCCTATGATTCGATTGAAACTCCGGCAGGCCGCAAGGACCGCTGCCTGGGCGGCGCTGCCACATACTTTGCGCTGGCTGCAAGTTTCTTCACCGATGTGCGCGTCATCGCGGTGGTGGGCGAGGACTTTGGCGCCGAACAGGAAGCAGTGTTCCACGCGCGCAAGATCGATATCGACGGAATTGAGCGCGCCGAAGGCAAGAGCTTTTTCTGGGAGGGTTCCTATCTCGAAAATCTCAATGAAGCCAAGACTCACAACACCGAGCTGAACGTTTTTGCTGCGTTCAATCCTAAGATTCCTGACGCGTATCGCGACTCAGAATTTTTGTTTCTCGCCAACATCGACCCGGTATTGCAACGCCGGGTCCGGGAGCAGATGCCGGGCGTGAAATTGGTGGCCGGTGACACCATGAACTACTGGATCAACGATCATCGCCCGGCGCTGCTTGAAGTCTTGAAGGGCATCGACATTCTGCTCATCAACGACACCGAGGCGCGGGTACTGGCCAGCAACACGAACCTGGTGAAAGCTGCACGCGGGGTAATGAACATGGGGCCGCGCATGCTGGTGATCAAGCACGGCGAGTACGGCGCCACGCTGTTTCACAAGCCGGTCGAGGGCCGGGAGTCGAAGACCTTTCGCGCACCGGCTCTACCCCTCGAAGAGGTTGTCGACCCGACCGGCGCCGGCGACAGCTTTGCCGGCGGGTTCTTCGGCTACCTGGCTTCGCAGCCTGCGCTCACGCCGGGCACATTCCGCCGCGCCATGTTCTACGGCAGCGTGATGGGCTCCTACGCGTGCGAGCGCTTCGGCACGGAGCGGCTGCAGCAACTCACCCGCAAAGAGATCGATGAACGCTTCCAGGCCTTCCGCGAGCTGACCCACCTTGACTGAGATGCCGGTCGCGCGGAGGCTCATTTCCACCTGCGAATGGGTGGCCGTGCTCGGCCTCTGTGCAGCGGCCTCAATGGCCGCCATTCTGTGGAGCTGGCACAGCAACGCACTTCTCAACTACGGCGATGCCGTGGCTCATCTGCACATTGCGCGGCGCGTGTTTGACTCGCGCCTGCCGCGCTTCTCTGAACTTGGCTCCGTGTGGCTGCCGCTGCCGCATATCCTCATGCTGCCGTTCGCGCAAGTGTATGGCTGGTGGGCCAATGGTCTATCCGGGACTATTCCCTCCGCGCTTGCGTGGCTGGCGGCCTGTGCGGGTTTCTATCGCCTGGCGCGGCACTGGCTTGAGCCCACCACCGCGAGGATTGCGCTGGCCTTCTTCGCCGTCAACCCTAACCTGCTTTACCTGCAGACCACCGCCATGACCGAGCCGCTGTTTGTATGCGAAATGCTCTGGATCACGGTGTGGCTCACAGAGTGGCGCGCGCAACTGGATGAGAGCGCGAGGCCGAACGGCCGCTTGCTCTGGCTGATCGCTCTTGTGCTCGTCGCCGCCATCTTCACCCGCTATGACGGCTGGATCATGGCGCTGCTCGGGTGGTCGGCCATCGGCGTCACGCTGGCGCGCCGCCGGCAACTGAGTTTGCCCGCCTTCTGGCTGGCCAGCGTTCTGGTGATCGCCGCGCCCCTGGCGTGGTTTGAATACAACGCCGCGGCTTTCGGCGACTGGCTTTATTTTGCCCGCGGCCCGTACTCGGCCAAGGCCATTGAACTCCGCACGGCCGTGCCCGGATTCCCGCCCCATCCAGGCTGGCACAGTCCATGGGTCGCGTTTCTGTTTTACATGAAGGCCGCGGAGATGGACGCCGCCGCGGCAGCGTGGGGCACTCTGCTCCTACTCATCAGCCTCTTCGGAGGCGCATGGGCATGGTTCACAGTGCGCCGCCGCCATCTGACGTGGGCGCTGCTGCTGGTGCTGCCCGTCCCTTTCTATGCTTACTCGATTGCTTACGGATCGGTGCCTATCTTTCTTCCCGTGTGGTGGCCACACTCCTACTACAACCTGCGCTACGGGCTGGAACTGCTGCCCGCGATCGCACTTTCCCTTGGCTTCACCGCACAATTTTGCGTCTCTGCTGTAGAACAGTTCAAGCCGCGCGCCGTCGGTCCGCGATGGGCCGCCTCGGCCAGCATCGCTCTGTTCACCATGGTTGCGCTCAACGCGATAGCAATGCTGCGCGAAGGGCCGTTGGTCTATGTGGAGGGCACAAAGAATATTCAGGCGCATCGGCCGTATGAGCGAGCTATTCCGCCCGTTTTGCGCGCGCTGCTGGCTGAGCGGCCGGCCGGAGCGGTGCTGATGATCACCTCCACTGATCCTGAAATTGTGGCCCTCACCGGCATTCCGCTGCGCCAGACGATCAATGAAAGCGACTTGTGGATCTACCACAACGCGCTCCGATCGCCAGCAGCGCGCGCAGCCGTTGTTGTGGCCTTTGATGGCGATGAAGTAGACACGGCGGTGCGCGCTCATCCACAGGGGCTCAGCCTCGTTCGCCGGTTCTCGGCCCCAGGCCAGCCCGGCGCGGCGATTTACGTCTCCGATACTCCCATGGAAACAACCTTCATCAATTGAGACGATCTAGTGTTAGCATCGCTCAAAGGAATCTGACTGAACGCCGGCGACGCGCCTCTGCGCGGAACCCATCGCAGGGCTTGAAACCCACATGCAGTTCACCTTTCGTGATCCGGAGGACAAGTGATCCCTTTTACGAAGGCCCACGCCTGCGGCAACGACTTCCTCATCGTGCTTCAAGACGATGCGGCGGGCGTGAACTGGCCTGAACTTGCCCGCTATCTCTGCGCCAGAACCACCAGCATTGGCGCAGACGGCGTGGAGTTCTTTACCTGGACAGGCAAGAACTCTGCCCGCATCCGCCTGCACAATGCGGACGGCTCGGTCGCCGAGATCAGCGGCAACGGCACGCGCTGCGTGGCGGCGTGGATGGCCCATGCGCTGCGCTCGCAACCCGGCGACCTTCTCGAGATCACAACCGATGCGGGCCCGCGCCTGTGCCAGATCAACGCTCTAAGCGCTGCCGCGGGCTTCACCGTAGAAGTGACCACGGGCATGGGCATTCCCACCTTTGCGCCGCGCACGGTCGACCTGGCCAGCGGCCGCCGCGTGGTCGGCATCGAGGTCTCCACCGGCAACCCTCATTTCGTCATCGTGGTCGATAACGCAGATTTCTCAGTTGCCAACAAGAGTTGGCAGACGATTGGCGCGGAAATTTGCGCGCATCCGGACTTTCCCCAGCAGACCAACGTGGAATTTGTTCGCGTGCTCAGCCCCGACCAGATCGAGATTCGCATCTTCGAGCGGGGCGTTGGACCGACCACCTCATCCGGCACCGGCAGTTCTGCATCGGCCACGGCCGCGTTCGCCTTCATGAGCTGCTTTTCGCCGCTCACCGTGATTGCCCCTGGGGGCGCCCAGACCGTTGCATGGGAGGGCCCGGGCTCCGAACTGCGGCTCACCGGGCCGGCATCGTTGATCGCGCGTGGAGAGGCCTTCTACGCGTGAGCGCGCTCCTCAAACCGACGGCTGTTGCGGTCGATGCGCTCGTTGCCGTGGTTTCTCCCGCCGCCACGCCGAAGCCGGATCGGGTGGAGCGCGGGATAGAGGCACTGCACGGTCTGGGCTATGCAACGCAAACCGCGGACCACGCGCTGGCACGCGGCCCGCTCTACTTTGCCGGCACGCCGGAGATGCGGCTGCGCGATCTGCACCATGCTTTTGCCGATGACGAAGTGCGCGCGATCTTTGCCACGCGGGGCGGGTATGGAAGCAATTATTTGCTGGAGGGGCTCGACCTGGACCTGCTCGCTGAAAGTGCCAAGCCCTTCATCGGCTACAGCGACCTGACCGCGCCGCAGCTGTGGCTGCTCGACCAGATTCAGTTGCCGGTCTTTCATGGCCCCATGGTCGCGGCCGACTTCTCGCGTGATGCCGGCATCCATTTGCCCAGCCTGCGCGCGGCACTGAGCGGACAACCTTACAGCGTGGGGACAACGGAAGGGCTGCGCACGCTGCATCCCGGCCGCGCACGGGGCACGCTCTATGGCGGTTGCCTGTCCATGCTGTTGGCGATGCTGGGCACGCCCTACGAACCGCAGACCGAGGGCAAGCTGCTGTTCCTCGAAGACCTGAACGCGAAGCCATACCAGATCGATCGCATGTTGTGGCAACTGGCCCAGGCCGGCAAGCTGGACGGCGTGCGCGGGATCGTCTTCGGCGAGATGCTCGACTGCGTATCGCCTGGCGCGCCGCCCGAGCTGCTTGAAGAAGTGATCCTGCGTGTCTTCGACAGCTTCCAGGGACCCATCGCCATTGGCCTGCGCAGCGGCCACGTGTCGCACGCAAATGTTACGCTCACTTTCGGTGTGGATGCCGAGCTGCACGCCGGCAATGAGGCGACCCTGCATCTGCTGCAGCCGGCTGTCAATCCGTGATTGCGAAATGGTGCGGAGAGAGAGGCGGACTCGCCTCCATGCGGTCCGCGCGCATAAACTGGGATTAGTCTCATGAAATCCCCTCGCCACATTCATCTCAGCGGCATCTGCGGCACGGCCATGGCTTCGCTTGCCGGGCTGCTTCAGCTCGAAGGCCATCGCATCACCGGCTCCGACAAGGCCGCATATCCGCCCATGAGCGACCTGCTTGGTTCGCTGGGCATTCCCATCCTTGAGCCGTACGCGGAAGCCAACCTTGAGCCCGCGCCGGACTTGGTCGTGATCGGGAATGCGCTCTCGCGCGGCAACGCTGAAGTGGAGGCCATTCTCGATCGGCGTATCCCATTCACCTCGATGGCCGCGCTTCTGCACGAGGAGTTTCTTCCCGGCCGCGAGTCTCTCGTGATTGCCGGCACGCATGGCAAGACCACCACAACCAGCATGCTGGCGTGGATTTATCAGGTGGCATCGCAGGCTGACCCGCGACGCGAGCCCTCGTTCCTGATCGGCGGGGTTGCCGAGAACTTCGCAACGAGTTTTCAACTGCGGCCCACGCGCACGTTCATTCTGGAAGGTGATGAATACGACACCGCCTTTTTCGACAAGGGTCCAAAGTTTCTGCACTACTTTCCTGACGCGCTCATTCTCACGCATGTGGAGTTCGACCACGCCGACATCTATGCTGACCTTGCAGCCGTGAAGACCGCATTCAAACGCCTGGTAAATCTTGTTCCTCGCCGTGGCCTGATCGTGGCTTATGACGGCAGCCCCAATGTGACCGAGTGCCTGCAGCCCGCGCTTTGCCGCGTGGAGCGGTACGGGTTCACGGACACGGCCGACTGGCAACTCCGTAATCTGCGCCATGAAGACGGGCTTACGCGCTGGGAGGTGTGGCACGCGGGCGCGCTATGGGCTGAGCTGGCAATGCAACTCGCCGGCGAACACAACGCGCTGAACGCGACGGCCGCCGCGGCTCTGGCAGCGGGCCTGGGCATTGACAAAAAGTCTATTCAGGCGGCACTGGCCAGTTTCAAGAGCGTGAAGCGGCGGCTTGAGGTGCGCGCGGTGGTCAACAACATCACCATCATCGACGACTTTGCTCACCATCCGACCGCCATTCGCGAAACGTTGCGCGCGCTGCGTTCTGTTTATCCGCAGTCGCGCCTGTGGGCCGTGCTTGAGCCGCGTTCGAACACGCTGCGGCGCAAAGTGCTCGAAGGCGATCTGGTGGAAAGCCTGCGCCTGGCCGACCGCGTGGTTCTGTCTGGCGTTTATCAACAGCAGCGCATTCCCGACGCCGAGCGCCTGCACCCAGAGGACGTGATTGAAGCCCTGCGCGCGAAGGGCTCCGAGGCAGAACTGCACGCCGGCGGAGATGCGATTGTGGACGCGATTGCTCCGCAACTCGCTCCTGGCGACGTGGTTGCAATTCTCTCCAACGGCGGATTTGACGGCATCTATGAGACGCTGCCCGCACGTCTCAAGCTGCTGTTCCCCGATGGCGCCGAGGGGAGCCCTTCCGCATGATCCGCTCGCTCGCCCTGCTAGCCGTCATGATCGTCCTCGGCATTCCCACGGCCATCGTCTGCATTCCCTGGGCCATGCTGACCGGCAACGCAGTGCCGCTCTATGACCTCTCGCAGCTCATCGTGCGCATCGGCTATCGCCTCATCGGCGTGCGCATTCTGGCCACCGGCCAGCAAAATGTCCCCGCCAAGACGGCGTGCATCTTCATGGCCAACCACATCTCCAATCTTGACCCGCCCGCGCTGCTGCCGCGCATCCCCGGCCGCACCTCTGCCTTCCTGAAACAGTCGCTCATGAAGGTCCCGGTCTTCGGCACTGCCCTCAGGCTGGGCGAGTTCATTCCCGTCAGCCGCGACGGCAGCGCCGCCGGCGCGCAAGAGAGCGTGGCCGCCGCACGGCGCGTGCTGCAGAAGGGCATCCACATCACCACGTTTGTTGAAGGGACGCGCTCACCTGACGGCCGCTTGCTGGCCTTTAAGAAAGGGCCGTTTTATCTGGCCATGCAGACCGGCGCGCCGTGCATTCCGGTCTCCATCTACGGCACCGAGGCGCTGATGGCCAAGGGCAGCAATCGCATCCGGGCCGGCGTGGCCCACATCCTCTTCCACCCGCCCATTTACCCTGTCAACTACGCCAGCCGCGAAGAACTGATGGCCGCAGTGCGCGCCGCAATTGCTTCCGGCCTGCCGGAGTGGATGCGCAACTGAACGCAGTACTCAGGCGGGTAGAACGTCCTTATCGGAGTTGCCGGAGACCGAGCCACTATGCAGCCAATTCTCCTCTCCCGCCGCAGGTTCACCGCGAACGCAAGCCTGGCCGCTCTCGCGCTTGGCAACGCTCCGCTCCGGGCGCTCGCCGGTTCAGGCTCCATCCCCCTGCGCACACCTTCCGGTCCGCTGCGTGGAGAACAAGCGGCCGGCGTCAGCGCGTTTCGCGGAGTGCCCTTCGCCGAGCCGCCCATCGGCCCGCTGCGGTTTCGCGCGCCGGTTGCCGTGAAGCCCTGGGTCGCGGAGCGCGACGCGACGCATTTTCGCGCCGCAGCCATGCAATCCGACGCATCCGGCGTGGAACAAAGCGAAGACTGCCTCTACTTGAACATCTGGACGCCTGCCGGCTCATCGGGCCATCGCGGTCCCTCCCCTGTCTACGTTTGGATTCACGGCGGCGGCTTTACGGGCGGCAACGCGTTCGAGCCCATGTTCGACGGCACCGTGCTCGCGCAAGAGGGCATAGTGTGCGTGACGGTTGCTTACCGGCTTGGGGTCTTCGGATTTCTGGATCTCGAACCGCTGTTGGGCGCCGAGTACGCGGGCAGCGCCAACAATGCGCTGCGCGACCTGATGACAGCGCTCGCGTGGATTCAACGCAATATCGAAGCCTTTGGCGGCGACCCGACGCGGGTCACCATCGGCGGGGAATCGGCGGGCGCCAAGCTCACTGACATCCTCATGGGCATTCCCTCGGCACGGCCGCTCTTTCAGCAGATGATCTCTGAGAGCGGCGGCGCCGAGCGCGTGTTTACCCGCGCGCAATGCGAGAGCGTAGCGCACGGATTTGGCGACGCATGGCGCGCACAGAATGGCGACACGCTTGTTCTCAGCGCGCCTGCCGAGGCTCTGATCGAGACGCAGAAGCAGTTCATTGCCGCATGGCCTTACCACTTCCCGCTGCGCTGCGAGATTGACGGCGCGCTCCTGCCCTTGCGCCCAGTCGAGTCCATTGCAGCCGGATCCAGCCGCGGCAAGCGGCTGCTGCTCGGCACCAATCGCGACGAGAGCGCAGCGTTCCTGGGCCCGCATCCGACGAAGAACCCCGGCGCTGCCAACCTCGGCAATCTTTCCGTCAGCGATTTTGACTCCGTGTACAGAAAATATCCCGCGCTTTATCCCGAGATGACCGCCGAGCAGCTACGCATCCGCGCCGTGACGGCCGAGGAGTACTGGATTCCTTCACTGCGCGTGGCCGATGCGCACATCAAAGGCGGTGGAACCGCGTTCGTCTACAGGCTGGATTTCGCCGAGACCAGCGGCTATTACAAGGGCTACGCCTTCCACTCGCTCGACGTGCGGCTGGTGTGGGACCGGCCGCTGGCGACGGTGGAGAACGCGCAGGCTGAGGCCGATCTGGCGCACGAGATGCATCACGCCTGGCTCATGTTTCTGCGCGGAGAAGCTCCCGCCGCGACCGGCGTTCCGACCTGGCCCGTGTACAACGTGCAAACGCGGCCAACGCAGGTGTTCGACGCGCAGAATCGCGTGGAGCAAAAGCCGCAGGAGGCTGAGTTGCGGCTTTGGGATGGCGTGCTGTAGCGGACCGCGATCTAGGGCCTGTCATCTAATTCCCGGGGAGCAGCGTTGCGAGGAAAAATCGGGCCAGACGAGACGGAGCCCGAAGGCTTTGGTGATTCCAAGGTCGAGGGCGACAACGAAGTATGGCCCGACTTTACCCGCAACCCGAGGTCCCCGGTGCGCGAACTTTGCGCACTGGGGTGGAAGCCGAAGGGACGGGGCCAATTTTCCCGATTTCGTTGTCCCTCGTCGCTTCAGTAGTCGACTACAGCGCACTCCTCGCTCCTAGAACTCTGGAAAATTGGCGCCCGTCGCTGCCCCCTGGGAATTAGATGACAGGCCCTATGGTTGGACGATGGCGTTGTACCCGTCGTTGAGCAGCTTCTGCCGCCAGGCATCGGCTTCGTCGCGGGTTTTGAAGGGGCCGATGCGCACGTGGATCAGCCCGTCCAGCGGCTCGCGGTGCGCGGCGACGGCATAGCCATGGCGGCGCAGCGCACTCATCAAGACGTCGGCGTCTTCCTGCTGGGATACGGCGGCAATTTGCACCATCAGCGAGCCCATGGCTGGGGTGACCGCTGCGGCGGGCACCTGGCCTGCCTGCACCGCGTTTGCCGTGCTTGCGAATGCCGGCCTGACCTGGGCTTCGCCCGCCGATGGGCTGCCGGCAATTGCCGGGCTGGGTAGCGCTACTGCAGCCTGATCGCTGGCCGCATTCGGTGGCGCAGCGCTGGTCTGCGTGTCTGCAGAGGGCTTGGGGCGGCCGCTCTCCATGGGTGCTGGGGGTTGCGCGCTCGCCGCGGCCGGCGCCGGCACTGCGTCAGGCGCGCCGCGATGTCCGGCGGCGTAGCCCAGGCCAAAACACAGGCCACAGAGCAGCACGAGCCCGAAGAAGATCAGCAGCAGCATGGTCGAGCTGAGAGTGAGCTCGGCGTCCTGCCGGGGCTCGGCCTGCTGAAATTCCATGTCGTCGAAAGCTCCCCTCATTCACCCACTCCGAACCCAGTCTGCGCCTGCAATCCACAGCCCGCTTGAAGCTTCGATGCACCATGCCGGCCACGCAATCGCTCCGCTGCACCGGCACGACCAATATCGGTTACTCCGGTGTCTTGTCCACCGCCGGCTTAGCTGGAGCCGGCGCCATCGTCCCCAGCTTGTTCAGCAGCGTCATCATCTCCAGCGGCAGCGGAAATACGATGGTTGTGTTCTTTTCCACGCCGATGTCGGACAGCGTTTGCAGATAACGCAACTGTAGGGTCATGGGCTGTGTGGCCATCAGCGCCGCCGCGTCCACCAGCTTTTGCGCCGCGTTGAACTCGCCCTCGGAGTGGATGATCTTCGAGCGCTTTTCGCGCTCCGCCTCGGCCTGCTTGGCCATGGCGCGCTGCATCTGCTCGGGCAGGTCGACCTGCTTGACCTCGACGGAGATCACCTTCACACCGAAGGGCTCCGTGCGCTGGTCCATGATGGTCTGGATTCTCAGGTTGAGCTTGTCGCGATGGCTGAGCAGTTCGTCCAGTTCCACCTCGCCCAGCACCGTGCGCAGCGTGGTCTGTGCCAGTTGCGAGGTCTGGTAAACGTAGTTGGCCACCTTGATGGCGGCGTCGTTGGGGTTGACCACGTAGAGCGTGACGACGGCATTCACCTTGATGGTGACATTGTCGCGGGTGATCACATCCTGCGCCGGAACCTCGAGCACGTCCTGACGCAGCGAGATGCGCACCATCTGGTCAAATGGGCGGAAGACGAAGATCAGACCCGGCCCCTTGGGCGTGGGCAGGGCGTGGCCCAGGCGGAAGATGACGCCGCGCTCGTACTCGCGCAGAATCTTGATGGAGTTGAGAAAATAGAGGACGACGATGGCAACCAGAACCAGCAATGCAGTGAACATTTCGCTTCCCTCACCTAGCACGGATTCTACTCCAGCCCGCGCCGGCCAATCTGTTCAAGGTTATCCGTGCGACGCGGCCAGCTGCTCAGGCCCGACCGGCTCCACGCGCAGCAGATAGGCCTCGTGCCCGACCACGCGCAACACGGCGCCCGCATCCACCGGCTGGCTGGCCACGGCGCGCCAGATCTCGCCCTCCACCAGCACATGCCCCTCGGGTACGAGCGGCTCCATGGCTTTGGCTTCTGCCCCCATCATGGCGTCAATGCCGAGCCGGGTCTTCATGTGCCGGGCCCGCACCGCCAGGCGCAGCAGGAAGACAGTGATGCCGCCGAAGGCCGCGCTAACTGCGATCGCAATCAGGGGGCTCACGCCCATCTCCGGCACTGGAGCCGCCACAAGGGTGAGCATGCCGAATGCCAGGCAGACGATGCCGGCGATGGCCAACGCACCGTGCCCGCCCACCTTGGCCTCCAGCATCAGCAGCGCCAGCGCCGCTATCAGCAGAAGAACCGCTGTGAAGCGGATGGGCAGCAGATCGAGCCCGAAGACGCCCAGCAGCACCAGGAGCGTTCCCAGCGCGCCGGGAACGATGGTGCCGGGCGTGTTGAATTCGAGATAGATGAGCAGAGCGCCGCCCACCAGCATGAGCAGGGCGATATTCGGATTGACCAGCCAGCCCAGCAGCTGTTCGCGTAGCGTCGGCTTCACCAGCTCAATGCGCGCGCCGGCCAGGTGCAGCGTGAGTTTGCTGCCGTCGAGGCGGGTGATGGTGCGGCCATCGAGTGCGGCCAGCAGGGCAGAGTCGTTATTAGCTATGAGGTCGATCAGGTGCTGATCGAGCGCCTCCTCGGCCGTGTAGGAGTGCGAGGTTGCAGCCGCGGCCGAGGCTGCGGCCACATTGCGGTTGCGGCGCGCAACGTAGGAGCGCAGCAGCGCCTCGGCGTCGTTCTCCACCTTCTGGCTCATGGTGTCGTCCATTTTGCCGTACTCGGAGACCACGTGGGCCGCGCCGGCGTTGGTTCCCGGCGCCATGGCGGCAATATCCGCCGACTCCATGAGGTAGAAGCCAGCCGAGCCGGCACGCGCGCCAGCCGGGGCGACATAGACGATGACCGGCACCCGTGAGCTGAGGATCGCCCCGGCCATCGAACGCATGGAGACGAGCAGGCCGCCCGGCGTGTCGAGCTCAATCAGCAGCGCCGCTGCGCCGTCCGCGTTGGCCCGGGCGAGCGCACGGTCCAACTGCCCCGCGGTAACCGGCTGAATGGTGTCGGAAAGCACCAGTTTGTCAACGATCGGTTGCTGCGCAAAACCACCCGCACTCCAACCAAACACCGCGCAACCGAGCGCAACCCAACCAGCCTGAAGTACCAACCTGCGAACACGCTCCATCATGGCTTGCTCCTTCAGGACCTGCTGCTTGCAAGACGCCGCCTGGCCAGTCCAGCGGGCCGGCTTACCTGCGCTGCGCCCTGGCCGCTTCGACCTTCTGCTGCAGGTCTTGCAGTGCCGCGTCTGCCGCCTCGATCTTCAGCCCCTCGCTGACATCGTAGCTTGCCTCATCCAGATGCCCGGCGGCCAGGTCGAGCCGTCCCATTACAAGATACGCCTCGACGGAAGGCATCAGCTCGAGGCTGGTACGCGCCTCCTTGCGGGCGTTGTCCTTGTCACCGCTCCGCTCACGAATCTCCGCCAGGCCAGCATGCACGGCGGCAACGCGGTCGTCCGTGGCCAACGCCATTTGATCCAGCCGCTCGGCCTCAAGCAGCAGGCCGTGGTCGAGGTAGTCGCGCGCCTGCTGGGCCAGCTTTTGCGCGCGCTGCTCGGGAGGCAGAGCGGCCATGCGCGCCTCATCCACCTGGTCGAGCATCTGGGCCGCCTGGCGGAAGGCCACCGCGTCAAAGTTGCGGGCGATCCGCTCCAGCGGGTCAGCCTTGGCGCTGTTCGCCGAGACGGCGTCCGCAGCCGCGTCCGGCTTGCTGGGCGGAGCAGTCCACTCGGCCTGAAGCGCTTGCGCCTCGTTGTCGTTGGGGCGCAGCTTCAAGCATGCCGCCAGCTCGGCGAGGGCCTCGGCCACATTGCCGTGGTGCTTAAGGCTGACTGCCAGATTGAAGTGGTAGTCGGCCGTGTTGGGATCGGTGGCCAACGCCTGGCGGAACAGCGCAATGCCGTCATGGCCCTGGCGGCTCACGGCAACGCCCTGGTTGTTGACCACCTCGGAGAGCGGCAAAACCCGCGCCAGTGCTGCGAAAACCTGCTCGGCCTTGGGGTAATCGCCAGAGAACAGGAGGGAAAGGCCGCGGTAAAATCCGGCTTCCTGGGCGTCGGTTCGTTGCAGCTTGGGGTCGTCGCGGCCCACGCGGGCAAAGGCCGCCGCGGCCTGATCGTACTGCTGGCTGCTGTAGTCCTCCCGCCCCAGCGCCATCCAGGCCGGCGCGAACCCCGGGCTCAGGGCCACGGCCTGGTTCAAGTGGCGCAGGCGCTCGTCGTGGTCGGGCTCGGTGATGCCGCGAATGTACTGCTCGAAGGCATCGACCCGCATGCCCTTGCCGGCGGCGACAAAGGTCTCCTCGGCCACGTTGAAGCCCGGATCGAGCTGCCGGGTAAGCTCCCATGCCAGCGAGCCGAAGACGTCGACCAGGTCTTTCATTTCGCCGCGCGCAGTCACCGTCTGGCTCATGCGCAAATGGGGTACGTCCACCAGCTGCGCCTCGGCGACGATTCCGCTTCCATCGGTCATGAAGCTGCCCACGACGATGGAATCAGCGTCGAGCGTCTGCGCCAGCTTGAGCGCGGTGGCGCGGGAGGGATGAAACCCCTGCGGCAGGCCCAGGTGATCGAGCGCATAGAGCCGGTCCGCGCGGCTCATGGGAGCAAAGCCCGCTGCGGCGAACCGGCTGCCGAGAATCTCCGGCGCGGCCTCGCGAATCCATTCGAGACTGGGCTGTCCGCTGTGGTTGTCAAAGGGCAGCACCAGGAGAATGCGCCCGTGCCCGGCGCCGAACTCGCCGGCGGCGGCGCTGCCTGCAGATGCCTGGCCGCATGCCGCCACGGTCATTGTTGCGACCGGCACAACGGCGGCCGCCAACGCGACAAACGACTGCGCGCACCGCAAGAATCGAGATACGAATGAAGTAGCCACTACAGCCTGATTATAGGCGTTGGGGCGCTGAGCAGGAACGGTTGGGGCGCCCCGCGCTTCCGCACATGGCGGGCGTGGCCGCTCCGTGGATGCGCCGGACCAACTCAGATCGGCGCAAAGTGCGCGAACATCTGCTGAAACTCGGCCACATGCGCGGGGATTTCGTAGGAGCAGACGGCCTCAAAGCGCTTCCAAAGGGCCAGAACCACGGGATTGGAGTGCGCTCCGGCGATGGCCTCGACGGAGACCCACTCAAAGATCTCGATGATTGTTCCATCTGCGCCGCGCATCGTGATCGGAGCCCGATCAGTGACGAGCCCTGCGTTGCGCAAGGGCGGAAGATGATCGTGAACCAGGTCGAGCAGCGCCTGCTCGCATCCCGGTTTAGGCCGGTAACACGCAACGGAAATTGAACCCATTCTGTACCTTCCTTTCTGGAGCGGTGTCTCTGAAGTTATTGCCATTCAGGAACAACCACAGATCCTTCACTTCGTTCAAGGATGACACTGCCTTGATATGTTGCGAAGTTGAGAAACAGGACACTTGAGGTCATCTCATTAAACACCATTCAGACGATTCCAGAGTGCCCCTCAGGAGCTATAGCTGTTCGATCGGGGCTGCTCGACCGACCGCGGCCAGCAGCGAGCAACCTCAATTTCCTGTGGGAATGATGCCGGCGTTCTCAACCATCAGAATCACGGTGCGCTCGGGCGCGCGGGTCCGGTGCAGCATGCCGCGGGGCACGACGAACCCCTGGCGCGGCGCGAGCTCGACGATGCGATCTGCGAGGTCGATCAACAACCTACCCTCGACCACGTAGAAGAACTCGTCGTCTTCGTCGTGCTTGTGCCAGTGGTATTCGCCTTCGATAATGGCCACGCGCACGACCGAGTCATTCACTTTGCAAAGGGTCTGGTTGAACCATTTGTATTCACATGCATCGGCCAACGCCTTCTCATCGATCACCTGGAGCGGCGGATAGAGAACGTTCAAGCGGGTTTCATAGGGATATTTGACAGCGCCATCGGCCATGCGGGCCTCCTGTTGTTTCACGCACTTCGTCGCGGCGAACTCACTCACCTTCGATTCTTCAGCGGACTCCCGGCCCGCTGTCAAGCGCCGCCTGCGCGGCCAGCACCCGCACAAAGCGGATGAGCGCGACCCACTGGCCCTGGTCTTCTTTCTCCCAGACCAGATCGCCGCCGAGCTGTTTGGCTATCTGCTCGGGCGGCAGATCGTGGTGCAGGCCGAAGTACTTCGCGTCCAGCTCAGCGCTCTTTGGGCCCAGGCTCAGCAGCGGCCGCGGCGGATCGTATTTGGTCGAGAAGACCAGGGCCGCGGAAAATTTGCCGGGCTCCTCGGCCGCGCGATCAATCTGCGGCTGGGAGAAGTCCTCAATCCGGTCCACATCCCACGGCTGCTTCACGTATCCGAGCTGCGGCCGCGTCAGCTCGTCGGTCATGGGCCATGCGGAGAGTACCGTTGCTCCGGGATACTTCTTGCTGAGCTCTGCAATCCCCGCCTCATGCAGCCGCACCACGTGCGCGTAGGCCAGGTTGTCTTCCGGCGCAAACCCATAGGGTGGATTGACGAACAGGCCTACCAGAAACGCCGCGGCTGAAAACACGGCCAGCCCCTGCCAGTAAGGCACACGGCGGTAAAACGTGGCCACGGCAACCAGCAGCACCAGCGGATACATGGGCAGCAGGTAGCGGGTGAGCAGCGCGCCGCCGAGCACGCTGAACACGACGGCGTTGACGATGAGGAGAAGGAATATCCGCCGCAACGCAGTATCGCTGATGGTTGCGCGCTCGTGCCCGTCGGCATCAGGCCGCGGATTCAAGAGCAACGCGGCAACCGTCATGAGCACGGGCACGAACAGGTTCATGTGCGCGGTGAGGTGGAGCAGGCGATGACCGAAGGCGGCGACAATGCGTACGGGGGAAAGATTGGCCTGGGCGTTGTAGCGCAGAAACTCGGGATTGCCGAAGAGGAACCCGGTCCTGGCGTAGTGATAGGCATACCAGGCGGCAAGGGGCAGGACACAGCTCGTGAGCCAGGCGGCCTCGCGCCACAACCGAGTGCGCCTGGACGGCCGGGCCTTGAAGCCTTCGACCACGCACAGGACGGCCAGGGTGAGCGGGATCGCGATCGATGTCTCTTTTGAGAGCGCCGCGGCCCAGAACCAGAGCGCCGCGGCGCGCGGGTTGCGGTCGCGGTCAGGGAGTGCGAACGCCAGCCCCCAGAGCGTGCATGCAGCGGCGAAGATATCCGCGTGGGCCAGCGTGCTCTGCGCGAACCAGATGGGATAGACGCCGGTCAGCAGCACCGTCCAGAAGGCCACGCTCACCACGCCCACCAGTCGCATGGCCAGACGCCAGACGGCCAGCAGGGCAAGCGCCGCGACCATCAGCACCGCCTCCCGGGTAACCTCGGGATAGAAGCCGGAGACTTTCCACCACAGCGCAAGGTAAATGCTGGGCAAGGGCGGATGAGCGTTGGTGAGCGTGCTGACGGGAATGAGCGAGCCGGTGCGGAAAAAATCCCACGCCGCGGGAATGTAATAGCCCGCTTCGTCCCAGTAGTAGGGCAGCCGCAGCAGCGTGAAGTGGCTCGCGTAGAGCGCGGCAAAGACCACGGGAAAGATCATCCACAGGGGCAGCGGTCGGTCGAGCCGCGGCTGCATGAGTCGTTTCAAGCGCAAGCAATTTGCTCCTGGAAATGGCCGTGAGACCATGAGCGGCTCTCGGTCTCTGGTCCCTGGCCCCTGCATCCCTTGGTCCCTGTCTAGTTCACCGGCCCCTGCGGAAAGCCGTGGCCGTGGGGCTCAAGGTTGAGCGTGCCGAAGGCCTGCTCGTACTGGGAGAGATTCTGTCCCAGAATATTCCACAGCGCCTTGGCCTGTTGCGGGCTCAGAAAGATGCCCTGCTGATTGCGGATGTTGACCTGCTCGGGGCTCTCGCTGGAAGCCAGGCCGAAAACGAGCAGAAAGTCCCACACGCTGACGCGCACCTGCACGCTGTTGGCATAGATTTCGCGATAGTCAGAGGTCTGGGCTAGATTCAGTTGGGGCTGCTGTGCAGTTGGACTCATAGTTCAACCAGATTACTCCCGCGCGCTGCCTGGGGACCAGAGGCGCCTGGCGATAGCTGCGCCAGCGCAGGGCAAATCTGCTTCAGCGGCGTTGCGGATCGGTCACGGCGCGGCGCTTTTGGCCGCGGGCAGCGCGGACGGTGAAGGCGGATCGGGCGGAACAGGAGGCGGCGGCTGGGCCGGCGTGTTGTAGAGGTAGATGTGGCGCAGATTCTTCATCGCGCTCAACGGGGCAACGGCAGAGGCGGCCACCTGGGTTCCGCTCAGGTTGATGTAGGTGAGCTGGGTGAGCGGCGCCAGCTTGGCCAGCCCGTCGCCGTTGATTTGTGTCTCTTCCAAATGCAGCGCGCGCAGATGCGTAAATTGCTTGAGGGTATCGAAGCTGGCATTGGTCACCGCGGTGCGGCCCAACTCGGCATCCACAATATAGGGCGCGAACTTCTGGAACTGCGCGAGCTGTGCGTCGCCAAAGGTTGGCGCGGAGTCGACCGTAAACAGAATCAACCCGTCTTCAGGCTTGCTCGACAACTGCTTTAACTTAGGCCCCTGCGCCTGGTCCATCTTCTGGATCTCGGGCATCAGAGCGCTGTAGTCGCCGACCGGCTGCGGGGGCAGCTCGGCCTGCTCCTCGTGGAGATCGATGCCGGCGAGTGAAATTGCCGTTGGCGATGCACCCTGCTCGATCCAGGCCTTGATCCAGGAGATCTGTTCGGCGCTGAGCGGTGGCTTGCCCTCGGCCGGCATAAACTGCTTATGGCCCACGGGCAGCGTCACGCGGGTGAGCAGCATGCTCTTGTCCGGCTGTCCGGCGACGATGACGATGCCGTCGTGTCCTCCCTTCATCACCGATTCGTAGGAATCCAGACGCAAGCCGCCCTTGACCTGCCCCGCGCCGTGGCAGGAGACGCAGTTGGAATCGAAGATGGGGTTGATGTGTTTGGCGTAGAACGAGCCGGCAGGCGGTGCTTGCTCAAGGCCGGTCCAGCGCTTCAAGCCTCCCGGCATATATTGCGTGAGGTAGTTGCTGCCGTGCGAGATGGTGCCGCCCTGGTGCGCCGTCCATACGAGCGCAAGCAGCGCACCGCCCAGCAGCGCCGGATACACGTACGCCACAGTGTGCCGCTCCCACCAGGGACGCGCCAACAAGCAGAGAAGGGTTGCGATGGTCAGGATGATGCCGCCGGCCATGTGACGCGAAACAGTTGTCCCGGCGGAGCCGCCGCCATACGCCAGCAGAAAGCCCAGTAGCAGCGAGCCAAGACAACTGATAAACGCCAGGCCGAGCACGAAGCCGGCGGCCTCGCGCAGCGCCGGACGAAGCGCGCCCACTAGCTCAAGAAGCGGCACCAGCAGCAGCAGGGCGATGGGCAGATGCACCGCGAGCGGGTGAAAGCGGCCCAGGAACTGCTGCCAGTCCGCGTGCGGCTTTCCATCGAGCCGGACGACCCACGGCAGTGCGGTGAGCACCAGGCTGAAGGCCAGCGCTACAATCCACGTCGCGCGCGTGGCCTTACTCTTGGGCAACCAGTTGTCAGCCAGCACGGCCAGTCTTTCCCCTGTCTTCACGCAAGCAGGCCTTGAACAACGCTGGCCGGCTGGGGACCGGTGAGCTTCTGGTCGAGCCCCTGGAAGTTATACGTCAACTTGTTGTGATCGATACCCAGGCAGTGCAGAATGGTCGCGTTGAAGTCGCGCACTGTCACCGGATCCTTGACCACGTTGTAGCTGTATTCGTCGGTTTCGCCGTAGGTGATGCCGGGCCGCACGCCGCCGCCGGTCATCCAGGTTGTATAGCAGCGCGGATGATGGTCGCGTCCGTAGTCGTCCGGCGTGAGCCCACCCTGGCTATAAACGGTGCGGCCAAACTCACCAGCCCAGACGACCAGCGTGTCGTCGAGTAGCCCGCGCTGCTTCAAGTCGGTCACTAGGGCATAGCAGCCGCGATCGACCTCGCGGCAGATCACGGGCATCTTTTCCGAGACATTGGCGTGCATGTCCCATCCGCGCTTGTAGACCTGCGTAAAGCGCACGCCGCGTTCGGCCAGGCGGCGAGCCATCAGGCAATTATACGGAAATGTTCCCGGCTCCCTGGCCTCTGGCCCATACAAATCCCAGGTCGACTTCGGCTCCTTGCTCAGGTCGGCAAGTTCGGGCACCGAGGTCTGCATGCGATAGGCCATCTCATACTGCGCAATGCGCGCATTCGTCTCCGGATCGCCCAGTTCCTGGTAGGTCTGGCGATTGATTTCATTCACCGCATCGAGCATGTTGCGGCGCACCTCCCGGTCCACGCCGTCCGGGTCGGTCAGATAGAGAACCGGATCGCCGGCCGAGCGCAGGCCCACTCCAGCGTACTCAGAAGAAAGAAAACCACTGCTCCACAACCGCGAAGAGACAGGCTGATTGTCCTCCTGCATATTGAGCTTGGTCTGCAGCACCATGAAGGTCGGCAGGTTGTCGTTCATGCTGCCCAGTCCATACGAGAGCCATGAGCCCAGGCATGGCTTGCCCGCGTTCATGTTGCCGGTGTTCATGAGCATGATGGCCGGCTCGTGATTGATGGCCTCAGTGTTGGTCGACTTGATGACTGCAAGATGGTCGGCGATGCGGCCCGTGAATGGCAGCAGATCGCTCACCCAGGTGCCGGTTTCACCGTGGCGTCTGAAGGGCCACCGCGAGGGTGCGATGGGAAACCGCGCCTGCCCGGCCGTCATGCCGGTCAACTGCTGGCCGCCGCGCACCGAGTCGGGAATGTCCTTGTCATAGAGAGCCGCGAGACCGGGCTTATAGTCCCACAGGTCCACCTGCGACGGTCCGCCGGACATGAACAGATAGATCGCGCGCTTGGCCTTGGGCGCAAAGTGGGGCAGTTTGAGCTGGTCCGCGCCGGGCGTGCCATACGCCGGCGCGTGCGTATCTCCTTTGATCGCGCGGCCGCCCAGCAGGCTGGCCACCGCTGCCCATCCCAGCACCTTGCCCGACTGGCCAAGAAAATGCCGCCGCGTTTGGAGCTGTGCCCATTCCCGCTTCATCTCTGCCGGAATGGCCATGTCCATCACCTGCGACGCCTGCTCGGTATCGGTACACAGTGGATGTTGCTTCATTGCTCTGTCCTCGCTGCTTGATTCCCGTTACTTGTTGAGGGTTTCGTCCAGGTTCAGCATCTCGCTGGCCACCATGGTCCATGCGGCCAGTTCCGGCGCGGGAATGGCCGCGTCGCCCTTCTTCTCGCCCACATCGATCAGTTTCGCTGCGTCTTTGGGGTCCGCGGCATAATGCTTTTCCATCTGCGCAATGGAACCCTCGAGCACGGCAGCCATCTGCGGCGGCGGATCGTGCGCCAGCAGAATCTCGCTCATCAGGTCGATGCGCTGCCCGGGCTGCTTGCCGCCCTCTTTGATCACGCGCTGCGCCAGCGCCCGCGCCGCCTCGACCCATTGCACATCGTCCATGGTCACCAGCGCCTGCAGCGGCGTGTCGGTGCGCTGGCGGCGGGTGCAGACCACGTCGCGCATGGGCGCGTCGAAGGCATCCATATCCGGCATCAACGCCATGCGTTTCCAATACGTGTACATGCTGCGCCTGTAGAGCGTGTCCCCGTGCTGCTGCTCGTAGTCGAGCGTATCGCTGCCGCCGATGCCCACCTGCTCCCACACGCTGGGCGGCTGGTACGGCTTCACACTCGGGCCGCCAATCTTCGCCACAAGCAGCCCGCTCGACTGGAGCGCCACATCGCGCAGCGTCTCGCCATCCATGCGGAAGCGGGGCCCGCGCGCCAGCAGCAGGTTCTTGGGATCTTTGGCCACCAGCGCCGGCGTCGTTTTGCCGCTCTGGCGATACGCTGCCGACATCACCATGAGCTTATACATGTGCTTAACGTTCCATCCGCTCTCGCGGAACTCGACGGCCAGCCAATCGAGCAACTCAGGATTTGACGGCCGCTGGCCCATGATGCCGAAGTCTTCTGTCGTCTCCACCAACCCCGTGCCGAAGATCTCGCTCCACATGCGGTTCACGGTTACACGGGCCGTCAGTGGATTCTCTGCACTCACCGTCCACCGGGCCAGCGCCAGCCGGTCATGCGGCATGCCTGCCGGTATTGGCGGAAGGAAGTGCGGCGTGTTGGCTTCCACTCGCTCCGTGCGCGCAGTATAGATGCCGCGCGTGAGTATGTGCGCGTAGGCGATCGACGGCCGCTCCCATGACACCATGGTCAGGTCGCCGCCCTCGGAGAGCTTGTCCAGCTGCACGTCGAGCGCGGCAATCTGGCTCACCAGATCCTTTGCCTCTTTGTCGACAGAGTGGAAGTAGAACTGACTGACTTGATGCCACTCGTCATCAGACCATTGGCTGGCCGGCTTGCCGGCGACCTCGGCAACGTAGTCTTCAAACGGCAGACGCCTGGTCTCTTCCGGAGTGACCGCACGCCCGTAGACGCGAATGTCCTGATAGCGCGTTTCGCGCGCCGGATTTTCATTGGGCGAGCGCATGCCCAGCAGCAGAGGCGCCTGGTTTTTGATGGACGCCTGACCGAGGGTGTCCGACCCAACTCTGGTCGGGACCAGCATGCCATTGACGTAGATCCGAACGCCTGCGGCCTTGCCCGAACCGTCATAGGTGAAGAAGATGTGCCGCCACTGCGCATCGACCGGGAAGGGCTCGAGCGTAGAGACGCGAATGGCCATCAGCGGCGTGGTGTCCAGGGGCGGTTTGGGTTCAGCCGGCTTGTCTTCCTTCTTGGCCGGCTTCTTTTCCAGCGACTTTTTCTCCAGTTCCTTCTGCACCTTGGACTTGTTGGCCGCCAGATCCTGGGCCGTCAGATCCGCGGGCGTGGGGAACGGGAAGACCTCCTTCGCCTTCTTGGGATCGTGTTCCGGCTCCTTCTCGTTTATGCCCTTGTGTACCACCAGGTCCTTGGACCCCTGGTTGACCAATTCCACGCTCAGAATGCCGTGCTCAAGCGAGATATCCCAGCCGCGGTTGTGCTGCGTGGAGTCCATTTTTGAAAGCAGCGTGCCGGATTCTGCGTAAGAGGTGTAGTTCGGCGCCGAGCGCATCATGAACCAACCGCCGGTGGAGAATGCCTGATTGGAGTCGAAGTCGCCCGTCTGACCGAGGTTGATGCGCGTGCTGGTTTCCATGCGCAGGTCGGGCCAGAGCCATGTCGTCTCACCCCACTGCGGCTTTGACTTGCCGATGGGGAAGCTGGCCTGCTGGGGATGGGGCGCGCTGTTTTTCAGCTCGTCGCCGCCGCCTTCATCCAGACGCAGCCGGAGCATGAGCTTGTCGGTCGACACACCCTGTGGGAAGCTCTGCCGCGAAGCCAGCCACTTGCCGACAAGGTCGCGCTGCTGCAGATGCAGTTCGCGGGCCCGCTGCGCAAGCTCCGAGCGCCGCGCCCACACGCGGTTGTATGCCTCTTGATTGGCCGCCCTGGGAACGCGCACCATGGGCTCCCACACCGGCCGGTCGTTGTTGAACGGTCGCTCCTGAATATTGTTGAAAAATGCGGTGAGGGCGTAGAAGTCTTTCTGCGAAGTGGGGTCGTACTTGTGATCGTGGCAAACCGCGCAGCCCACGGTGAGGCCCATGAACGTGGCGCCGTAGGCCTCGGCGCGCTCCCGCGCAATGTTTGTGCGCAGTTCTTCGGGGATGGTGCCTCCCTCATTGCTGCTCACGCCCAGCCGCACGTAGCCGCTGGCGATCAGCGGATCGAGAGTCTTCGACGGCATCAGGTCGCCGGCAATTTGTTCCATGGCGAACTGGTCGAAGGGCTTGTTGGAGTTGAACGCGCGAATCACGTAATCGCGATAAGGCCAGATGTCGCGGCTGTTGTCGTAGTGCAGGCCGTAGGTGTCGGCATAGCGCGCATAGTCGAGCCAGTAGCGGGCGCGATGCTCGCCGTAGGTGGGCCGCGCCAGCAATCCGTCGACCAGATGCTCATAGGCCTGCGGCGACTTGTCGCTCTCAAACGCACGCACCTCGGCCGGGGTGGGCAACAGGCCGGTTAAATCGAGCGTGACGCGGCGGATGAGCGTCGCCTTGTCGGCCTCGGGCGAAGGCTTGAGCCCGTCTTTCCTGAGCCGCGCCAGAATAAACGCGTCAATCGGATTGTTGCCCCAGCTTGCGGTCTCGGCCACGGCAGGCGGCTGCGGCTTGACCGGCTTGTCGAAGGCCCAGTGCGGCCGATAGACCGCGCCCTCCTGAATCCACTCTTTCAGCACCGCAATGTCGACCGGCCTCATGGGCTTGGCCTCGCCCTGAGGATTCTGCGGCATCAGATGGTGCGAGTCGGTCGACTCGATCCTTTTGATCAATTCGCTCTGCTCGGGATGTCCGGGCACAATCGCGTCTGGATGTCCGGGCCGTTTCTTGAAGGCTGACTCCTCCAGATCGAGCCGAAGCCCGGCCTTGCGCATCTCCGGGTCGGGCCCATGGCAACTGAAGCAGTTGGCTGCCAGAATCGGCTGCACGTCCTGGTTGAAGTCCAGCTTTGCGCCCTTGGCGACGGCAGGCGCAGCCTGTTTGCTGTGACAACCGACTGCTGCGCAGAACAGCATCCCTGCCAAGCAGATGAGTGCCGAGGGAGCAAGCCGCTGCGGGGCAGATTGAAGCATCCCCCACCGCACTCCGGGGTTGGGAAGAACCGTTGCCAAGTGGATCTACGCCTCCAAATATATGAGGGGAAAAAGGGGCCAGTTCCCCACGGTCTACGATGGTACCACCGGTCAACGAAGCTGGATAGCACTTTTTGAGCGCCTAAGCGCTCGACGGTGGAAATAGTTCCCAGTTGGCTCCTTGATCTGCCCATTCTTGCACTACCAGCTCTTTTTGATTAGTGTGTCCACGGCAAATCCGCCATTGGGATCGCGGGTAGCGCTGACGGCCACACGCGGCGACACCTGATACTGGCCCTGGATGGTCTGGCTCTGGGTTGAAGCCACGTTGGTTGAGAAGGTGATGAAGAGGTTTCCGGTAACGCGCTGCTGAATAGTGATGGTGGCGCCGGGAGGGCCCTGCGTGCTGCTGCCGGCCAGTACCGGGCTGATGGAGAGCTGCGAGATGCCGGCGATCTTTGAGACGCGGCTGGTGACCTGGCTTGAAACCTGCGAGGCGACCAGCGACTCCGCCTCCTGATTGGCGGGTGTCGTGTTGTTGGCGCTGGCCTCTGTGGTTTCTCCAAACGCCAGCAGGTTGATGATGTCGGCTGCGGGAAGGGAGGGATTGGAACTGTATTCGGTGTGCATCTGGTCGACGGGGCCCTGGAAGCGCAGGTCGATGCCGTATTGCTGAATGGTCGTGGTGAGAGTGAGATTGAGAACCGGCTCGGTCTCGCTGGGATTGATGAATTGGATCGTGCCGCCGGTCAGCACGAAACGGTTGCCGTTGAGAATGACATCGCCGCCGGTGAGATTGACGCGGCCGAGGATGACGGGGTCGGCCGCCGTGCCGCGGACCTGAAGATTGGCGGAGCCGTTGATGCTGAGCGCGCGGCTCACCAGATCAACGTTGTTCGTGGAGTGTACGGCGAGATTGAGGTTCACGTTCTGCGCAAAGCCCTGCGAAGGCGGCAAGGCTATCCCGCCCGAGAACTGCCCGGCAAACGCGGTCACGTCAAATGCAGGCGTGAACGAGAGATTGGCAAGGTCGACCGTTCCGCCGAGGACGGCATTGTCCGTTGTGCCGTCAAAGCGGAGGTTGGCGTCGATGCTCTCCCGCATGCCCTGCGGATAGAGGATGCGTACGTCCTTGGCCGCCATGCCAAGCGCGAATTGTATGTTGGGCCGGAATGCTGCCCCGCCCTGAGCGGTGACCGCGCCGCCGCCTATGGTCGCCTGAAAGCTGGAAATATTTACCCGCTCGGAGGTTAGCTTGAGCACGCCGTTTCCGTGTTGCAGCCCGGCGGGAAACGCATTCGAGGCGAAGCTCGCGTCGACAATATCGATTTCGCCGCCCAGGTTGGCGCCCGGCGCCGCGGCATGTGAATCGATGTTGAACTTGACCTGGCCCGAGCTGCGCACATCAGGGCTGAACAGTTGCGCGAGCCGCAGGTCGATCTGGCCGTGGAGCAGGAGCGTCATGGGCGCGTCGCTGGCCGTGGGAATGGAGCCCTGGAACTCGAGATCGGTATCAGTGCCGCGGATGGCGCCGTGCTGGACATCGATGACTCCATTCTTCAATGTGACGTGAATGGGCGCGGTTGCAGCGAGCTGAATGTTATTTTGATACGCCACCTTCAGGGTGGGAATCGTAAGGTGCGCCTCAAGAAGCTTTGTGTTCTTGAGCGGACCGTGCAGCGTGGCGTGAACCTCGGTTTGCCCGCTGACATTGGCAGCCTGATCGGGCGCGTAGAGGGCGAGGACAGGCTGGAGTTGAATGGCCTCGGTATCGAGCGATGCATCGGCCAGATAGTCGCCCGTGAGGTTGACGCGCGCCTTGGCCTGCATGTTGGTGTTGAGGGCCGTGGAATTGAGCACTGCATTGGCCACGCGATCCGCGACGTTCACCTGTAGCTTGATGCCTGAAAGAGTTTGGTTGGCGATCACCAGATTGGGCAATTGCAGGTCTGCATCGGCCTCCGGGTTATCGAAGCTGCCCTTGCCGCTGGCGTGAATGACGAGGACGCCCGTGGCGTCGATGTTGCGTGCCTTGAGCGCGGCGAGCTTCTCAAGGTGAATGCCCCGGGAAGTCAGCTCGGCGGAGTAGGTTCGTTGCCGCGGTTGAACATTGACTTTGGCCTGCACCGTACCGGCGGGAAGCGCAAGTACCAGGTCCGCGTGGGCATCGTTCCCGTTGCCCGCGAAGTTGACCTTGAGAGACTGAATGGGTTCCTGGTAAGCAGTGACGCCGGTGAGCGCGAGATTGCCGGTGCCCTCAGGGTTGAGCTCATTGCCGTGCAACTTGACACTCGTGTCCAGCGTGCCGGTGACTGGTATCTGCCGGCCGGCCAGCTTGAATAGATCAGCGATGTTGATTTGTGATGCGCTGACTTCCAGCGCAATTGGACTTTGATTTGTGAATGTCCATTTGTTGAGACCGGCGCTGGCGGTGAAGGTGATCCGCCCGCGCAGTGCGGACTCAACGTCGCCTTGGTCGAAGCGCGCCTGGCTGGGCGTCAGATCTACTCCCGTGCGCAGCACTTTCCAGTTGGTGCCATTGAAGCGCAGATTGGCCGCATTGAGCTGGCCGTTGAGATGTGGGGCCGACATGGAGCCCTGAACAGTTCCCTGATAAGTTGCCGTGCCGGAGAGGTCGATGGGTTGCGCATGCTCGCCCGGTGCCGCCGACTGAAACACTTGCGCCATGGTTGCCAGTTCGCGCAGATCGTTGGCCTGGAGGTGCACCGCCAGACGAGAGTTGCTGCTGACCGTCCCATTCATGGTGAGGGTGGTTTGCGAAGTACGCAGATAACTGTCTTCGAGCTGCAGGCTCTGATTGCGGTTGATGTACGTTGCGTGGAGGATGCTGTCGATAGGGATAATTGCGGCTTCTGGCGCGTTGGCTGGCTGGTTCGCCATGACCAGCTGAGTCCCGCCGGTCGCCGCGGCCCGGCCTCCGTTCGCGACTTGGCCAGTCTTGGCAACCTGTCCATGGATGACCGCGTCGGCCTTGGCGACAACATCGTCAAGGGTTTTGCCCCACGTGGCAGAAGCGGTGGCACTGAGCATCCCGGCCAGACCTACGCCAGGCGTGGCCGCAGTGCGGCCCAGGGCCTGCCTCGCCGCCGCCAGAGAGATGCCGCGCAGCGCTGCGTGAAAGCTGGAGTGCGAGTCGCCGCCAAGCGCGGTCATGCTTCCTTGGGCGGTGAGCTCGCCGCCCAGCAAGCCGGCGCGAAGATCGTGTAGCACGGCATCGCCGTTTGCAAGCGAGTAGTGCGCCACAAGGCCGGCAACGGGCGCGCGCACGCCAGAGGCGTCAACATCGAGACGGCTGCTCGTCACATCACCGCTGACAGCGATTGACTGAAGCAGCGTGCGGCCTGGCCGTTGCTGGAATTGAATCGATCCGGTGGCGCGTACCAGGCCGGTGGGCACGGACGGCGCGGAAAGAAGCTGAGCGGCCTGGTGTCCGTCGATGGTCGCGTCGTATTGGCCCTGCACTGCGGGGTTGTCAAAATTATTGATGCCGGCGGACAGGTCAACGTGCGAAACACCGGCGGTGAGCGTGGCCCGTTTCACATTGAGCGAGGTGGGTGTGGCGTCGAACTGAACGTCCAGATTGTGCTCGATAGGCCGATACGCGCCGTACTGCAACTGACCGCTGGAGTACGCCAGCGTGCCCGAATACATTTTCGAGAGGCTCGTAAAGGTGGAGTTGAATTTCAGATCGTGCAGATCGGCGGCAAGCGCGCTGGGACGGCTGTTGTAATACACTTCGCCCCGATCGAGAACAGCGTGGCGAATGCCGAGGTCGAAGATGCTGGTGTCACTGCTGCTCGAACTCGACTTAAACGTGGGCAGGTTCGACACGCCGTTC
>Ga0302279_10001593_pt1 | contig 31897 bp, 32 predicted proteins | sample III_Bog_N3_3_FD_194541 | JGI IMG/M metagenome (GOLD analysis project Ga0302279, IMG submission 194541) | Peat permafrost microbial communities from Stordalen Mire near Abisko, Sweden - III_Bog_N3_3 | ecosystem: Environmental > Terrestrial > Soil > Wetlands > Peat | place: Sweden: Abisko...
GTGCGGGACCTCCAACGACTTTCGCAGCTTCTACAGCGGCCACGCGACGTCCACGGCGACGGTCGCCGGGCTCGTGTGCTTGCACCACCAGCACCTGCCACTGTTTGGCGGAGGCTTCGCGGACCTCGCCCCGTGTCTGTTCATGATCGGAGTATCCGCCGCCACGGGGGTCCTTCGGTTGACGTATGACGAACACTGGGCCTCCGACGTGATCGTGGGTTGGCTGGACGGCGTCCTCTCCGGGTACGTCCTGCCCTCGATCTTGCACTTCGGCCTGGGCACCGGCAAACCGATCGGCGAGGTTCGAACCGGCAACCTCGACCTCGTTCCGACTCTCTTGCCGCGCGCGGGCGGAGCCGAGCTGGGCGTCGTGGGCTTCTTCTAGTTTCACCGCATTCGCATTTCGCGCGGCGCGTTTCGCGCGATGCACGAGCGTGGCTGCGGTGGACGCGGCGGCGCGTCCCCGCACGACCGACGTGCGGAGCGCGGCCCGGATGGGCTGCCGGGGCGACGGAGCCGATCTTGCAGTTTCTGCGCGCAGCAATGCCCATACCCCCGAACGCCCAGGACGAACAGGGCTCGCCGCAGCTCACGGAGGTACAGGACGCGAGGAGGGCGACGATGGGCGCGGCAGCAGCGGCACGCGTCGCCGCGGTCGCGTCGGCGGCCATGATTGCGCAACAGGTGGCCGGAAAGGCCACGCGAGACGCGCTCTACCTGTCCCACTTCAAGGCCGTCACGCTGCCACCGATGATGGGCGTGTCCGCCGTCGCGTCCCTTGTCGTGGCCCTGTGGCTCGCCCGGATGATGACCCGGCACACGCCTGCACGGGTGGTGCCTGTCGGGTTCGGCGCGGGGGCAGCGGTCCTCCTGTCGATCTGGGGTCTCAGCTTCATCGAGCCGCGTGCGTCCGCGGTGGCGCTCTACCTCTATACGGCGATCTTCAGCACGGCGATGATCTCCGCATTCTGGTCCCTCATAAACGAGACCTTCGACCCGCACACGAGCCGGCGAGCCCTCACCGCGGTCGCGACGGGAGGTGCTCTAGGCGGACTGCTCGGTGGCCTGGCGGCATGGGGGCTGTCGACCTTCATCTCCGTGCCGACGATGCTCCCGCTTCTCGCTGGCGCGAACGTCATCGCGATGTTGTGCGCTCGGCGTGTGACAAGCCCGGACTCGCCTCGAGTCTCGGTGAGCGCCCTAGAGTCGTCGGGCGCCGCTCTCTTTCCGCTTCGCGTGCTGGGGCAAGCCCCGTACCTCCAGAACCTCGCTGCGATCGTCGCGCTCGGTGCCGTGACGCAAGGGCTCCTCGACTACGTCTTCAACGTGGAGGCGGCGAAGGCCTACTCGAAGGGCCCCGCCCTCCTCTCCTTCTTCGCGATGTTCTGGGTGGCGGTCGGAGCGCTCTCGTTCGTCCGTCAGGCCGCATTCGGGCACGTGGTGCTGAAGAGATTCGGGTTGGCCCTCAACCTCGCCCTCCTCCCGGCGACGGTCCTGGTGACGGGAGCCGCGTGCCTCGCCCTGCCAAACCTCGCTACCACGTCGCTGCTGCGGGGCGGCGAGGCGATTCAGCGAAACTCCTACTTCCGCGCCGCCTACGAGATGCTCTACACGCCGCTGTCCGATCGGACCAAGCGCGCAACCAAGACGGTCATCGACGTGGGCTTCGACCGACTCGGTACCATGGTCGCTTCGGGGATAGCCTTCGCAGCCGTGTGGCTTGCCAGCCCACGCGCCGAGACGGTGTTGCTGGCGATCGCGATGCTGTGCGCGCTTGTCACCCTGGTCCGCTCCCGGCCTCGGTACCTCGGGTACGTGCCGGCGCTGGAGGAGAGCCTTCGTCGCGGCGTGCAAGGTGGGGACCTTCCCGAAGTCACGCTGTCGGCGCCGGCGCCGGCCGCGCTGCGAAGCATGCATGAGCAGGTCGCCGACCGCATTGCTGCGGTTGCGGCTCCGAAGCTCACGGCGAAGGAGGTGACGCAAGCGGCGGTCGCAGCGAGGAAGCGGGCGGCTGCGGTGGCCCGCGACATCGCCGACCTCACATCGACCGACGTGGCCCGCGCCCGCCGCGTGCTATCCACCGTCAACGCCCTCGATCGTACGGCCGTGGCGTTCGTCATCCGTCGGCTGGGAGACAGCAACGTGCGCGATCTTGCGCTCCAGGCGCTCCGCGCAACGCCGCTCATCACGGGGCAGCTAGCCGACTCCCTCGCCGATGTTGCCATCGAATGCGCAGTTCGGCGCCAGATTCCACGCGTCCTCTCGAGGTTGGCGAATCCGCAATCTGCGGAGGCTCTGCTCGGAGGCGCCGAGGACGTGCGGTTCGAGGTCCGCTACGAATGCGGGCGAGCCCTGATCAAGATCACGAAGGCGAACCCGAGCATAGTCATCCCACGCGACCGCGTCCTCGCGTGCGTGAAGTCGGAGCTGAAGGTTGATCAGCGAATGTGGGAGGACCAGCCCGAGCCGCCGTTCGACGACGAGGAGGGCGAGCCGCCGCTGATCGCCCGCCTCCTGTCCGACAAGCGCGATCGACGGCTCGAGCACGTCTTCAACATGCTGGCGCTCGTCGTGGAGCGTTCGCATCTCTCTCTCGCGTTCAAGGCTCTGCACAGCGGCGACGCGCGCCTCCGCGGCACGGCCCTCGAGTATCTCGAGGCTGTGCTGCCCGCCGAGGTGCGCGAAGCCGTGTGGCCATGCCTGGGCGAGGAGCGTCCGATGCATCGCGTTCGCGACGCCGCCGAGATCCTGGCGGACCTGATTCAATCGCCCACCGACGTGTGCATCGGAAAGGCTGGATGACGAATGAACGACTGGTTTCGCAGATTCGCACGTTCGATCTCGGAGGTCGTCGGGCGGTCCTACTCCTTCATCATCGCCGTGCTGGTCCTCGTGCTCTGGGCAGCGACGGGACCCGCGTTCCACTTCTCCGATACCTGGCAGCTCGTCATCAACACCGGGACCACGATCGTCACGTTTCTCATGGTGTTTCTCATTCAGAATACCCAGAACCGCGACGCCCACGCGATTCACCTCAAGCTCGACGAGCTCATTCGAGCGAACGGGCACGCGCGAAACTCGTTGCTCGCGCTCGAGTCGATGAACGACGAAGAGCTAGCGTTGCTGCAGCACGAGTTCGAGGGGCTCCGCGATCGGCTGGTCGAGGCGAGGAAGAAGGGTGCTTTGAAGGGTCAGGGCTCGGGTCGCTCGAGCCCCACGAGCCGGTAGCCCCGGCTCGGGCCCAGGTCGTAGAGATGGACGATGAGGAGGCCCCGGGCGACCCCGTCTCCGATCGCGACCCGCACGTACCGCTCCTTGGCGTCGTCCGGAAGGCCGCCATCGGCCTGGACGTGCGGCAAGGACATGCACATCTGGCCTTTGCCCTTGCGGTCGACGGGAAGTGCCAGAGTGGTGGTCAGGAGACGCGCAGAGTCGTGAAAGCTCTCTGGCACGCGCGTACCGCGTGCTTCCAGGAGATCGGTCGCGCAGAGGCGGTCCGTGCCCACGACATGCACGTCGGCCACCGGCGAGAGCCGTGTCAAATACCGCTCGAGGATCTTGTCGAGCCGTCCCTGGAGGGTCCTCGCGAGGAACGCCGAGCTCACAGGGTCCTCGAAGTCTCCCATGTCGGCGAGGGCGAGGACCATCTCGTGGGTCACGCGCGCAAGTTTCCGCGCCATCCAGGCGCCGTCGCGCTCGGTCATGTCGGTGAACGCCGGGTTGGGGTACTCATTTTTCCAGGAGTCCGCAACGAAGTCCCGGATGTTGAAGTACCCGAACCGCTCCTCTCCGGGCGTCCGCTCGATCCGGTCCCACGTTCGTAGCGGAATGCCGAGCTGCACGAAGGCGAGCGAGATGTCGCCCCAGTCGAGAAGATAGGAGTAACCGAGACGACGGGAGATGCCGTTCCAGGCCCACTCCGAGCCGAGGCAATCGCTGGTGTCCAGGTAGTAGTGTCGAACCTGGCCGGGCGACGACTCTGGTTGCTCCTTCTTGTCCGCGAACCACACGTCCATCGTGTTCTCTTCGCGTGCGTCGAAGTGGTCCAGCCATGCGGCCAGGAGCCGCCCTCCGCGAAGCTCCCGGCGATCCTGGTGTCGGATGACGTCGTTGGGATCGTCCGCGCGTGTCGTCAGGTACCGGAAGGGGCCAATGAGCCGGCCCGGGAGCCACGCGGACGCTTGCATCCGCACGCGTTCCCCGCGCTTCGTCGAAGACGCGAGGACCCTGGCCAGCGCTTTTTCGTCGAACGCCTTCACCGCTCCCGAGTTGTCCTCCGAATGAAGCCCGGGAGTCAGCTTGAGAACGGACGGCTTGAAATAGACGACCTGCTCGCAAGAAGTGAAGAAGCCGACGGCGTTGTAGGCTGCCGCACCGATGACGCTTGCTGCGGTCGTCCGCTCGGGGGCGGTCTTGTCGTCTGCCTTGAGAAGATACTTACCCTTGCCAGGGATGTTGACGCGAAACCCCGGCGTCGAGCCATCCTCTTTTCCCTGGTCGACGACCCATGATCCATCGGCGGCGTGGTCTCCGTCGATGAACTGCGCTCGCTCGCACGCGCCGAGCTTCAGCTCTTCGACCGAGACGGGCCGGGCGCCGAGGCGGTTCGTGAACCACGACGAGTCCGCGACCTCGTCCAGACTGTTCGCGTTGAGCGACTCGCGCGACTTCGCTACGGCGAAGACCCTGGCGAGGGGGCGGAAGATCGAGTTGTCCAGTCCGTCCCATGCCAGCGGCGAGACGTACATGGCGGGCGCGCAGGACACGTGGTGAGGGTCCTTCTTCGTCGGCTCTTTCCGGCACGCGATGTCGACCGATTGCAGATCCGTGTCTCGGGTGAGGGGGGCGCGGAGCGGAAACGGGCGGGCAACCCCCGACTGGCTGGTGCATCCGAGCGCGCACGTCGCCAGGATGGCAGCTGCGCTCCTCGTTGCCTTGGTGTGCCGGTGCTCAGAAGCCATGGTTGGTCCCCACGAGCACGCGGACGGAGTCCGCCTGCCCGCCGTGCTCGAAGGTTTCGGTGCCAACGCCGACGAGCACCTCGATCGCGCTGTCCGGCGTGCGGATGCTCTCGATGCCAATCGCCGAGGAGAAGCGAAGGAGGGAGGGCTTGAAGTCGTCCAGGTGCTCACCGAACACGTTCCCGGTGGCTGCTTCGAGGGCTCCGTTGAGCCAGACCCATATGGGCCAGGTGTAGCGTGCCGTGGCCACGAGCGAGCTCCGACCGACGAGCCGGCCCGGAATGTAGCCGCGCATCGGGCTCTCGCCTCCGAGCGTCACGAGCTCCGTGAAGGGAATCGGGGAGCTTCCCAGTGGATCCGCGAACGACGCAGCCGCCGAGAGGCTGACGACGCGGCCATAGCCGTCGAGGTCCCCGTACCCGACGACGGTTGCCCCCTAACGGAGCCAGCCCCCGTACGGCGATCTCCGGACGTCGCTCCCCTGGTCGGCATCGAGCTCGATGCGAACCCCCGAGCCGCTGACGGGCTTCGCGTAGACGGCCGCGCCCTTCGGCGGCTCGTGGCGGCTGTCCAGGGCGCCTGCGAGATGGTTGTATTGAGCTGTATAGCCACGGTCGAAACCGTACGGAAGAGGGAATGCTCCGCGGCTCGACTCCAGGCCGAGGCTCGGGTCGGAGCCGAAATGGCCGTTGCCGATGCTCACCGTACGCACGCCCGTTCCGGCCTCGATGTGGCTGGTGCGCCAGAGGTGGTAGTCGATGAGGGCCCCAGGCTCGATGAGGTCCTCCTGGTACCGGCTCCGACTGGAGAACAGCGACGAGGGGCCGATCCCGAAGAACGCATAGTCGGGACGTCGGACCCCCGATAGATGAAAGGTGACCGTCTTCTTGGAGTCGAGGCGAATGCGCTCGACGGCCGAAGCTGCCAGCCAGTCGCCGCTCCACCCGACCGCGCCTTGCAACATGAAGTCGTTGCCTTTGAAGCCCGCGTCATCCCAGAACGAGTAGATGCCGACGCTCGGAATGAAGCCAAACTCCGCGAAGATGGTGGGCGTGACGCCCGCCTTGTGGTCAGGGCCGAAGAAGAAGAAGTTGTAGAGCTTCTGCGGGAGGCCCGCGCGCTCTGCGGCAGAGATGGCGGCGCCGAGCGGGCGCCGGAGCACGAACTCCGTCACGAAGTAGATGGGAGAGAAGATGATGCGCGGAACCCACAGCGCGACTTCTCCCGGCGTCGTGGGCTCGCTCCCTCGTCCATCGTAGTCGGGCACGACGCGCGGCGGTGTAGGCGGGGCCGCGCGAGCGACGGCGGCGTCGACGAGCGCGAACGCGAGCACGGTAGCGACGGCCGCGAAGCGAAGGACAACCCGAGTCACGGGCGCGCTTGAGCAAGGTACATGCCGTCGTCAGATAACTGCGTTCGCCGCGAATTAGGGTGCCGACACCCGTGCCGCCTTTCGCAGGATGCGAATCCAGGACGGTACGACTGTTGCGTTGTTGCCGAGGCTCATCCATGGCGAACCCCTCCACCGCCGTAGGCAGCGAGAAGCCTGAAACGGAGCTGAGGCGTTCTTGCGTCGAGCCGGTCGTCCATGGCGAACACGCCACACTCGCCCTGCGCGGCCGTCTTACGTTTCCGGACGCGGCTAGCATCTGGACGGAGCTTCGCGAGAGCGTGGCGGGCGCAAAGCGAGGCGAGCACCTCGACTTCGACATGTCCAAGGTCGAAGCCGTGGATGGCGGCACCATGGCGCTCCTGGTCCACGTCCGGGGCGAGCTCGCGGCGCGGGGGGTCATTGCGGACTTCGTCGCCGCCAGCGAGAACGTCCAGGCGCTCATCCACCTCTACCGGGGCGACATTCAGCCCGTCCGCCGGCGCAAGCGAACGCACGAGGGGACACTCAGCGAGATCGGTCGCGTGACGCTGGAGTTCTTCAGCGAGGTGAAGCGCGTCCTCGCGTTCCTCGGGGACGTCGTGATGGCGGTACTGGGCCTCCTGAAGGAGCCCAAGACCGGAAACTGGAAGGAGCTCTGGCCGACCATGGAGCGGACGGGGGCCGATGCGGTGCCCATCGTGGTGCTCATCAACTTCCTCGTCGGCTTCGTCATGGCTTACCAGGGGGCTCGCCAGCTGAAGCAGTTCGGAGCCAACATCTTCGTCGCCGACCTCGTCGGCCTCTCGGTGACGCGCGAGCTTGGCCCGCTCATGACGGCCATCATCCTTTGCGGCCGCTCCGGCGCGGCGTTCGCCGCCGAGCTCGGATCCATGAAGGTATCGGAGGAGATCGACGCGCTGCGGACGATGGGCTTCGGGCCCGTACGGTACCTCGTCCTGCCACGCACGCTCGCGCTCATGCTCGTCTTGCCGGTCCTCACGCTGCTCGGAGACCTGGTCGGGATGCTGGGCGGGGTTCTCGTCGGAATGACTAGCCTCGATCTCACCTTTGGCGCTTACCTCTCCGAGACGCACAAGGCGCTCCAGACGTGGGACGTCTTTTCCGGTGTGATCAAGAGCGTGATCTTCGGGCTCGCGATCGCGCTCATCTCTTGCCAGCAGGGCTTTGCGACGACCGGTGGGGCCGAGGGAGTCGGCCGCCGGACCACGGCGTCCGTCGTCACGACGCTCTTCACGCTCATCCTCCTCGATGCGGGGTTCACCATGCTCTTCCACGCGTTCAACCTATGAGCGACCCGCTCATCCAGGTCACCGGGCTCACGATGGGGTGGGACGACGTCATCCTGCAGAAGGACGCGACCTTTCACGTCGACCGAGGCGAGGTGTTTGCAATCCTCGGCGGAAGCGGCTGCGGCAAGTCGACGATGCTCCGCAATCTCATCGGGCTGGATCCCCCCATGGGCGGCGAAATCTCGATCGCCGGCGTGGGTCACCCGAACCTGGCCGCCGGCAGGCCGCCGTTCGGCGTGATGTTCCAGGGAGGAGCTCTCTTCGGCTCGCTCACGGTGGGAGAGAACGTCGGCCTCCAGCTCGAGGAGTGGACCAAGCTCCCTCACGAGGCTATCGGCGCGGTAGTGCGCGCCAAGCTGAAGCTCGTGGGGCTCGACGGGGCCGAGAACAAGCTGCCGTCCGAGATCTCGGGCGGGATGAAGAAGCGAGCTGCCATCGCCCGCGCCATGGCGCTCGAGCCCGACCTCCTCTTCCTGGACGAGCCGTCCGCCGGCCTCGATCCCGTGAGCGCGGTCGAGCTCGACGAGCTCATTCTCACCCTCAATCGGGTACTTGGCCTGACCGTCGTCCTCGTGAGCCACGAGCTCCCGAGCATCCTCAAGATCGCGAAGAGGTGCATCATGCTCGACAAGGAGACGGCGAGCATCATCGCCGAAGGAGACCCGCGCGAGCTCCGCGACGGCAGCCCGAACCCCCGGGTCCATGAGTTCTTCAATCGTCTTCCGAGGGCGAGCTGATGGCCGCCCCGACGAACCACTGGAAGCTCGGGCTCTTCGTGGTGACTGGCATCGTGCTCTCCCTGGCGACGGTGACGTTCCTTGGCGCGGAGAGCCTGAACAAGAAGGCCGTGAGCTACGAGACCTACTTCGACGAGTCCGTGGAGGGGCTCGAGGTGGGCTCGCCCGTCAAGTTCCGTGGCGTGAAGGTCGGCACCGTCTCCGCCATAGGGATCGCAGCCGATCGCCGCCACGTAGCGGTCACGAGTGATCTGGGCGTCGCCGACCTGGCCGAGCTGGGGCTTGCGGTCGGCAAGGGCGACAAGTCCACGATCCGCGTGCCACCAGACCTGCGAATGCAGGTGGCCTCGCAGGGGATCACCGGCGTCAAGTTTCTCCTCATCGACTTTTTCTCGATCACGGACAACCCGCTACCGCAGCTGCCCTTTCCCGTTCCCGCGCGGTACATCCCGGCGGCGGTGTCGACCCTGAAGAACCTCGAGGACGCCCTCGATCGGGTCCCCGAGATCACCGACAAGATCGTCTCCATCCTCGGCAAGGTGGACCGGGTGATGGGGGATCTCGAGAAGGGAAAGTTGCTGGAGAACGGCGCCGCGACGCTGGCGCGGACGAACGAGGTACTATCGGCGCTGGAGGCGGCGATCGGGCACGCGAACGTCGGCAAGCTATCGGCCGAGGCCCAGCAGTCCATCGCGCTCCTCAACGACACCATCACGCGAGCGAACGCCCTCCTCACCCGCGTCGGCAGCGACAGGGGGATCCTCGCGAGCGTGCAGCGCGCCTCCGACGCGATGGGCGACGTTGCCGTGAACGCGCGTGGGGTAGGGCCCGACCTCGAGGAGACGCTCCGCGACGTGCGCGGATTCACCGACGCGATCCAGCGCATCACCGACGCCCTCGAGCGAGATCCAGACATGCTGCTCAAGGGCAGGGGAAAGGCCAAATGACGATCTCACGGCTCGGTCTGGCCACCACGATGGTAATGGCGCTCTCCGGCGCGACCACGGGCTGCGCCCTCTTCACGAAGGCCGACCCGGTCGTTCTTCGTTACTTCACGCCGGAGGCGCTGGGGGGGCCTCCCCGTGACATCGCCCTCGTCAAGGCGCCGGCTGGGACGCCCCTCGAGCTGCGCCTCGGGAGGGTCACCGCGGCGTCCTACCTGAAGGACAGGATCGCCTTTCGCGACCAGGGCTTCGAGATCGGCTACTACGACCGACTCCGCTGGACCGAGAGGCCCGAAGACCTTCTCCGGCGCGCCCTCGGCCGGGCCTTGTTCGAGGACGAGGGCATCCGGCAGATCGTCTCCGGCGCGGGACCGATCCTCGACGTCGATCTCGGTGCCTTCGAGGAGCTGAAGGCTCCGCGGCACGTTGCGCGGATCACGGTCACCTGGGTCCTACGGGACGACCAGCACGTGCAGCTCCAGCAAACGTTCACCATCGAGCGCGCGATCGCTTCCGGCGAGGCGGCTGGGCACGCGGCCCTTGCCCCGGCCATGGCCGCGGCGTTCGACGAGGCGGTCCAGCGCGTCGTCGCGCGCACGAAGACGGCGCTCGCGAACAACGCGAACACCACCAACGGAACGAGCGTGACCGCCGTACGTCCATGACCCCGCCCCCGCCCGAAGGGCGCGTGAAGCGGCTCCTGCCCTGGATCGTGGCGGTGGCCTTCCTGATGGAGTCGCTCGACACGACGATCCTGAACACAGGCGTCCCCAAGATCGCCGAAGCGCTCCACGTGGTCCCGCTCAGCATGAAGGCGGTCCTCTCGAGCTACACCCTGAGCCTGGCGGTCTTCATCCCCGTCAGCGGGTGGATGGCGGACAAGCTCGGGACGCGGCACGTCTTCTCGGCGGCCATAGCGCTCTTCACCCTCGGCTCGCTCCTGTGTGGCATCTCGACGAACATCCACGAGCTGGTCGCCTGCCGGATCCTCCAGGGCATGGGAGGCGCCCTCATGGTGCCGGTCGGCCGGCTCACGATCGTCCGGACGTTCGAGAGGTCGGAGCTCGTGCGCGCGATGAGCTTCGTGTCCATTCCAGCGCTGGTCGGGCCGATGCTGGGGCCCGTTGCCGGCGGGTTCATCGTCGGCTACTTCCACTGGCGGTTCATCTTCCTCGTCAACCTTCCGTTCGGGGTCCTCGGCGTCTACCTGGTCTGGCACCACCTTCCGGACTACCGGTCCGCGAGCGTGCCCAGGCTGGACGTACCGGGCCTCGTTCTCTTCGGGTCCGGCGTCGGGCTGCTCTCGTACGTCCTCGAGGTCTTTGGCGAGCACTCTCTCGGCAAGTGGGCGATCACGGGTCTGCTCGCCCTCTCCGTCGTGCTGCTAGGGAGCTACTTCCGGCACGCGCTGAAGGCCGCCCATCCGCTCCTGCGGCTCGGCCTCTTTCGCATCCGGACGTTCCGATCGGCCGTGAGCGGGAGCTTCATCACCAGGCTCGGGGCGGCTGGCGTACCTTTTCTTCTTCCGCTCCTCTACCAGGTGGGCCTCGGGTACACGCCGGTCCAGTCGGGCCTCCTCCTCATGCCGCAGTCGATCGCGGCGATCGGCCTGAAGATGACCATGCCGATCATCCTGACCAAGCTCGGCTACCGGACCGTGCTCCTCGCCAACACGGTGCTGATGGGCGGCACGATCATGCTCTTCGCGACGATCGGCCAGGGCACGCCGGTGTTCGTCATCGTGATCCTCGCGGTGTGCTTCGGCTTCTTCGCGTCGCTCCAGTACACGAGCATGAACACCCTGGTGTACGCCGACGTGGCCGCCGGGGAGGCGGCCATGGCAAGCACGATTGCGAGCACCCTCCAGCAGATGTCCATGAGCTTCGGGGTGGCGGCGGCGTCCCTCGCGGCCGCCGTCTTCGTACCCGAGAGGTTTCGATCGGCGCCGCCGGAGATGATTCACGGCATCCACGGCGCGCTCGTGGCCCTCGGCGGGCTCACCATCCTGTCCACCCTGATCTTCGCCGAGTTGAAGGTCGGCGACGGGGCGGGCGTGAGCCACAACGCCGTCCATGCCGGTGCATGATTCCAGTGCTGCGCAGGGCGCTGCGCGCGGCCTACGCAAATGGTGTGCGCGAACGCCACAGCGTGGCGTCGCGGTCTCCGACGAGCCTGCGTCCGGTGCAACCAGGCCGCTGCTCGCCTGAACTTGACGCCCCGGAGGCCCCCGTGGCGGGCGAGGCACACCCGTTGCACTAGGCGCGTTCATGACGCACTCAATCCTGAAGGTCCTGACTTTCGCGCCCGCACTGGCGCTCGCAGTCACCGCGTTCTCCACGCAGGCAAGCGCCCAGGAGCGGCCCGACCACGAATACCCGATGGCCGCCGCCTATCCGCTGGAAGTCGAGCTTCACGCGACGTTCGGCGCAGGCGACGTCTACGGAAACACGGGCTTTGGTGCGGGCGTCCGGCTGTCGATCCCCGTCGTCGCGGGGATGCTCGGGCGGCGTCTCTCCGACAACCTTGCCATCAGTTTTGGCGGCGACATCGTCAACTACGACAACTGCTACTACGACACCCGCTGCGGCGCGAACTACCTCATGCTCCCCATCGCGGCCCAGTACAACCTCTTCTTCGGCAGGCGCGTGAGCGTCTTCGGCGAGGCGGGCGCCTTCGTCTACAAGGGCTTCTTCGACGGCTGCGGGCCAGGGGACAACGGCTGCAACGCGCCGTCCGACTTTGGTATCCTGCCGACACTGGCCGTGGGCGCGCGCATTCACATCACCCGCAGCGCGGCCTTCACCGCGCGCATCGGATACCCGACGATGACGCTCGGCGTTTCCTTCCTGTGAGCGAGCGCGGCATCCGTGCGGCGCACCTCGCCTCGCCACTGACGGCGATGGCCGTGGCTGGCATCCTCGGCTGTCACTCGCCCGAGCGCACGTCCCAGGCGAGCTACGTGGACGAGCTCGCGGACGCCGGCGTCGTGGCTTGGTGTGCCGAAGGCGCCGCGCCCATCGCCGGGGGCGGCTGCCTCGCCGTTCCCGATGGCGTAGCCGCGTCGGTGCCGCTGGTCATCTATCTCCACGGCATGTACGAAAAGAGCTCCCCCGCGGAGGAGCTCGACCGGCAGCGTCGCGTCGTCGCGCGCGCGCTCGCGAACAAGTACGCGGTGCTGGCGTTGCGGTCCACCGAAGGAGCCTGTCACCCGACGGTCGCGGAGTACGCCGGACGCTATTGCTGGCCGAGCAACGAGGAGGTCGCGGACCACGCCGTCGCCTTCGTGGACGGCTGGCGGCCCGCGCTCGCCGTGACGGAGAGACGCATCGGCAAGGGCAAGCGCTTCGTGCTCGGCTTCTCGAGCGGCGCCTTCTTTGCTGGCCTGCTCGCCGTCCGCGGTGAGTTCGCGGCCGATGCGTTTGCGCTCGCGCACGGAGGTCCTGTCGAGCCCATAGCCGCCCGGCCTACCATGCCTCCTCTCTTGCTCCTCTCGGCGGACGACGACCAGGCCCAGGAGGGGATGGTCCGGCTGGATCAGGAGCTCACACGCGAGCACTGGCCCCACGACGAGTACGCTCGCGGGGGAGGCCACGCCCTACCGGACAGCGACATCGACCTCGCGCTCGCGTTCTTCGCGAGGTCGGGTGAGCCGGAGCCGCTTCAGCCGCCGCTCTCCCAGCATCGCCCGCAAGGTCGCCCGCGGGAGGTCGCGCAGTCCGCGGCTTCGTCGCCTCTTCCCGAGCAGAGCCGCGAGACGGCTCAAGCCAGTGCGTCGTCGTCGCCCGTCGTCCTCCACCCGCGAGAGCTGGTCCCGGCCTCAGCTCCGGCGACGGTTCCCGAAAATCCGAAGTAGGAAGAGGAACATGTTGATGAAGTCCAGGTAGAGGGTGAGGGCGCCGACAAGCGGCAGGTTCGCCGCCGTCTCTCCGCGCCGGAAGATCTCCTTGAGCCTCTGGGTGTCGTAGGCCGTGAGCCCGGCGAAGAGCAGGACGCCGGCGATCGTGATGACGAGGTCGAGGCCCGAGCTGTGGAGGAAGATGTTGACGACCATCGCGAGGATGACGCCGATCAGGGCGAAGATGGCGAACCGCCCGATGGCGCCGAGATCACGCTTGGTGAAGAGTCCGACAGCGGAGAGGCCTGCGAACGCTCCGGCGGTGACGAAGAACGTCGCCGCGATCGACGACTCCGTGTAGACGAGAAATAGCGTCGAGAAGGTGACGCCCGTGAGGCCCGCGTACGCGAAGAAGAGGAGCGCTGCGACCGGTGTGCTGACCCGGCTCGCCATGGAGCTGAGGGCGATGACGAGCCCCAGCTGACCTAAGAGGAGCCCGTAGAACAGGATCCGGTTGCCCAGGAGCAGCTCCAGCGTCGACGGCGAATGCGCGACGACGAGAGCCACGAGCCCGGTCGTCGCGAGGCCGAGCGTCATCCATCGGTAGGTGACCCACAGCGCGTCGCTCGCAGCGTCCGGCGAAGATGTGGCGAGTGACCGTTGGCCTGCGTAGTTCATGGGTAGAACGTAACCTCTGTGGCCGCGCGCGAAAGGGCGCCGCCCGGGAATCGGGCGGCGTTCTCGTCCGCGTCCGTGGAGCGACCGGTTGCGCTCAGGTGGCCGGAATCGAGAGCTTGTTCTGGCGAATGACGTCGCGCATGAGCTCGATGGCCGCGGCGGTGGCTGTCGCCGTGACGACGCCGCGGAGGATCCGGGACGAGAAGATGATGCCCAGCCCGCCGCCCACCACGAACGCGCCCGCGACGACCGCGAAGGGGGTGTGCTTCATCTGCTCGACGAGGCGCGGCGGCAGGCCGTTCGCCGTCGACATCGCGCGGCGCAGAAAGCTGCCGAGCTTCGCCTGTTCGGCCGCGAACGGCGCTGCGGTGGAGGCATCCGGCGTGTTCATCCGAGTCGAGCCCGTTCCATTGTGTTCGCTGTTCATGGATGGCCGCCAACGCAACGAGGGTGCCACCCAGGTCGCATGCGGTGACGCAGCCGGCCGCTCGCGGCTCCGTGTACCACAAACGAGCGAAGCCACCGCGCCTTGGAGGCGGGTGGCTTCTCTTCTCGGGACGCCCGCGGGCCGTGTCCCCGCTCGCAAATTGCGAAGTATTCAGGTGTAACCGGGGAGGGTGCTGCCGCCGGCAGCTCGACCCGCCAGCTGTGCCAGGATCTTGCTCCACGTACCTTCCTGGACGGCCTTTCGCGGGAGAACGCTCCCCATGTGCACGGGGGTCTTCTGGGCGCGACGGACGCCCTGGTCGAGTTGCTGGAGATCGACGTACTCGTCTCCATCCATGAGGCGAGCCGCCGTCTCGGCGTTGCTCACGGTGGCGACCTCGTCGTCCGAGAGCAGCTGGAGGATGCTTTCGCGGGTCACGTACTCGGTGCGCGTTTGGGTTTTCATGCTTCGCACCGACTGCACCGGCCATGCCGCCTCGTGCGAGCCGGGTCGGCGCACCCTCGGTCAACTCGGGTTGAGAGTGCGCACCTCGACTGTACCCCAGAGCAGGGACCGGTCGTCCGCGGCTCGGTTGCTCGTCAGCCCGTCCGGCGGCTCGCCGAAGCTGCGCAGTACGAGGACCGCGTCCCCGGCGGCAGCGCGGTGCAACGCCCGAAGGAGCCGATCGCCGTACGAGGGCTGCGCGCCGTCGAGGATGTTCGACAGCGAGAAGCCGTCGAAGCTCCCCGCGGGGCAAGCCTCCAGGTAAGAGGCTGCGTCTCCGAGGACGAGCTGGATCTGCCGGGCGTTGGTCGGCAGCGTGTCGGCACCGCCCGGGTCGCCCAGGAGCAAGGCGCGCGCGTAGGGGTTCGTTGCGTTGGGGTGAAGTGAGAAGCCGCGCGCCATCCGAGCGCGGAGGACGCCGGCGAAGTCGCGCGGCAGAAAGTCGAGGAACGCGGGCGCATAAACGGCGCGCAGGCCCGTCAGCGACATGAGCGCCCCGAACCCCGCACGAAAACGCCAGGTGTCCAGGTGCTCGCGCCAGAACGCAACCTGCTCATCCGGCCGGGACATGGCGAGGAAAGTGCGCAAGACGTCTCTGCGCCAGCCGGCGAGGGGTGCCAGCGCGCGCCCGAACCCCATGACCTTCTCTGCCATGCCCACTTCCATGGGTGCGCCTGCGATGCGGCGCTCGGCGTAGGCGAGCTGCGTCGGGTTGATGTCGCACGCGACGACCTCGTGCCGGTCGCAGAGGCCCAGCGCCGTGCACCCGGCGGACGCTATGCAGAAGAGCCGGCCGCCCGGGCGGAATGCCAGGCGCTCGACCTCGACGTCCTCGTACATGCGACCAAACAAGATGCGCTTCGGCCCGGCGCGCGAGTCGAAGCGCCCGGCGCTGTACGCCGTCGTGACGGTCACGAGACGCCTCCGCCCATTGCCGCTGCGACCCACGCGAGCACGAGGAACGAGGCGTTCTTCACGACCATACCGCCGGGGTCGTGGATGATGTGCCGCGCCCACAGCAGGCCGTTGGCGTTCAGCGTGACGAGCAGGATGGTCTGCGCGACGGCGCAGAATCCCGGGGTCACCCCGGAGAGGACCCACGCCGCGAGCGCCGTTTCTGCCAGGCCGAGCACGAGGAGGAAGCGGCGCCCCACGACGGGCCCGAGCCGCGGGACAGCCTCCACGACCTTCACCTGATGGCGCTCGCGACCGAGGAGCTTGCACCAGAGGCCCTCGTAGAGCCAGACCGCCGCGACGGCGGCGCGAACGAGCAGGAGCGGCGGAAAGGCGACGGAAAGATCGTGCATGCGGCCCCGCCAGCACAGGGCGTGCCGAGAATACGTCGCGGCGCGAATGGAGCGCGCCAGGCATCGCGACGAAGGGCGGCCAACCAAGGCACGGAGAGTGCAGGGGGCGCGGTCATGACCCTGCTGGCTCGCGTCGGTCGCCTGTTTCCCCGTAACCAGATGGACGACGTCGTGGCGACGAAAGCTCACTTCGACGCGTCGCCCGACGTCGTCTGGCGAGAGATGATCTTCTACGAAGAGGTTCCACGTCGTCCGGCGCCGCTCTTGCGACTGTTCCTACCCGCGCCCGTTCGCACCCGCGGCGAGAAGACTCGCGTGGGAGCGGTCATCGAGTGCACCTACGAGGGCGGCTATCTCGAGAAGGTCATCACGGCCGCGGAGCCGGCGCGCTTCGTCCGCTTCGATGTCCTCGTGCAGCGCCTGGGCGTCGAGGACTGCATCTCGATGGGCGGCGGATCCTACGAGTACAGCGCGGTGGACGACGGCTGCGACGTCGTCCTGACCACGGGCTACCGCGGACATCTGCGGCCGCGCTGGCTCTTCCGGCCGTTCGAGAGGTTCCTCGCGCATCGTCTTCACCGCCATATCCTCGACGGAATGCGGACGGCCCTGGACGCTTCGAGGTCCGCTCGGGCCGTGCCCGCGCTGGCTTGCGCGGCCGAGTCCGGATCGCAGGGCAAGTAGCAGATCATGTGGACCCCAGGTCAGCTGTTCGTCTACGCAATCGTCATGGTCATCGCGGGAGCGATGGCCTTCTTCGTGTGGCGGGTCCGGTCGACGTTCTCGAAGCCGACGCGCTGCCCGTCGTGCCAGGCGGTGGTCGCGCGCGACGCGAGGGTGTGCAAGAGCTGCGGCAACACGCTGTGAATGCGTGAAGCCCGGTCGCGGGCCGAGCGATGGCTCGGCGCCGTGGCCTCCGCTCCGGGGCGACCTTCACTCGTTCTTGATCCATCCCAGCATGGCTTCGGTGAACGCCTTCGTGTCGGGGACCTTGCCACCGGCGTGCGCCTGCGAGCCCGCCGGCGCCTGAATGAGCGAGCTGCTCGGCCGGTCCGCCAGGTTGACCTTCTGAAGCACCAGGGCGCACGTGGCCGCGTTGCTCTTGCCGATGCCCGACAGGTCGAGCGCGTGAGCCGCCGCGGGGTCCGCTCCGCCGTGGCAGCCCGTACAGCCGGCTGACCGCAGCACCGGCACCGCGCTGGACACGAACGTTGGAAGTGACTTGCACTCTCCGGGAGGGTCGGCAACGGGGGTAGAGGCCCAGCCCCGCGCGTCGCGTGTGCCCCGTTCGTCGCCTTGCGCGGGCAGCACGACGAAGAGGGCGCCGCATGCTGCGACAACGAGTGTGGTGATGGCCCAAGGTTCGAGTCGCATGGTGCAGCCTCCGATGGGCTCGTCTGCAATGCGGGGACCGCGCGTCGATCGCGCCCTCTCTCTTGGTGGTACGCGCGCGGGTTCGAAACGTTGGCGCGATGGGAACCGACTCGCAGGATGAGAAGCGCAGGATCTGGCAAGGGCGCCGCGATCGGCGCGCGCTCCCGGGGGCACATGTCGTGCACACGCCTGGATCGAAACCAGAGCACCGATACTACAAAGGAGACAGAGCTCATGACGTACCAGAGCGTGAATCCCTTCGATGGCAAGATCATGAAGACGTTCCCCGAGCTTTCCGACAAGCAGCTCGACGAGGCCATTTCGAAGGCTGCGGCCTGCTTCGAGATCTGGCGCCACAAGAGCTTTGCAGACCGCGCCGCCGTCGTCATGAAGGCCTCGGACATCATGCAGAAGCGCGTCGACGAGCTCGCCCGTCCGGCGACGATGGAGATGGGCAAGCGGATCGGCGAGGCACGCGGGGAGGTCGAGTTCAGCTCGAAGATCCTCGCGTATTACGCGAAGAACGCCGAGAAGTTCCTCGCGCCCGTCAAGCTCCACCCCGAGGTCGGGGAGGCGCACATGGAGAGCAGCCCCATCGGCGTCGTGTTCGGCGTCGAGCCCTGGAATTTTCCGTACTACCAGCTCGCCCGCGTCGCCGGCCCCCACCTCATGGCCGGCAACGTCCTCATGGTGAAGCACGCGGGATGCGTTCCACAGTGTGCGATCGCATTCGAGAAGCTCTGGATCGACGCGGGAGCTCCGGTCGGCCTGTACACCAACTTGCTAATCACCCACGAACAGGCGAACCGCGTCGTCGACGACCCGCGGATCAAGGGTGTCGCCTTGACGGGCAGCGTCGACGCCGGCAGGAGCATTGCCGCGCGCGCAGGTCGGAACCTCAAGGTGTCGTCCATGGAGCTGGGCGGCAGCGACGCGTTCATCGTCCTCGAGGACGCGGATCTCGAGCATGCCGTGAAGTGGGCCGTCTGGGGGCGGATGTACAACGCCGGGCAGACCTGCTGCGCAGCCAAGCGGTTCATCGTCGTCGAGAAGCTGGCGGACCAGTTTCTGAAGAGCTTCCAGGCGGCCCTCACCGCGCTCAAGCCCGGTGACCCGATGGACGAGAAGACGACGCTGGGCCCTCTATCGACGGAATCGGCCCTGGTCGACCTTCTGAAGCAGGTCGATGGCGCCGTCGCCGAGGGGGCCAAGCTCGTCATGGGCGGCAAGCGGATCGACCGTCCAGGCTCGTTCATGCAGCCCACGATCTTGACCGACATCAAGACCGGTAACCCGGCCTTCCGGCAGGAGTTCTTTGGCCCCGTCGCGCTCTTCTTCCGCGTCAAGGGCGAGGAAGAGGCGATCGCCCTCGCCAATGACTCCGACTTCGGTCTCGGTGGCTCCGTCTTCACCAAGGACATCGCCCGCGGAAAGCGCGTCGCGAGTCGGATCGAAACGGGGATGATGTTCATCAACAACATCTCCTGGTCGGACGCGGAGCTGCCCTTCGGAGGCATCAAGAACTCGGGCTACGGTCGCGAGCTCGGCGACATGGGTATCCAGGAGTTCGTGAACAAGAAGCTCGTTCGCGTCGCATCGATGGAAGCGCCGGTCTAGCGGTCGACGTTGCCGGCCGGGTGGTGCGGAGGCTCCGTGCGAGGGACCTCCGCCCTTCTCCGGCCGTGTCTGCGCGCTTGCAGGGTTCGTGTGGCACCGAGGATCGGAGCAGTTCATGTACGTCAACGTCGCCGTTCTCAAGGAAACGCACCCGCACGAGCGGCGCGTTGCGCTCGTGCCGTCGGTCGCCGACAAGCTGACCAGGCTGGGAGCGCGGATTCACATGCAGTCGGGCGCTGGAGCCGCGGCGGAGCTCGCGGATATGGCGTTCAAGGACGTCGTCTTCGCCGACGATCGACGGGCGCTCGTCTCCGAGGCCGACGTCGTGCTGGCGGTCCAGCCGCCTGCTCTGGAGGTCGTCGACGCGATGAAGAGCGGCGCGGTCCTCCTGTCGTTCATCTACGCCGAGAACGAGCCGGCCCTGGTGAAGCGCCTCCTCGAGAGGAAAATCACCTGTTTTGCCATGGAGCGGATCCCGCGAATCACGCGGGCGCAGTCCATGGATGCCCTTTCGAGCCAGTCCGCCCTCGCCGGGTACTACGCCGTCCTGCTTGGCGCCACGCACATGGGGCGAATCCTCCCGAAGCTGACGACCGCCGCGGGCGCCATCGGGCCGGCGAAGGTGCTCGTCATGGGGCTGGGGGTTGCCGGTCTCGAGGCCATTGCGACCGCGCACCGCCTCGGCGCCATCGTCGAAGGCTACGACGTACGCCCGGAGACGCAGGAGCAGGCGGAGTCTCTCGGCGCCAAGTTCGTCGACACGGGGATCGATGCGCGAGGGGAGGGCGGTTACGCGCGCCAGCTCAGCGCCGACGAGGAGGCGAAGGTCGCCGGAGTGCTGACGAAGCACATCCAGCAAGCGGACCTCATCATCACCACTGCCGCCATCCCCGGCCGCGCAGCGCCAAAGCTCATCAGCAAGGAGCAGGTCTCGGGCATGAGGGCCGGCGCGGTCATCGTCGACCTATCGGCCGAGGGCGGGGGAAACTGCGAGGACACGAGCCCCGGTGAGACCGTGCGCGTCTCCGGGGTGACCCTCGTGGCGCCGCTCAACGTCCCCTCGCTGCTTGCCGAGGACGCGAGCGAGCTCTACTCGAAGAACCAGTACAACCTCCTCGCTCTGATGCTGAAGGACAACGTTGTCACATTTCCCTGGGACGACGAGGTGCTCAGCAAGACCGTGCTCACGCACGACGGCCAGCTGAAGGCCGCGAGCGATGCCACGAAGCCGCCTCCCGCTCCGGCGAAGAAGCCCGGAGCCCACGCACACGTCGAGAACCCGAGTCCGGGCGGAGGGGCGCGATGAGCTTCGCCATCACGATGACGGGCTTCATGGCCCTCTACATCTTCATGCTCGCCGCGTTCACGGGCTGGGTCATCATCGGCCGGGTGCCGGCGATTCTTCATACGCCGCTCATGTCCGGGTCGAATTTCGTTCACGGCATCGTCGTCGTCGGCGGGATCTTCGCCTTGATCAACGCGACGACCTCGCTCGAGCGCGCCCTTGGCTTCTGTGCGGTCCTGCTCGGCGCGGGCAATGCCGCGGGCGGCTACGCCGTCACCGGGAGGATGCTCGCGATGTTCCAGACGTCCGGTCACAAGACGGCGAGCGCGAAGCACGCGAGGCCGGCTCACGCGAAGGTTGTCCGCCCCAAGAAAGCCTGAGACTCGACATGCTCACGATGCTCCCAGAGTTCTTGGTTCACGCGACCGGTATCGCGGCCGCGTTTCTCTTCATGTATGGCCTGAAGCGGATGTCGTCGCCGGTGACGGCCCCGTCCGGCATCTTCGTGGCCGGCCTCGGAATGCTGGTCGCCGTGCTGGCGAGCTTCCTTTACGCGCTGGGCGTCGGCGCCGAGGTGAAGCCGTACGTCCTGGGCAACGTCGGGCTCGCAGCCGTCGCGCTCCTCCTGGGCGGCGGGGCGGCCTGGTGGAGCGGCAGGAAGGCGGCCATGACGTCGATGCCACAGATGGTCGCGCTCTACAACGGGATGGGCGGGGGCGCCGCCGGAGCCATCGCCGGGGTGGAGCTCGTCGGCGGCAAGGCGCACGGGGCAACCCCGCTCGCGGTGACGCTGGTGGGCGCGCTCATCGGCGCCGTGTCGCTCTCCGGCTCGCTCGTCGCGTGGGCAAAGCTCGACGGGGTCCTCAAGAAGCCCTTCCGCCTCCGCGGCCAGCAGGTCCTGAACGCGGCCGTCTTTCTCGCGACGCTCGCCGTGGGCGTCTACATCGTCGTCGCCTCGAAGGGTGGACAGATTCCGTTGAGCGACGCGCCTCGGTGGATAGGGCTCTTCTTCGGTGGAGCGCTCGTCTTCGGGGTCCTGATGACGCTCCCCATCGGGGGGGCGGACATGCCGGTCGTCATCTCGATCTACAACGCCTGCACGGGGCTCGCCGTGGGTCTCGAGGGGTTCGTGCTCGGCAATCCTGCGCTGATGATCGCCGGCATGGTGGTCGGCGCGGCCGGCATGCTGCTCACGCTGCTCATGGCGAAGGCCATGAACCGTTCGGTCAGCAACGTGCTCTTCACCCGGTTCGGCCCGGGCGCCAAGCACAAGGAGCGGGGCGTGACGGGGACCCTGAAGCCCGCTCAGGCCGCGGACGCCGGCATCTTCATGCGCTACGCGAGCACCGTCATCATCGTGCCGGGCTACGGGCTCGCGGTCGCCCATGGCGAGCACAAGCTCTATGAGTTCGTGAAGCTGCTCCAGGCGGCGGGGGTCGGGGTGAAGTTTGCCATCCATCCGGTGGCCGGTCGGATGCCAGGCCAGATGGACGTTCTTCTGGCCGACGCAGGCGTACCGTACGACCTCATCTTCCAGCTCGAGGACATCAACGAGGAGTTCAAGGACACCGACGTCGCCCTCGTCATCGGCGCCAACGACGTGGTGAACCCGGCGGCGCGGACGGACAAATCGTCGCCGATCTACGGGATGCCGATCCTCGACGCGGACAAGGCCAAGAGGGTCTACGTCGTCAAGCGCGGTGAAGGAAAGGGCTACGCGGGCATCGTGAACGGGCTCTTCTACGAGGACAACTGCGAGATGGTCTACGGCGACGCGCAGGCCGTGCTCGTGAAGATGATCGAGGCGGTACGAGGGCTCGGCTCGTCGGCTGCCGCGTGAGAGTCGCTTTCTACGGGAACGAGGTCTGGCAATGGCTGGGCGTCGTCCTGGCGGCGGGCCTGTCCTACGCACTCGGCGCCGTCCTGTCCTGGCTTGCGCTGGCCGCCGTCCGCCGCGCGGTATGGCACCCGAGGGACAGCGGGCACGCCGTTCTGTTCGACGCGGCGGGCCGCCCGCTCCGCATCCTGCTGGCGTCCCTCGTCTTCCGGGAGAGCGTCCTGCCGCTTCGGGTCACGGCCGACGTGCTCGAGACGATCGACCACGCCACCTTCACGCTCATCGTCTTCACCCTCGCATGGTTCGCGATCCGTGCTTTCCGGTCGGGGGTGGACTGGGCGTCGGGGCGCCTCTCGGACGAGCCCGAGGACGTCATCGAGCAGAGGGTCCACCGGACGCAGCTCACCGTCCTGCGCCAGGTGGCCAGCGCCGTCATCGTGGTGCTGTCGATCGGAGCCGTCCTCATGCAGTTCGCGTTCGTCCGGAGCGTGGGGCTCTCCCTTCTGGCCTCGGCGGGCCTCGTCGGCATCGCGTTCGGCTTCGCGGCGCAGAAGCCGCTGACCGGGCTCATCGGGGGGATACAGCTGTCCATCACCCAGCCGATCCGGATCGGGGACACGGTGTTCATCGAGCACGAGCTCGGCACGATCGAGAAGATCCACCTCACCTACGTGGTCGTCCGGCTCCGCGAACAGCGCATGCTCGTGGTTCCCGTCTCGCGGTTTCTGGACGCGCCGTTCGAGAACTGGACGATCGCTTCTCCCGACGTCATCGGGTCGGTCTTGCTGTCGGTCGACTTCACGACCCCGGTGGAGGCGGTCCGCCGGGAGCTAGCGCGCGTCTGCGCGCAGCACGAGGCGTGGGACCACAAGACTTGCTCGCTCGACGTGACGGACGCGACCGAGCACACGATGACCCTGCGGGCGCTCGTCTCGTCTTCCGACGCGGTGAAGAACTGGGCGCTCCGCTGCTTCGTACGCGAGGACCTCATCGCGTTCCTGGGCAAGCTCGAAGGGGGAATCCACCTGCCGCACGACCGCGGCGACGCCCCTGCTTCCATCACGACCCCCGTCGCTCCGCCGCCGCGCGTGGTCACGCGATCTTGAGGCGCCGGAAGACGGGGACCTTGGCGAAGTCGACGAGGAACGCGAAGAGGGCTGCGGCCAGGAGGGTCCCTGCGACGAGGAGGGGTGGGATGGCGGCCATCGCTAGCCCGGAAACGGCGAGCGCCGAGGCAATGCCCACGTCCACGACGGACGATGCGACCAGCCAGCGGCTGGGGCCACAGGAGCCCATGCGCTGACGCTCCCGGTTGGCGTAAGTCGTCGCCTGGTTGCCGAAGACGATGGCGATGAAGGAGACGGTCTGGAGCTTCTCGATCCCGAGGCCGAAGTGAAAGCGCGCGACCGCGAGGACGGCGGTGCAGAGGACGAGCTCGGAGAGCCCCATGAAGACGCCGGCGATCGTCAGGTTGCCGATTCGCCACGCATTCGGGGTCTGCGAAGGACGGACGTTGTCCGTCGTCAACGACATTCCCAGGAGGTCGCCCGTGAGCATGATGATCACCATCAACATGGGCGTCAGGATGGCGTGCCCTGTCATGAAGAGCCCGACCCCGAGGAAGAGCACCTGCACGATCTTCTTGGTGACCGAGTTGAGCGTGTAGGTCAGGATGCGCTGGAACGTCACGCGTCCCTCCTTCACCGATTCGACGATGCCGCCGAGACCGGGCTGGGTCAGGACGATGCCGGCAGCCGACTTGGCGACGTCGGTGGCTGTCGAGACGGCGATGCCCATCTGCGCCTGGCGCAGCGCCGGGGCGTCGTTGGCGCCGTCGCCGCACATGCCGACGGTGTGGCCGCTCTTCTGGAACACCTTGACGAGGTCGTACTTTCCCTCCGGGAGGACGCCGGCGAACACGGCGAAGGTCTCGGGGCGGGCGCTGTCCGGGATGGGGCCGGGCGGGCAGGTCGCGCCGTCCAGGCCGACCGCGTGTGCCACGCTGGCGGCTGTGGCCGGGGCGTCGCCCGTCACCATGACGGTGCGCACGCCCAGCGAGCGGAGCTCCGTGACGAGCGCCGCAGAGTCGCCTCGCGGTGGGTCGCTGAGAGCGAGGATCCCCGCCAGCCGCAGCGCGCCGGGTGGCCCGATCGCCACGGCCAGCACGCGGAAGCCCTGTCCTTCGAGCTGGGCGGCGATGGAGGATGCGTCGGCCAGCGGCTGGGCGAGTCGGCTGACGACGTCGAACGCCCCTTTGACCACGCGCACGGACGTGCCGTCGGCGCTCACAGCCGTCGCCTCGGACATCTTGGTGGCGGGATCGAAGGGCACGAGCTTGGTGGTCTTCGGCAAGTCTGTCAGGACCTGGCGCGCGGCCGCGGCGCGCACGGCGGAGTCCACGGGATCCTGACCGCCGTCGGAGCTGGCAATGGCGGCGAGGCCGAGCACGTGGGCTTCGTCGAAGCCCTGCATCGGACGCGTGGCTGTCACCGTCAGCTCGTTGCGCGTCAACGTGCCGGTCTTGTCCACGCAGAGAACGTCGATGCTGGCGGCCTCGTCGACGGCCGACAGTCGCGTCGGCAGGACGCCGAGGTGCGCGAGGGCCTTGGCGCCCAGCGCGGCCGCGAGGGTGAACGTCGCGGGCAATGCCACGGGGATGGACGCGAGGACTCCCGTGAGGACGAGCGGAACGATCTCACCCACCGGCTGGCCGAGCACGCAGGCGTACGCCACCAGGACTGCGATGAGCACGCCGTTGAACATGGCGAGGTTGCGGACGACGCGGAGGACCGCCTTCTCCTGGGAGCTCTGCACGTGCGCGGTCCGCACGAGCTCTGCGGTGCGACCGAACTTCGTCCGTGCGCCCGTCGCCGTCACGACCGCGAGCGCTTCGCCGCGCCGCACGAGCGCCCCTGCGTACGTCCCGACGCCTGGTCCCGCTTCGATCGGCATCGATTCTCCCGTCAGCATGGACTGATCGAGCAGGACCGATCCTTCCAGCAGCCTCACGTCGGCGGCGACCACCGCGCCGAGGGAGAGCTTCACGATGTCGTCCACGACGAGGCTCGCGGCGGGCACGTTCGTCCACGCGCCGTCGCGCCGGACCGTCGCGCTCAGCGCGAGGCGAGACTTCAGCGCCGCCAGGGTCGCCTGGGCGCGCCCTTCCTGGAAGTAGCCGAGGGCGGCGTTGAACGCGAGAAGAGCCCCGATGATGGCCGCCTCGACGTGCTTGCCGAGAGCAAGCTCGAGCACCACCGTGGCCTCGAGCATCCAGGGGATCGGCGCCCAGAGCTTGCTCAGCGCCCGGCGCAGCGGGTGCATCGTGGTGTCGGCCACCGCGTTCGGGCCGGCGGAGGCAAGGCGACTTCGAGCCTCGAGGCCGGTGAGACCGGAGGCAGGGGCGGCAGCTGTCGTGGGAGGGTCCGCCATGGCCGGCGCGGGTGCAACTAGCGTTCCGTGGCTTCATGGGGCGCGCCACAGCGCTCGGAGCCTCGCGTGAGGCTCGCTGCCCCCGTCCGCGCGTGCGGCCCGACGCAATCTGCGAACGCGGGGCGGCTTGACCCTCGCCGGGCCCGCGTGGAACCTTCCGGCCCGGACCAACCTGACGGGAGAACCAGACACATGATCCTCGTGACCGGAGCGACGGGCGGCGTCGGCGGAGAAGTGGTGCGGCAGCTGCTGGCGGCGGGCGAGAAGGTGCGCGTCCTCGCGCGTGATCCCGCGAAGGCCGCGAAGCTCGGCCCCGCCTTCGTGGTGAAGGGCGATCTCCTCGACGCCGACGCCTTTGCCCCGGCGCTTGCTGGCGTGGCAAAGCTCTTCCTGATGGCGGGCGCCCAGGACGTTCCCGCCGTGGCGGCGAACGCTGCCTCGGCCGCGAAGAAAGCGGGTGTGCGTCACGTCGTGCTGCTGTCGAGCTCGACCATCTTGATGGATCCGCCGGTGACGATCGGTGGCTGGCACCTGCAAGCGGAGCAGGCGCTGGAGGCGGCGGGGCTAGCCTGCACGATGCTGCGTCCCGGCAACTTCGCCTCGAACGCGCTGCGCTGGGCGCCGACGATCAAGGCGCAGGGCGCCGTGTTCACGCCGGGCGGGGACGGCAAGAGCGCGCCCATCGACCCCTACGACATCGCGTCCGTGGCGGCGAAGGCCCTGCTCACGACCGGGCACGAGGGCAAGCGCTACGTGCTCACGGGAGAAGAGGTGCTCACGACGGCGGAGCAGGTCGCCGTCATCGGCGCGGCGATCGGTCGGCCGCTGCGGCTCGTCGAGGTCCCGGAGGCAGGGGCGCGCGCCGGCATGGCGAAGTCCGGGATGAACGACGTGATGATCGAGGCGATCCTCCAGCTGATGCGCGGAGGCGGTGGGGGCGGCGAGGCGCTCCGGACATCGACGGTGCGCGACGTGACGGGGGTAGCTCCCCGCACGTTCGCCGCGTGGGTCGGCGCGAACTTGCACGCGTTTGGCTGACAGTCCTCTCGCCCGGCCGTGGGGCCGGGGAAGCGGGACAGGGTGCCTTCCCCGAACGAGAAGGCACCGTTGTCAGGCCGGCCCTCAGTGCTTGTGGAAGAAGACCTTGTCGCCCTTCGACGTGAAGGCGATCTCGTCGAGCTCGCAGAGGTTCACGTCCTCGACGACGAACGAGTCCCCCTCGTTGCCGCGGCGGATCTTCATGTCGAAGACGCAGTCGCTCGGCTTGTAGCCGTGGAAGTTGATGCGCGCGTGCTCGCCGCTCGGCAGCACGTCGCGGCCGAGGACGTCGCCGCCCCACTTGTCGTCGTTGGCGAGCGAGATGTGGACCTCGCCGATGGTGAAGCCCGTCTCGTTGAAGAGCGTGAAGTCCTGGTTCGACTCGAGCGCGCGCGGCGCGAGCGTCGAGTCGGCGAGGGCGATGGACGGCGCGACGGCAAGGGCGAGAAGACACAGAGACCCGGCGACCTTGGTGAACATGACAGGCACTCCTGGTGAGGTGATGGACGGGAGATAGGGAGCCCCAAACCTAGGCCGGGCGACCTCTACCTTGCAACGGGTTTCGCCTCCGGATTGGCGCCATTTTCGAGCAAGTGGGGGTGTTAGGGTCTCCTTCATGCCCGCGAGGACGTGGAGGCGCTTGTGCGCATGGTTGTCGTTCGTCGTCGTGATCGTCGCCGCAGCGCGACCCGCGAGGGCGAACATCGCGGAGCCGTCGGCGAAGGGCGCGCTCACCGGGATCCTCGAGCCGCAGAAGGAGCATGGGATACGCGTCGACGGCGAGCGCCTGACCTTCGATGTGCACGCGAGGCGCGATGCCGCGAGCGTCGAGGCCGTGTACACGATGACGTGCGGGGACGCCGCGCTCGCGCCGGAGGTCGCGTTCGCCTTCGTGAGCGCCGACCACGCGGAAGCGCTCGCGGCGAGCGTCCACGTCGACGGGCAGCTGGTCCCCGTCGAGCTCGTCACCAAGGTGGCCGACCTGCAGGAGGGCTGGTCGACGCTAGCCGGGGGGCGGACGCTGGGGTTTCTGCTGTTCAAGCTCTCGTTCGCGCCGCACCAGACGCGGACGGTCGCGGTCGACTACACGCAGCTGGCGAATTTCGACCGGACGGCGGGCGTCTACACCAAGAACACGTTCGAGTACCTGCTTTCGCCGGCGCGGAGCTGGGCGTCCTTCGGGCCGCTGCAGATCGAGGTGAAGCTGCCGCCCGACACGAGCTTCGCCTCGCCGCTCCGGGAGCTCCGGCGTCAGGGCGACGCGTACGTGGCGACCCTGCCGACGCTGCCGGACGGGGAGCTCGTCTTCGACGTGAGCTCGTCCAAGGGGCTCTGGTTCGGGGTCACGGACCCGGACTTCTACTTCTGGATCTTTCTCGGAGCTCTCGTCCTGACGATCGGGGCGGTGGGCCGGGTCACTGGCCGTCGGTGGCCGGCAGTGTCGGCGGTCCGGCGCGTGCTCGGGGTGGGTGTGCTCGGCTGGGGTGCGGCGGCGGCCGTGATGTTCTGCCTCCTGGCGACGTTCCCTGCGGGAGGGCTCGGTTATGGGTACGACCGGCCGCTGCTCGCCCTCCTGCTCGTCATGCTCTCGGGGCCGGTGTGCGTCACCGTCAGCTTCGTGAGCGCTCGCGCGGCGCGGGCGCGGGCGCTGGCGCGCTGAGGGGCAGCGGGCGCCTCGCTCCCGCCCGTCGTTTCTCGGGGTACTCCGGAAACGATCAGGGGTTGGCTCGCACCCATGCGATGACGGTCGCGAGCCCTTGCTCGAGCGGCACGCGCGGGGACCACCCGAGCTCGTCTCTTGCGCGCGAGATGTCGGCGAACGTCGCCTCGACGTCGCCGGGGGGCACGGGGCCGCGCTCGATCTTCGGAACGGCGCCAGCTGCCTTGCCCAGGCTCGTCACGAGCTCGCCGAGGGTGACCGGGGCGCCGGAGCCGAGGTTGTAGGCACGCGTCCCGGGCTTCGCGCCGTCGGCTGCCGCGAGGACGCCGCGCACGATGTCGTCGACGTGGGTGAAGTCGCGGCGCATGGAGCCGTCCCCGAAGACCGTGATGGGGGTGCCCGCGAGGATGTTGCGGGCGAAGAGGGTGATGGCCATCTCCGGGCGCTGGCGGGCTCCGTAGACGGTGAAAAAGCGCAGGGCGACGACGCGCATCGAAGGATCGTGGCGCGCGATCGAGCCCGCCACGAGCTCGGCGGCGCGCTTGCTGGCCGCGTACGGGGACTCGGGGACGACGGCGGGTTCGTCTTCCCGGGCCGGCAGGGGTGTGGAGTTGCCGTAGACCGAGGAGCTCGAGGCCATGACGAACGTGAGGATGCGGCGCGCCCGGGCGATCTCGAGGACGTGGGCGGTACCCTCGACGTTGACCCGCTGGTAGCGGGCGGGATCGAGCAGCGACGGGCGGACACCTGCGAGCCCTGCGAGGTGGATGACGCCGTCTGCGCCATCGAAGAGGGGCTCGATGGCGGCGCGGTCGGTCACGCAGGCCGTCGTCACGCGGACCGCGGGGCCGAACTCGCGCTCGAGATCGGCGGCGTTGCGGCGCTTGTAGGCCGTGGGGTAGGGGGCGTTGCTGAAGTCGTCGACGATGGCGACGTGGTCGCCTCGGCCGAGCAGGGCGCGGGAGACGTGGAAGCCGATGAAGCCGACGCCTCCGGTGAGGACCCAGCGCCGGGTGGTCATGGTTTCGGACGGCCGGGGTCTCGAGGCTCTGCGCCCAGGCGATCGTTCCGCGCGAGGTCCGTTGCCATGAGGAAATCCTTGCAGAGGCGGCTACGCGGAGCAACCGGGGAGCGGGAGGTTTACCCAGGCTCGAGCGGAGACGCGCGCGCCCGACGAGCCGTCGTGTGGTGAGGACCGCGCAGCGCACTCACGCTTCCCCCAGCACCTCTGTCATGGTCGCCGTCGCCACAGAGGCCGCCCGTCGCACCCAGGCGCGCAGGCGTGCCGGATCCCGGCAGCCCTCGATCAGGCGGCGGTCGCCGTCCGTGGGGATGATGCCCCGCGCTTCGAGAACCCCGAACAGCGCTTCAGCGAGCCCCATGGCCTCTCCCTCGGCGAGTCCCTTGGCCTCTCCCTCGGCGAGTCCTTTGGCCTCTCCCTCGGCGAGTCCCTGTCGGTAATGGTTGCGGAAGTACTCGCTGAGCGGCTCGCCGTTGATACCCATGACGCCCTCCAGGGCACGTTGCATTGCTTCCCCAAGTCTACTGCACAGCAAGTCGGCGTACATCTCGGCCTGGTCGGGTCGCATGCGGAGCAGTGCCTGGGCGGCGGTCACGAAGAGCGCCTGGTCCGCGCCTTTCTCCCTGCCGTGGGCCAGCGCGGAGAGGACCGCGAGCTCCGGTACGCTCTCGAGCTCCTCGGCCGAGCTCTGCTTCGGGATCTCGGCGGGCCCGAGGACGACGGGTGCGTAGGTCCCGCGCGGTCCGAGCGCGCGTGGGCGCCTCGCCCACGTGGCGACGGGAAGGTCGGGCGCAACCACGAGAACCAGGACGTCGCTCCGGTGCCGGTCCTGCGCAGCGGCCTGGTAGAGCAGCCAGCGGTAAGGCTGCCCCCCAGCAGCTCTGCCATGGTCGCAGCACAGGCTGCTCGTCTCACCCAGGCACGCAGCCGCGCCGGATTCTGGCAGCGCTCGATCAGGCGCCGTTCCCCGTCTGTAGGCGATGCCGCGCGCATCCGCGGGCTCCATTGCCAGGGCTCGTCGTGGGCGCTGGACTGGTGGTGCAGCGGCGTTCCCGCGTTCCCGCGTTCACGCGTGACCGATCACCTCCGCCCCGGTTTGCGCGGTCACCGCCCTCTCCACCCATCTCCGCAAGCGCCCCGGGTCCTGGCAGCCCTCGATCGCGCGCCGCTCCTCGTGGGTGAGCGTGATGCCGCGCGCGTGAAGAACCCCGAGCAACGCCTCGGCGAGCCCCTTCGCTTCGCCCTTGGCCTCCCCCTCGGCGAGGCCCTTGGCCTCCCCCTCGGCGAGGCCCTCGGCGAGGCCCTGTTGGTAGTGCTTCCGGAAATACGCGCTGAGCGGCTCGCCGTTGATACCCATGACGCCCTCCAGGGCACGTTGCATTGCTTCCCCAAGTCTACTGCACAGCAAGTCGGCGTACATCTCGGCCTGGTCGGGTCGTATGCGGAGCAGCGCCTGGGCGGCGGTCACCAACAGCGCCTCGTCCGCACCCCTCTCCCTGCCGTGGGCGAGGGCGGATAGGACCGCGAGCTCCGGGACGCTCTCGAGCTCTTCGGCCGAGCTCTGCTTCGGGATCTCGGCGGGGCCGAGGACGACGGGCGCGTACGTCCCGTGTGGCCCGAGCGGCCGTGATCGCCTCGCCCACGTGGCGACGGGAAGGTCGGGTGCCACCACGAGGACCAGGACGTCGCTCCGGTGCCGGTCTTGCGCAGCGGCCTGGTAGAGCAGCCAGCGGTAAGGCTTGTCGTCGTCGACCGCGAGCTGGACCTCCAGGAGGACCACCATGCGATGCGCCATGCTCGTCTCGGACAGGTCGACGACCAGGTCCACGTGGTAGTCGGGCACGGCGACCGGAAAGGTGGACTCGACGATGGTCGCTTCGCCCGAATCGGGGACACGGATGCCGAGGAGGCGGAGGAGGAACGGTACGAGCGCCGGGCGTGCGCGAAAGAGGTCGACGATGACGGCGTGCACGGTCGAAGCCGAAGCCATGGTTGCCCACCCGAGCAACCGCGGTGCCACGACGCATGCGCGCAAATTCAACGAGTTGCCCAGGGGCCGACTGGCCCGGCCACCTGGCTGCCTGTCGCGGGACAGAGTCCGAGAAGCTGGGAGGTTCGCGGTCCGTAAGTCGAGGCCTCGCTACGGGATGTTGCAGCGCTGCTGGTCGCGGCGGACCATCGGGTCGCCAACGCGGCACGAGAACGCGTCGGCAGTTTGGCAGGATACGATTTTGCCGGGAGGATGTCGCATGGGCGGCCCGAACTCGGGTCTCGCTGCGTCCACGGGGCGGGCTTCCACATCACCCTCGTGCCCACTCGGCTTTCAAGCGGAGTGCGCACATCCTGAAGCCGGGGGAGCGCCATGCCGAGCAAACGTGTCCATCATCATGGGGCCAGCCCGCGGGCTCCATTGCCAGGGCTCGTCTTGGGCGCCGGACTGGTGGTGCAGCGGCGTTCCCGCGTTCCCGCGTTCACGCGTGACCGATCACCTCCGCCCCGGTTTGCGCGGTCACCGCCCTCTCCACCCATCTCCGCAAGCGCCCCGGGTCCTGGCAGCCCTC
>Ga0302279_10001595_pt1 | contig 31886 bp, 31 predicted proteins | sample III_Bog_N3_3_FD_194541 | JGI IMG/M metagenome (GOLD analysis project Ga0302279, IMG submission 194541) | Peat permafrost microbial communities from Stordalen Mire near Abisko, Sweden - III_Bog_N3_3 | ecosystem: Environmental > Terrestrial > Soil > Wetlands > Peat | place: Sweden: Abisko...
GTGCGCTGCTACGACCGCGAGGGGCGCGTGCGCTGCTACGACCGCGAGGGGCGCGTGCGCTGCTACGACCGCGAGGGGCGCGTGCGCTGCTACGACCGCGAGGGGCGCGTGCGCTCGGGATGACCGCGGGGGGCGCGTGCGCTGCTACGACGACGGGGGGCGCTCCGCTCGCTGCGGGGGCGGGCGCAACGAGTCTGGTTCTCGGTGGGTTTGAGCGAGGTATGGCGCCGGCACCCTCGCATGCCCTTGATGCGATCGTCATCAAGGGTGCGCGCGAACATAATCTTAAGAACATCGATCTTACCCTGCCGCGCAACCGGCTGATCGTGATTACCGGGCTCTCGGGCTCGGGAAAGTCCTCGCTTGCGTTCGACACCATCTATGCCGAGGGGCAGCGCCGCTACGTCGAGTCGCTCTCTTCGTACGCCCGGCAGTTCTTGGGGCAGATGGAAAAGCCCGACGTCGATTACATCGAGGGGCTTTCGCCGGCGATCTCGATCGACCAGAAGTCGACCTCGCGCAACCCGCGCTCGACGGTCGGCACGGTCACCGAGATCTACGACTATCTGCGCTTGCTTTTCGCGCGCATCGGCACGCCGCATTGCTACCAGTGCGGGCGCGAAGTCAACGCGCAGTCGAGCCAGCAGATCGTCGAGCAGATCATGGCGCTGCCCGAGGGCACGCGCATTCAGCTGCTGGCGCCGGTCATTCGCGGCCGCAAGGGCGAGTACGCCAAGCTGTTCGAGGAAGTCGGCAAAGAGGGCTTCGCACGCGTGCGGGTCGACGGCGCGATTCACGAGTTGCGTCCTTCGTCAGGCTCAGGACAGGCTCAGATCGACCTCGACAAGAAAAAGAAGCACACGATCGAGGTCGTGGTCGACCGGCTCGTGATGAAGCCCGACATTCGCAAGCGCCTGACCGACTCGGTCGAGACGACCTTGCGACTCTCGAGCGGCATCGCGGCGGTGCTCTACGAACCCGCCGGCACGAAGACGCCGGAAGAGCTGGTGTTCAGCGAGGCGTTCGCGTGCGCGACGTGCGGGCTCTCGTTCCAGGAGCTCGAGCCGCGGCTGTTCTCGTTCAACTCGCCGTTCGGCGCGTGTTCGGCCTGCAGCGGGTTGGGCGTGAAGATCGAGATCGACCCCTGGAAGGTGATCCCCGACCGCACCAAGTCGATCGCCGACGGCGCGATCGTGCCGTGGTCGAAGTCGATCGGCGGCGGCCGCTTTCCGTCGATGAACCCGTACTACTTGCAACAGGTCGAACGGGTGCTGCGTTCGCGGCGCGTCAAGACGACGACGCCGCTCGAGAACATGCCGCCCGATCTCGTCGAGACGATCCTCTACGGCAGCGACAAGAAGCAGAAGTTCCAGTACGAATCGCGCGCCGGCCACACCTGGGATTACGAAGCCTCGTTCGAAGGCGTGATCAACAACCTGCAGCGCCGCTTCAACGAGACGACCAGCGACTACGTGAAGGAAGACATCGAAAAATACATGTCGTCCTCGACGTGTAAGGTCTGCAGCGGCGCGCGGCTCAAGCCCGAAGCGCTGGCGGTAACGATCGCGGATAAGAACATCAACGACGTCACCACGATGTCGGTCGAAGATGCCGAGACGTACTTCCGCGGGCTGACGACGACCGAGCGTGAGTTGCAGATCGCGCACCAGATCCTCAAGGAGATTCGCGCGCGGCTGGGCTTCCTCACGAACGTGGGGCTAGGCTACCTCAATCTTTCGCGCTCGGCGACGACGCTCTCGGGCGGCGAGTCGCAGCGCATTCGCCTCGCGACGCAGATCGGCTCGTCGCTGGTCGGCGTGCTCTATATCCTCGACGAACCGTCGATCGGGCTACACCAGCGCGACAACGACCGGCTGCTCGCGACCTTGCAGACGTTGCGCGATATCGGCAACACCTTGATCGTGATCGAGCACGACGAGGACACGATGCGGGCCGCCGACGTGATCGTCGATATCGGTCCGGGCGCGGGCGCGGAGGGCGGCCACATTCTCTCGGTCGGTCCGATCGAGGACATCCTCGCCAACCCGATCTCCCTGACCGGCGCCTATCTTTCCGGCCGGCAATTCATCGCGATTCCCAAGCGCCGTCGCACCGGGCGATCGACGCTCGCGGTGCACAACGCCAAGGCCAACAACCTCAAGAACATCAACGTCGACATTCCGCTAGGCACGTTCACCTGCGTCACGGGCGTTAGCGGCAGCGGCAAATCGTCGCTGGTCAACGAGGTCGTGGTCAAGGCGCTCAACCAGCATCTGCACCACCAGCCCGCCGGCGGCACCTACGGCAGCGTGAAGGGCGCGGGCGAACTCGACAAGATGGTCGTGATCGACCAGTCGCCGATCGGCCGCACGCCGCGCTCGAACCCCGCGACCTACACCGGTGCCTTCGATCTGATCCGCGAGCTGTTCTCGCTGACGCCCGAAGCCAAGCTGCGCGGCTACACGCCCGGGCGGTTTTCGTTCAACGTCAAAGGCGGGCGCTGCGAGGCCTGTCAGGGCGACGGCATCATCAAGATCGAGATGCACTTCCTGCCCGATGTCTACGTGCCGTGCGAGGTCTGCAAGGGCAAGCGCTACAACGCGCAGACGCTCGAGGTGAAGTACAAGAACAAGTCGATTTCCGACATCCTCGAGATGCGCGTCGACGAGGCCTCGGAGCTGTTCTCCGCGATTCCGCGGATTGCGAACAAGCTCAAGACGATCGCCGAAGTGGGCCTCGGCTACATCAAGATGGGGCAACCCGCGACGCAGCTCTCGGGCGGTGAGGCGCAGCGCATCAAGCTCGCGACCGAACTCTCCAAGCGCGCGACCGGCCGGACGTTCTACGTGCTCGACGAGCCGACGACCGGATTGCACTTCGCCGACATCCACAAGTTGCTCGACGTGCTGCAGCGGCTGGTCAACGTCGGCAACACGGTGCTCGTGATCGAGCACAACCTCGACGTCATCAAGACCGCCGACCACCTCATCGACCTCGGCCCTGAGGGCGGCGACCGCGGCGGGACGATCGTCGGGACCGGGACGCCGGAGGAACTCGCCGCCAACCCGGCCTCCTATACGGGCGCGTACCTCAAGGCCGTACTGGCCGACGAGCGCGCGCACGGCATCCACGTCGACGCCGCCGCGATCGCCGCGCGCGAGCAAGCCAACCTGCAAACGCTCGATGACCTGATCGCCGGCGGCCGCCAGCCGGTGGAAGCTTAAAGCCGCCGCCGCGTCGAAGGCTTTGCCGTAATGACCGGGTTTGCGATGGCGATGCTCGTGTGCTCGAATCTGGCGCGTTCACGCGCCTTTTACCGTGACGTGCTGGCGCTGCACATCGTCACCGACGCCTACCCCGAGTGGGTGGATTTCGAGCTCGGCGACGGCAAGCGGCTGGGCCTGCATCCGGATAGCGAGACCTTGGTCGTGCGGCCGGGGTCGCTGCAGCTGGGCTTTCACGTCGAGAACGTCGACGCGTTCATCGCCGACGCACGCACGGCCGGCGTACGCGTGCTCCAGGATCCCTACGATCAGGGCGTCGGGCGCGTGGCGGTGATCGCCGATCCCGACGGCTACGTGATTCAAGTCTTCTCGCCCAAACATGCCGGTGCCGCGCGCCGCTGAGCGCGCGGCCGCTCTGCGGGCACAGCTCGACGACGCGAACTACCGCTACCACGTTCTCGACGATCCGCAGATCTCCGATGCCGAGTACGACGCGCTGCTGCGCGAGCTGATCGATCTCGAGACCGCCGATCCCGCGCTGCGGACCCCCGATTCACCGACGATGCGGGTCGGGGCCGCCCCGACCGGCGCCTTCGCGCCGTATCCGCACGTCAAGCCGATGCTCTCGCTCGGCAACGCCTTCGACGGCGACGAATTACGCGCGTTCGACGAGCGCGTGCGCAAGCTGAGCGGCCGCACGGACGTCGCCTACACGTGCGAACTGAAGATCGACGGCCTCGCGATCTCGCTGCGCTATGACGGCGCTGCCTTCACCGGCGGCGGGACGCGTGGCGACGGCAGCGCCGGCGAGGACGTCACCGAGAACCTGCGCACGATCCGCTCGATCCCACTGCGCTTGCGGGGTGCGGGCGTGCGACACATCGACGTGCGCGGCGAGGTCTACTTCCGGCGCAGCGACTTCGACGCGCTCAACGCGCGCCGCGAAGCGGCCGGCCTGCCGCTCTTCGCCAACCCGCGCAACACGGCGGCCGGCGCGCTGCGCCAGCTTGACGCCCGGATGACGGCGGAACGGCGGCTGTCGTTCTTTGCCTACGCCGTCGGCGAGGTCGATGCCGATGCCTTTCCCACGACGCAGTTCGAGTTGCTGGCGTTCTTGCGCGAGCAGGGTTTCGTGACGAATCCGCACGTCGCGCGCGCGGCGACGATCGACGACGTGATCGCGTACGTCGAACGCTGGTCGGTCGAACGCGACACGCTGGATTACGAGATCGACGGCGTCGTGGTGAAAGTCGACGAGCTCGCGCTGCAAGAACAGCTCGGCAGTGCGGGCAAAGATCCGCGCTGGGCGATCGCGTACAAGTTCCGCGCGCGCGAGGCGACGACGCGCCTGCTGCAGATCGGCATCAACGTCGGGCGCACGGGCACGCTCAACCCATTCGCGGTGCTGGAACCGGTGCAAATCGGCGGCGTGACCGTGAAGCTGGCGAGCCTCCACAACGAAGACGACATCCGGCGCAAGGACATTCGCGAAGGCGACGTCGTGCTGGTGCGGCGGGCGGGCGACGTGATTCCCGAGGTCGTCGGCCCGGTGCTCTCCGAGCGCCGCGGCGACTTGCCGGTGTTCGCGTTGCCCACACACTGCCCGGTCTGCGGCTCGGACGTCGACCATCCCGAAGGCGAAGCGATGGCGCGCTGCACGAACGCGACCTGCCCGGCGCAGCGGCGCGAGCGCGTGCGCCACTTCTGCTCGCGCGGGGCGATGGATATCGAGGGCGTCGGCGACGTGCTCGCGTTCGCGCTGGTCGATCACGGCCTCGTCGACGACGTCAGCGATCTGTATCATCTCGATGCGGCGAAGCTGCTGACGCTGCCGCGGATGGGCGAGAAGACGGTCGCTAGCGTGCTCGCGAATATCGAGACGTCGAAGACGCGCGGGCTCGCGCGGCTGCTGTTCGGTCTCGGTATCCGGATGGTCGGGTCGCAGAACGCCGCGATTCTGGCCGGGGATTACGGGTCGATCGACGCGCTGGCGGCGGCGACGGTCGAGGATCTGATTCGCAGCGACGGCATCGGCGAGCAGATCGCCGCGAGCGTGGCGCTGTTCTTCCAGCAGCCGCCGAACCGCGCGGTGGTCGAACGGCTGCGCGCTGCGGGCGTCGATCTGACCGCACCCAAGCGCGAACGGGCTCCCGTCGGGCCGCTGGCGGGCAAGTCGCTGGTGCTCACCGGCACCTTGCCCTCGCTCACGCGCGAGGAGGCGACGGCGCTGATCGTGGAGGCGGGCGGCAAAGTCACGTCGGCCGTCAGCAAAAAGACCAGCTACGTCGTGGCCGGTGATGAGGCCGGGACGAAGCTCACGAAGGCCCAGGAACTCGGTGTGGCGATACTCGACGAGGGGGGGCTTCGCAGCCTGCTGGCGGCCGGCGCCGCCGAATCGAGTGTCTAGCCATGAAAACCGAAGAGTTGCTGATCCGGCCCGGGCGCGTGGTCAAACTGGCCGATTTCGATTCGCGCTTCACCGGCAAATTTGAGAAGCGCTCCGACGCCGACGACAAGCTCAAGCGCGACATCGAACGCCTCGCGAAACTCCAGGACGTGTTCGCCGCGGTGCAGTCCCACGCGCTGCTGATCGTGATGCAGGGGATGGACTCCGCCGGCAAGGACGGCGCGATCAAGCACGTCATGTCGGGCGTCAACCCGCAGGGCGTCGACGTCCACGGCTTCAAGGCGCCGACGCCGGAAGAAGTGCGGCACGATTTTCTCTGGCGCTGCGAGCGCGAGTTGCCCGAGCGCGGCCGCATCGTGATCTTCAACCGCTCGTACTTTGAAGAAGTGCTCGTCGTCCGGGTGCATCGCGAGATGCTCGCGTTGGAGGCGGCGGCGAAGGACAAGACCGTCTGGGCGGACCGTTACGAGGACATCAACGCGTTCGAACGCCACCTCACGCGCAACGGCACGATCGTGCTGAAGTTCTTCTTTCATATCTCGAAGACCGAACAGCGCAAGCGATTGTTGGAGCGCCTCGACGATCCGGACAAGAACTGGAAGTTCTCGCCCAACGACATCAAGGAGCGCGCGTACTGGGACCACTACCAATCGGCGTACGAGAAGATGCTGACCGCGACGTCGACGCCGTGGGCGCCGTGGCATATCATCCCGGCCGATCACAAGTGGTTCGCGCGCGCCGCCGTCGCCGACGCGATCGTCACCAAGCTCGAAGAACTCGACCTGCACTACCCGCACCTCGACTCGAAAGCCACCGAGATGCTCGCGCAAATCCGCACGCAACTGGCGAGCGAGTAGCCACCGGTTAGCGTGGCCTGTCGAGCACCGCGAAGGCGTCGGTTAGGGCAAACGTCAGGCCGGGCAAGGCGGGGTGCGTGAAAACGTCGCCTTCGACGAAGCGCGCGCGCCCGTTGCGGTCGACGGCCTCGATCGTGCGGGCGAGCGGATCGACGAGGATGATGACGTCGGTACCGGCGGCGAGATAGACGCCGATCTTGTGGTCGATGTGCGCTTGCCGGTCGTCGGGCGAGCGCACTTCGACGGCGGCGTTGGGCGCGAGCAGCGGGGCTTCGAGTTCCGCATCGGTGCGCTCGCCCATGCGAGCATACGAGAGAAACGCGACATCGGGAACGAGCGGGCGGATATCTTCGCCGGGCGGTTCGAGCCGGAAGCGCCACTCGGTGCCGATTTCGCCGCGACCCTTTGCCCATAGGGTGAACGTGACCGCAAAGAACGTCTGCAGCAAGGCGTGCCGCCGCCGCGGGCTCACCTTCTGAACCGGGCGGCCCAGGATCCATTCGTAGGCCGGCTTTCCTTCCGGCACGACCATCTCGCGGGGCATGCGTTGCACCTCTTCCACACTCGACTCTATCACGCGTTGCGCGCGTGCGCCAAGGATCGCCAGTGGTGGCGGCCCCTCGACTGCGCGCTGCGGCGCTACGCTCGGGGTGACAGGCAGACCGGGTCGTCGTTGGGCGTGGCTTCTGCGGCGACGCCGAGCAGGGCGGCGACGTCGCTCGCCATGACGCCGACGGGGCGGAGTGCGGCGGCGGCGGCGGCGGCGCGGCCGTGCCAGTAGGCGCCGGCGCGGCCGGCGTCGACCGGGGTGAGGCCTTGCGCGAGGAGCGTTGCGATGATGCCGGTGAGGACGTCGCCGGTGCCGGCCGTTGCGAGCGCGGGCGTTCCGGTCGGATTGAAGTGCACGGCGTTGCGATCCGCAATCAGCGTGACCGGGCCTTTGAGCAACGTCGTGATGCCGTAAGCGGCGACGAAGTCGCGCAGACGGGCGAGGCGGTCCGCCGGTTCGACCGTGCCTTTGCCGGAGAGGCGCGCGAACTCACCGGCGTGCGGCGTGAGGATCAGCTGCGCGTCCCGGTACGCGGGCAAGTGCTTTGCGAGATGAAAGAGCGCGCTCGCGTCGGCGACGGCGGGCAACGCCGTGCCGGCGAGGACGCCGCGCACGATCTCGCCCATCGTGTCGCTCAGCGCGAGGCCGGGACCGATCGCGATCGCGCCGCAGTGATTGCTCAGTTCGAGGATCGTCGCGATCGCCGCGCGCGGATGTGCGTCGTCGTACGTGACGACGACCGGTTCGATCAGGTGCGCGCGTAGGGCCGCCGCGGCGGATGCCGGCGCCGCGAGCGTGACGTAGCCGGCGCCGCTCCGCGCCGCACCGAGCGCGCAGAGGATCGCCGCACCCGGGAACTGCTCGGAGCCCGCGATCACGAGCGGCGCGCCGGAAGCGCGCTTGTCGCTATCGCTCGCACGCCGCGGACGCAGCGCGTCGAACGAGCCGCCGGTGAGCACGTAGGCGTCGTCGCCGGGCGGCGCGTCGTCGTCGCGCATGCCGATCGGCGCGCACCACAGCTCGCCGGTCGCGCTGCGGCCCGGATCGAGGAACGAGCCGCGCTTGGGGCGGCCCAGCGCAACGGTCGCGGTCGCGCGCACGTGCGGATCGTTCAGCGCGCCCGTCGTCGGATCGCAGCCGGTCGCGATATCGAGCGCGAGGATCGGCACGCCCGAAGCGTTCATCGCCGCCACGCGGCCGGCCGTCGCCGCATCGAGCGGCAGGCGCGCGTTCACGCCGAGCAGGCCGTCGAGCAACAAGCCTGCGTCGGTGAGGTCTTCGGGCCGGACCGGGTAGGCCCGGAATTCCACGCCCGCCGCCCGCGCGCGTTTGCGCGCATCGGCACGCCCCGCGCTCTCGTGTACCGCCGGATCGTAATACGCGATCCGGCGGCCGTCGAGTTTGGCGAGCGCCGCGAACGCATCGCCGCCGTTGTTGCCCGGGCCGGTCAGCGCCACCAGCGGGCCGTCCTGACGGTATTGCGGGACGACCCGCGCGATCGCCGCGCCGGCGCTGCGCATCAAGGCGATCTCGCCGTCGCGCGCGACCGCGGCAGCGTCGATCGCGCGCATCTGCGCGGCGCTGACGGCGCGCATCAGGCCTCCAAGATCACGACGGCGGCGGCCGTCGTCGCGGTATGCGTGATCGTGAGGTGGATCGCGCGGACGCCGCGCTCGGCGATCAGCCCGGCAGCCGTGCCGCTGAGCACGATGGCGGGCTTACCCGAGCGTTCGTGCGTGACCCCGACGTCGCGCCACGGGATCGCGTGGCCGAAGGCCTTACGCGTCGCTTCTTTCGCGGCGAAGAAGCCGGCCAGCCGCTCGGGCCACGCGCGCTTGCGCATCGCGTAGCGCATCTCTTCCTCGGTGTACACGCGCTTCGCGAACCGGGCACGCGCGGCGTCGTCGAAGCGGTAGCGCTCGACCTCGGCCAGATCGATGCCGATCCCAAGAATCATACTCGCCCGTTCGGGCCGCAGGCGCGCTTTCCCACGAGCACGAAAATAGGGTTCGCGCATGAGCGAGATCAGCATCGTCCCGATCAACGCGATCGACCATCAACTGCTGACCCGTCTGGCCCTGTGCCTCGAGGAGCGCTTCCTCGCCACCTGTATCGTGCGGGCGTCGCTGCCGGTCCCCAAGACCGCGCTCAATAGCGTCCGCAAGCAGCTCTTTTTTGGGTCGCTCGCGACCAAACTCGCCGCCGCGCACGAGAGCCGCGAGGGCGCCGTCCTCGGCATCACCGAGTTCGACCTCTACAAGACCTCGCACCATTTCATCTTCGGCAGCTCGAGCGAGTCGCATCGCTGCGCGGTCGTGTCGCTGCATCGCCTGCGGCCCGAGTTCTACGGCGAAGAGCCCGACGAGAACCAGCTCTTCCAGCGCCTGCTCAAAGAATCGGTACACGAGATCGGCCACGCGACCGGGCTCAAGCACTGCTACAACGCGCGCTGCCCGATGTATTACTCGAACTCGGTGTTCGATACCGACAACAAGTTCTCGAACTTCTGCGACGCCTGCGAGAAGCGCAGTCGCGCGAACCGTTAGGGCAACGGGTAGAGCCGTAACGCCGTCGCGCCGAGGATCGCCGTGCGTTCGGCGGCGGGCAGAAAAGCGAGTTCGCGCAGGGCGAGCGCGACGAGTTCGGTGAGCGGGCCCGGTTGCGCGGGGTAATTCGAACCCCACGCGATGCGGTTGGCGCCGAAGCGGTCCACGCACGCGCGCACGAAGCTTTGGGTGGCCGGGCCGAGCTCGCGGAAGTTCGTTGTCGTCAGCTTCAGGTTGACCGTCGGGAACTGCGCGACCGCCCACAGCGGTTCGGCCGCGCCGGGCGGGGTCTGCGCGGCGTGGTCGAGGATGACCGGGACGGTGGAAAACCGTTCGAGTAGCGCCGGGAGACGCGGCAGCGCGTCGGCTTTGAGTTGGATCGCTACGGGGATCCCGAGTTCCGCCGCCGCTTCCCAGGCGCCGAACGTGCGTGGATCGTCGAGCCAATCGCGGCCCTCCGTCGCGCCGCCGCCGGGGTTGAACAACCGCAGCCCGCTCATGCCGCGCTCGCGCACCCAGTAGCGCAGCCGTTCCGCGGCGTCGGGCGCGCGCGCATCGATGCAGCCCACCGCGGCGAATTGCTCGGGGTCTGCGGCCGCGCTGTCGACGGCGTAGGCGTTGTCGTAGCCGTAGGCCGTTGAGGCCTGCACGAGGATGCCGCGCGCGACACCGGCCGCATCGAGTTCGGCGCGCATCGCCGCCGCGTCGAGAGCGCGCTCTTCCACGAATGCCGCCACGCGGCCGGTGGGCGGGTCGAACGGGTAGCGCGCGCGGTCGGGCGAGAGCACGTGCTGGTGCAGATCGACGATCGTCACCGCGGAAGCGCGGCCTCGCCGGTGAGCTCGCGCATTGCGGCCGTCGGCATCATCGCGTCGCGCAGGCCGGCGTACGTGCCCTTTGCCTTGTACTCGGCCATCGCGTCGTCCATCGCCTTCATCGCGATCCGGTGCGCTTGCCCGGCCATCACGAGCTTCACGCCGAGTTGCTCGAGCTCGGCCGTCGTGACGCCGTTCTGGTCGAGCAGCGTGTTGCTGAGCATTAAGCCGGCGCGCAGGCCCCGCACGAGGGCCGCGACTTCCTCGCGCGTGCGCGGCTGCTGCACGAAGACGAGGTCGGCGCCGGCGGCGGCGTAGGCGTTGGCGCGCACGATCGCGGCGTCGATGCCTTCGAGAGGCATCGCGTCGGTGCGCGCGACGATCACCGTCTCGGGATTGCGCCGCGCGGCGACGGCCGCGGCGACGTTGCGCACCATCTCGTCTTGCGCGAGGATCGGGCTTGCGGCGCTGCGTTCGGCGTAGCCGGCGGCTTGCGCGGCGTCGCCTTTCGCATCGATGTAGACGTGCACGGCTTTGAGCACGCCCGCGCGCTGATCTTCGAGATGCAAGCCGGCGATGCCGGCGTCTTCATATTCCTGGACGGTGCGACGCAGGTTGTCGAGATCGCCGAAGCCGCTCTCCGCGTCGGCGACGACCGGGATCGCGATGGACCGCGCGATGCTGCGGCCGACGGCGGCCTGTTCGGTGAGCGTCACGACGCCGTTGTCGGGAAAGCCCAGCGTGCCCGCCACGAGCGAACCGGACATGTACACCGCCTCGAAGCCGTTGCGCTCGGCGATGCGCGCGCTAAAGGCGTCGTAGACACCGGGCGCGCAGACGATCTTTCGGGGGCGCGCGAGCAGGGCGCGGAGTTGACGCGCGCGGTCGACATTCATACGATCCTCGCAAGACATCGGCGATGGAGTGAAGTGAAAATGAGCATGTTCGAGGGATCACGCGCGCTGCCGGTGCTGTGTGCCGCGGCGCTGCTCGCGTGCCTTTGCGCGGTTCCGCGCCCGGCTGCGGCGGACGACGATCTGAAGCTGATCCTGGGCAGCACGGCGTTCGGCCTGGGCGACGTGGTGCAGTTCATCGCCGAGGACCAGGGCTTCTATAAGGCCGAGCATCTGAACGTCGAGCGGGAAGAGGCGAACGGTCCGGCCATCTGTGCGCAGTTGGTGGCTTCGGGCAAGGGCGACGTCTGTGCGATGAGCATCGAGCCGATCCTCTTGGGCTACCAGCACGGTCTGCGGCTGCAACTCTTTCTCTCGCGCACGTCACGCTATTCCTACTGCATGGCCGTGCCCGAGGAGAGCCCGATCCGGACCTTGGCGGATTTCAAGGGCGCGACGATCGGCGAACTCTCGACGGGCGAGCCCTCGGAGATTGCGGCGCGTTCGATGCTCGAGGGCGCCGGGTTGCAGGCCGGCGACGTCACGTTTCTCCCGATCGGCTTCGGTGCGCAAGCCGTCGGCACGGTCGTTGACAAGCGCGTTGCGGGGCTCGCCTATCCGTATCTCGAGATCGTGAAGTTCGACGTGATCTTCCACAAGAAGATGCGCGTGTTTTATCATCCGATTCTCAAGGACATCTCGAATGTCGGCTACGCCGCCTCGCCGGCGACGATCGCCGCGCGGCCTGACGTGCTGCGCCGCTTCGCTCGTGCGCTGGTCGAAGCGGCGGTCTTCGTTCATGCCAACCCGCAAGCATCGGCGCGCATCTTCCTGAGCAAAGCGCCGGGCCCGAAGTACACCGAGGCCGACGTGCAAAACGTGACGCGCGAACTGGTGCAGACGCGCGACTTTCTGCCGGCCGCCGATCCGGCGAGCAAACGCATCGGCGCGCTCTCGCCGTTGGGCATCGCCTTTTATACGAAGCTGCTCACTGACGGCGGGCTGATCCACGACGTTCCACCGCTCGACGCGGTGATGACGAACCAATTCGTCGATTTCGCGAACGACTTCAACCACGCCGCAATCGTCGCGCAAGCAAAGAACACGCGCTAGCGCGGGCCGCGGCGCTCGAGGATTCGCGTAATCGTGCCGCCCATGATGGCTTCTTTGTCGGGGTCGGGAATGAATGGGAGTTCGCGGAAGTAGCGGACTGAGTCGGCGTACGTGGCGACGGCACCTGATGGTGGGTAGTTTGAGCCCCAGATCAGGCGGCCGGGGCCGAAGGTCTCGTAGAGTTCGCGCACGCGTGGCGTGACGTCGTCGAACGGGAACGAGCGGCGTGAGAGCTCGGCCATGTTCGAGAGCTTCAGGAAGACGTTCGGGAATTTCGCCAACTCCGGGACCTCGCTCCAACGTGCGAACGGATCGTAGCTTGCATCGCGCCGCACCGGGCGATGGTCGCAGGCGAGGTGCTCGACCAGGATCGGGAGTCCGGGATGGCGCTCGATCAAGCGCGCGAGGTCGCGCGGCCGCGCGGCGAAGATCGCGATCGCGAGGCCGCGTTCTTCCAAGCTCGTGAGGATCCGGTCCATCGAACCGTCGTCGACCCAGGCCCATTCGGCGGGCGAGAAGATCATGAAGCGCAATCCCGCGAATTTCGGCTGCGCCGCGAGCGCGGCAAGCGCGTCGGCGTACGCTTCGACGCGCGGATCGAGCCGCGCGAAGACGGCGGCGACGGCGTCGTTGCGCGCGCCTTCGAACGCGTAGCGATTGTCGTTGCCCATCAGACTCGGCGTGATGTCGACGACGCGGTCGACGCCCGCCGCGCGCGCGTCGCGCAGCAGATCGTCGACGAGGAATTGCGGGCCCAGGTTCGAGCCCCCGTCCCATGGCCGCTCCGCCGTGTCCGGTTCCCAATAGTGAATGTGCGAATCGACGATCATCAATGGTGCCTCTGAGAAGGAAGGATGCGCCGGAAAGCTTCTCGCGCTCCTGCTCGAAGGGCGCCCAAGTGAGCTTTCTCGGGCCTTTCCGATACCGCGACTTCACGCTACTCTGGAGCGGCCTGCTCGTCGGCAACTTTGGTTCGTGGTTCCAGTTCACGGCTCTCGGCTACTACGTCGCAACGCTCGCGCCCGATACTCCAACGGCTTCGTTCTACGTCGGGTTGGTCGGCGCGTCGCAAATGGTCGCGGTGCTGGCGGCCTCGCCGTATGGGGGCGTCGTCGCCGATCGCTATCCCCGCCGGCGCATCCTGTTGATCACGAACGTCACCAACGCGCTGATATCGGTGCTGCTCGCAAGCGCGATTTTTGCCCACGCGGGACTCGGTGCGGTGCTCGTGCTCAGCGGCGCGCAGGCCGTGATGCAGTCCTTCGATACGCCCGCGCGTCAGAGTTGGGTCTCGCATCTCGTGCCGCCCGAGATGCTGGGCACCGCCCTGCCCTTGAACTCGTTCGCGTTCAACATGCCGAGCGTCGCCGGTCCGCCGCTGGCCGGGCTCTTGATCGCCGTCGCCGGTATCGCACCGTGCATGGTGATTAACGGCGTGCTGCGGTTCGCGGTCGTCGCCGCGCTCGTCCTGATGCGGCCCGCACCGCCGGGGTCGGGATCGCACGCATCGTTCACCGATGCGTTCGTCGAAGGCGTCAACTTCATCTACTCGCACGCCGCGCTGCGCTGGATTTTTCTGCTGCTGATCGTCAGTTCGCTCACGATGCGCGCGTGCACGTTCTTGCTGCCTGCCTACGCCGTGCACGTGATCCAAACCGACGCGCGGGGCCTGGGGACGCTGATGGCCGCCAACGGCCTCGGTGCCGTCCTTGGATCGCTTGCGATCGCGGCGCTCTCGGTGCGCCGGCGCGGGCGGGCGTGGTTCGTCTCGGCCTCGATCGCCGCACTCGGTGTCGCGGCCTTCGGCTTGACCGCGAGCGTCCCGCTCTCGGCGGCCGTGCTCGTCGCGGTCGGCTTCGGCACGCAAGGCTTCGTGAGCATGTCCAACGTGCTGATGCAGACCCTCGCCCCCGACGGCATTCGCGGGCGCTTGGTGTCGATCTACGCGATGATCCTGATCGGAATCGTTCCGGGCGGCGCGCTGCTTATCGGGTCGCTCGCCGGCGTCGTCGATCTGCGGACGATCTTCGTCGGTGCGGGACTGATCTGCGCGGTCGTGGGCTGCTGGACCTACTACGCGCACCCGAAATTGCGCCTGGCGTGACGGTGCTCGAAGGATACGCCGCGGCGCGACGAATGGGAGTTCCCCGATGACGGTTTTGCAATCGACGATCTCCATCGCGACCGGCGCGGTGTCCGGCACGGCAACCGATACGGGCGTGCGCATTTACCGCGGGATTCCGTTCGCGGCCCCGCCGGTCGGCCCGCTGCGCTGGCGGCCGCCGCAGCCTGCGCAGCCGTGGACGGGCGTGCACGACGGCTCGCGTTTCGGCCCCGATCCGATGCAGATCATGGACAAATCGCCGATGCGGCTCTCGCTCGCGCCGGGCGTGTCCGAAGATTGCCTCACGCTCAACGTATGGGCGCCGGCGGAGACGCCGGCCGGCGGCGCGCCGGTGATCGTGTGGTTCGACGGCGGCGGCTTCATTTCGGGTTCGGCGTCGCGCGAACTGATCGTCGGCACGCATTACGCGGAGCGCGGGGCGGTGTTCGTCACGGCGAACTATCGCGTCGGCGTGTTCGGCTTTCTCGCGCATCCGCTGCTCTCGGCGGAATCCGAGCACCACGTCTCGGGCAACTACGGTTTTCTCGACGCAATCGCCGCGCTGCACTGGGTGCGCGACAACATCGCCGCGTTCGGCGGCAACCCGGCGCGCGTGACGACGATGGGCGGGTCGGCCGGTGCGGCGCTGGGCGTCTCGCTGCTGACGTCACCGCTGGCGAAGGGACTGGTCGACGGCGCGATCATGGTGAGTCCCGGTGCGTTCCGCCCCGATCGGACGCTGGCGGAGGCGGAAGCAGCGGGCCTGGTGATCGGCAACGATCTTGCGGCGATGCGCGCGTTACCCCCCGAAGAACTGCTCGCGTTCAACGCGAAGGTCGATCCGGGCTTGCGCGGCTTGCTGCAGATGCGTTGTCTGCGTCCGATCGTCGACGGCTGGGCGATCCCGCACGATCAAGCGCACGCCTATCGCAACGGCGAGTTCGCCGCCGTGCCGACGATCATCGGCACCAACGCGAACGAAGGCGGCTTCTTCGCGCCCAACGTTCCGGTGAAGACGGCCGACGCGTTACGCACCTATCTCGACGACAACTTCGGCGCCTTTGCCGGCGAAGCGTGGACGCATTACGGCGCGAGCGCGGACGACGGCGTGCTCGGCGCGCTGGCCGGCGCGTGGGGCGACGCGATGTTCAACTACGGCGTGCGCAACCTCGCGCGCGAGATCGCCGCGCGTCAGCCGCACACGTATCGCTACGTGCTCGCGCATGCGGGGAAGTATCTCTCCACCCCGCCGGTGCACGGCGACGACATCACCTACGTGTTCGGCTCGGGCGACTTCGACGCCGCCGATCGCGCCGTGTCGGATGCGATCATCACCGCGTTCGTGCACTTCGCCGGGAGCGGCGATCCCAACGGCCCGGGAGCGCCGGCGTGGCCGGCCTACGATCCGGCCCGCGAGAACTACCTCGCCTTCGCCGCGGGCTTCCCCGAAGGCACGAAATGGCGCGCCGCGTCGTCGGAGTTCATCGAGAAGTACTACCGGGCGCTCGCGAACTGAGCCGCTAGAGCCGGCGGGCGTCGGCGAGCGCGACGGCGTGTTCGATGCCGCCGACGTCGAGCCGGAGCAGGCCGCCGGGGCCGAGGCCGCGCGCGTAACCGTCGAGTTCCTGGTCGGCGAGATCGAGCCGCACGCGGTAGTGCGCGCCGACGAGCCCGGAGCGCTCTTCGTAGGTGCGCGCGACCACGGCCGGCGCGTGCAGGGCGGCAAGCCGGCGCTCGAATGCCTGTAGCACTTCCGCTAGTACCACCTCGCGCGCGACATGCGGCGCCGCGTCGACGAGAAACGCGGGCGGCGGTGCGATCGCCGCGATCTCGGCGGCGGCCGGCCGGAAGACGTTGATCCCCACCCCGCAACCGACGTGCGCCGATGCGCCGGCGACGCGCGACGTGCAAAGAATTCCCACAACTTTGCGATCCCGAAGAAAACCATCGTTGGGCCAGCGCAGATCGATGTGGACGCCGCAGGCGCGCGCGATGCCGTCGGCCACGCACAGCGCGACCCAAAACGGCACAACCCACAGGTCGGCCGCCGGGATCGTGGTGGGCAGAATCGTGGTGAACAGCAGGCCGCTGGCGCGCGGGGCGATCCAGGTGCGCCCGGATTTGCGGCCGCGACCGGCCGTTTGCTCGTCCGCCACGAGGGTGGCCCCGGCCGCGTCGGCGCGGGCAAGCAGCGGCGTCGCGTCGTCGTTGGTCGATCCGGTCTCCGCGACGTAGCGCACGTCGGCGAAGAGCGTGCCGCGCAGGGCCGTCTTGACGTGTACCACGTCGAACGGCGGAAAAGGTACGGTCTCCTCCGGCACGTATCACCCTCCTCTGCTATGGCTAACGAACGAACACTCATCCTCGCCAAAGCCGACGCCGTCGTGCGCGGGCTGGTCGGCGATATTCTCTCGCGCTTCGAGCGCCGCGGCTACACCATCGTCGGTTTGAAATTGCTGATGGTCGAGCCGGAGCGCGCTAAAGCTCACTACGCCGAACACGAAGGAAAGCCGTTCTTCAAGGGGCTCGTCGATTACATCACCGGTTCGCCGATCGTGGCGCTGGTGGTGGAAGGCAACGACGCGATCGAGGGCTGCCGCTCGACGATCGGCGCGACCAACCCGATCAAGGCGGCGCCCGGCACGATTCGCGGCGATTACGCGCAGACGATCGGCCGCAATCTGGTCCACGGCAGCGACTCGCCCGAAAGCGCGGCGCGCGAGATCGCGATCTGGTTCTCCGACGCCGAACTCTTCGGGCGCGAGCACGCGCTCGCGTCGATGCTGGTGAGCAACTAACGACATGTCGCTCGAGTCGCTGCGCGGCGGTGGCCGCCCGTTCATCGAAAGCGTGCGCGCACGCGAGATCCTCGACTCGCGCGGTAACCCGACGATCGCCGTGTCGGTCGCGACGAGCTTCGGCGCGGTCGAAGAAGCGATGGTGCCCTCGGGCGCGTCGACCGGCGCGTACGAAGCCGTCGAGAAACGCGACGGCGACAAGCGCCGCTACAACGGTAAGGGCGTGCTCAAGGCCGTCGCGGCGGTGAACGAGATCCTCGGGCCGGCGGTCGAAGGCCTCGACGCGACCTCGCAGCGCGAAGTGGACCAAGCGATGATCGAGCTCGACGGCACGAGTAACAAAGAGAATCTCGGCGCGAACGCGCTGCTCGGCGTGTCGCTCGCGGTCGCGCGCGCGGCCGCCGCATCGCTGGCGATTCCGCTCTATCGCTACCTCGGCGGACCCTCGGCCGGCACGCTGCCGGTGCCGATGATGAACGTCATCAACGGCGGCAAGCACGCGCCGGGCGCGCTGCAGTTCCAAGAGATCATGATCGTGCCCTACGGCGCGGCGAGCATCGCCGAAGGCGTGCGCTGCGGTGCGGAGATCTTTCATGCGCTCGGCAAAGCGCTGCACGATGCGGGTCAGGCGACGCTCGTCGGCGACGAAGGCGGCTACGCGCCGCGGCTCGACTCGATCGACGACGCGCTCAAACTGCTCGTGCAGGCGATCGAACGCGCCGGCTACGCGCCGGGCGACGACGTCGGCATCGCGCTCGATCCGGCGTCGACGGAGTTCTTCCGCGACGGTAAGTACTATCCGCATCTGCCCGATCACGCGATGACCTCGGAGCAAATGGTTGGGCTTTACGAAGGGCTGTGTGCGAACTATCCGATCGTGTCGATCGAGGACGGGCTCGCCGAAGACGATTGGGACGGCTGGGCGCTGCTGACGAAGGCGATCGGCGATCGCATCCAGATCGTCGGCGACGATCTGTTCGTGACCAACACCGAGCGGCTCTCGCGCGGCATCGTCGAGAAATCGGCCAACGCGATCCTGGTGAAGCTCAACCAAATCGGAACGCTGACCGAGACGCTCGATTGCATAGAGATGGCCCACAAGGCCGGTATGCGCTGCGTGATTTCGCACCGCTCGGGCGAGACGGAAGACACGACGATTGCCGACCTGGCGGTGGCGACGGGAGCCGGTCAGATCAAGACCGGGTCGCTGGCGCGCAGCGACCGGGTGGCGAAGTACAACCGGCTGATGGCGATCGCCGACGACCTCGGCCCGGCCACGGCCAAGTATCCCGGGAAGGCGGCATTTCGGGCCTTCCAGCACGGCTAGCGGGGATTACGGGTCGGCCAACGCTGCGGAGCGAACCTTCGTTCGTGACGGGGGCCCGTAGCTCAGCGGTAGAGCAGCCGGCTCATAACTGGTCGCGCGCTGGTTCGAATCCAGCCGGGCCCACTGGATTCTCCGCTCCCGGCGGCGAATCCATGGAGTCGCTCCCGAGTTTGGCGCCATAGTCTATCGGTTAGGACGCTGCCCTTTCAAGGCGGAGAGACGAGTTCGATTCTCGTTGGCGCTACCAATTCAACCCCGCTCCGGCGGGGTTTCTTCTTTTAGCCTCCGGCGGGGGAGATGGCCCGGCGGATCGTTGCCGCCAGTGCCCAGGCCGCGCCGGCGTTGGGCAGATGGACCTCGCACCCGAGCGCTGCGAACTCCGCATCCAGGCGCGTCGCGGCGCCGGCGCCGGCGGCGAGGAGGTCCAGTTCGGCGCAGGCTTCCGCGCGGTGCGCCGCGCCGGTCTCGCGCCGGTAGGCTTCCAGCGCGGCAGAGACGCTGCCGTACTCGCGCGCCACGTCGGCGTTGAGGTAGGCGCCGAAGAGCTGGCGCAATTCCGGATAGCGTTGGGTTTCCACCACGATCATGTTAACGTGCCTCCGCGTGCATCGACCTCCGGCGGCCGGGTGTCGGGGTAGGTGGTCAGCACCCGGTAGCCTTCGGGGAACGACCGGTCTTTGATGAGGACGACCGTGGCCGTACGGCCGGGGATCAGGCTCGGCCGGCCGGCGTCCAGGTCGGCGCGGGTGGTCGACGTGCCGACCGTCGTGCCCAGGTCGACTCGGGCCAGCGCCGTTTTGAGGCGCCCGGGATCGGCGAGGAACGCCCCGATCGCGCGCTGGTTGGCGGGATTCGCGATCGTGCCGTCGGTCGCGCGTTGGGCCGCGCCTTCGTTCAGGTAGCCGCCGGCCGCGTGGATGATCGGCTGGGCCTGGAGCCGGCGAACGTTATCGGAGAGGTCCTGGCCGACGTGCTCGGCCAGACTATGCGTTTGGCCATGCGCGAACGGATGGGCGGATTCGATCGCGCGCAGATCCTGGCTCGGGTAGGCCAGGCTCACGCCGTCGACGGTACGCACCTGGTGCTGCCCGGCGGCGATCCGAGCCTCGGCCGCCGGCGAGGTCTGCAGCGTGACGGCGGGGCCGACGGCCGTGTGGCGCAAGATCGCGGGCACGGGCAGGCGTCCCGGCGCGAGGCCATCGGGCACGAGGGGCGGGCGCGAGGCGTGGGCCGTTTGTCCGGTGGGCGCGTTCGTCGCCGCCCAAGCGGGGAACGCGGGTGCGCCGGCCGGGCGGATCATGCGGCGATTTCCATGGCGCATATCCATCACGCGGCCGGGACAAACGGCTAGGGGGCAGGCCGTTATACAAATGGCGTATCAGCCGAAAAAGGCCAAAAAGACGGAAAATCACCTCTCAAGTGCCCAAATCGGCCTCCTGGGTTATCCATCTGGATAAAAATATGCGAAAAATCACCTCCGGGGGTCTTGCAATTGGCCACAAGGCTCGCTATGCTGACTGAGGTCTTATCCAAACGGACAACGACCTCATGGAGAGAGAAAAAAGAATGAACTTTGATCAATGGATCGACTCGGTGAACGACCAAGTTCACGCGCGGCTCGGTCAAAACGTGCGGACCCAAGAACTGTCGTGGGATTCCGCGCACTGGGTGAGCAAGGCCGGGAATGCCGTCGCGTCGCTGGATAACAGCGAAACGGCCGCGACCATCTCGTTCGACAACGGCGAGAAGCTGTCGGTCGAGTTTCTGCAGCCGGAAGGCCGCCCGGAACTCGTCGGCGAGGCCATCGCGCAGCACCTGCGCTAGCCTTCAACCCTCCCTCAGGGTTGTAGAAACGGTCGCGTCCGCCACCCGGCGTATGCGACCGTTTTCTAATTTGCGGGCCCCTCGGCTGGACGCGTGGCCGATGTCGCTCTCCGCCCCCGGGCGTATGCTGTTCTCGTGTTCACCCCCCAGACCGCTTCCGCACTCGCCTCCGCCACCGCGCCGCTCCTCTCGAGCTTCGGCGAGGACCTCACCCTCTGGCGCGACGGCAACGTCGTCCACTGGTCGTATGAGGGCCAAACGGTGATCGTGGCGCAGCAGGCCGACGGTTCGGTCGCCGCGTCGTTCGTCGATGCACCGGTCGTGGATGTCGTCAGCGGATCGCCCGCGTCGGCCGTGTACCGCCGGGCCGTGGACCGCTGCTATCACCTGACCGTCGACGGCTGCCGCGCGATGGTCGGCGACATGAGCGCCTTTTTCTCGGGCGACCGCGAGCCGTTCTTCACCTTCGTCGAGGCGCGACTGCTCGACGCGTAATCTCGGCGCCTTACGGCGCCGATGATACGTTCGATGGATCCTTCACCCGCCCGCGCCGCGGCCCGCAGCCGCGTGACGATGGCGATGCGCGTCTCCGCCCAGGCGTTTGCTGACGATGGGGCGCTCGTCCGCATCGAGGCGCTGCTCGCCGAGAACCCCGGCGACGTGAACCTGCTCTTCGGCCGCGCCTGCTGCCTTGAGGACCTCGCGCGCTACGACGAGGCCAAGCGCGCCTACGCCGACGTGCTCACGCGCGACCCGGCGAACTTCGGCGCCCTCACGAACCTCGGCTCCCTGCTGCACTTGCACGGCGATCGGCTCGTCGCGCGTGCGCTCTATACGAAGGCGGCCGTCGAGCATCCGGGCGAACCGATGGCGTACGTGAACCTCGGCAACGCGTTGCTCGAAGAAGGCGACGTGAAGGGCGCCGAGGCGACGTACTTTGCCGGCCTGAACGTGCGCGCCGACTACCCGAACCTGCACTTCGCGCTCTCGCTGCTGTATCGCGAAGCCGGCGACGACGATTCGTCGCTCAAGCACCACCAGCTCGCGTTCGTGCAGCCGCTGGTCACCGTCGCGCCGTACTTCGGCAGCGCGCCGTCGCTCGACGTCTTGTTGCTGCTGGCGGCCCACGGCGGCAACGTCGTCACGCATCCGTTCTTCGACAACCGCGTCGTGCGGCTGTATACGCTCGTGGCGGAAGGCTATCAGCCGTGGCTGCAGTTGCCGCCGCACCAAGTCGTGTTCAACGGCATCGGCGACGTCGACCGCTCGGTGGTCCCGCTACGCGCCGCAGTGGAAATCGTCGCGCGCTCCGGTGCGCCGGTGATCAACGATCCGGCGGCCGTGCTTGCGAGCGGGCGCGAGAGCGTCACGGAACGTCTCGGCCGGCTTCCGGGCGTGATCGCGCCGCGCACGATCGCGCTGCCGCGCGGTGCGGTGACCGTGGAAGAGCTGACGGCGCGCGGTTTCAGCTTTCCGCTGCTGCTGCGTTCGCCCGGACACCACACCGGCAATCATTTCCAGTGGGTCGAGACGCCGGGCATGCTGGCGCCGATTCGCGACGCACTGCCGGGGCAAGAGCTGCTCGCGATCGCCTACGTCGACGGCCGTGGCCCCGACGCGATGTATCGCAAGTATCGCGTGCTCTTCATCGGCGGCAAACTCTACCCGCTGCATCTGGCGATCTCGCCGAACTGGAAGGTCCACTACTTCTCCGCCGACATGAACGACCGCCCCGATCATCGCGCGGAAGAAGCGGCGTTTCTTGCAGACATGGAACGAGCGATCGGCGCGCCGGCGCTCGCAGCGCTCGAACAAATCGCGCAGACGCTCGGCCTCGACTACGGCGGCATCGACTTCGGTCTCGACGCGGCCGGCAACTTGCTGCTCTATGAATCCAACGCAACGATGGCGGTCTTTCCGCCGCCGCCGGACGAACATTTCGCGTACCGGCGTCCGACGTACGATCGCGTCATCGGCGCGATGCGGCAACTGATCGTCGACGCGGCCGCGCGCTAGGTGCGCGCGTGCAGCGCGACGATCGGCCGCCGACGCCAAAAGCCGAAGTAGTAGATCGACTGCGCGCCGAGCGCGACGATGAAGGCGACCGGATAGGCGATCCACACGCCCGGTAGCCCGAGCGGGCCGTGCGAGAGGTAGAACGCTACCGGCACCTCGACGCCCCAGATCGCGCAGATCTGGATCGTCGTCGGCCAGAGCACGCTGCCGCTCGCGCGCATCATTCCGGATAGCACGCTGGTGTTGCCGAAGATCACGTAGCTCCAGAGCGTGATCGCGAGCAGACCGTGCGCGATGTCGATCGTCGTCTGGTCGGTGACGAACAGTCCGAGGATCTGTCGGGCGAGCAGATAGACGACGACGATCAGCACGCCGCCGATGATATAATTCATCGTCACGCCGGCGCGCACGATCTTGCGTAGACGATCGATGCGTTGCGCGCCGATCGACTGCGCGCCGAAGATCGACGACGTGATGCCGATGCTGATCGCCGGAAACTGCACGTAGCTCACGATCTGGTTCACCGCACCGTACGCGGCCGTCGCCGTCGAGCCGAAGCGGTTCACAAACGAGATCACGGCGATTTCCGAGAGCGAGATCATCACGAACTGGATGCCGGTCGGAATGCCGATGCGCACCAGCGTGAGTAACAGCGGCACGTCGATCCCGAGATAGTTGCGCAGCTTGGAGAACGCCAGCGGGTTGTCGCTGCGTTCGAGGTACACGAGCAGCCCGATCACGCCGGCACTCGTCGCGATGACGTTCGAGACGGGGGCGCCGATGATGCCCAGCGGCGGTACGCCGAGCCCGCCATGGATGAAGAACGGCGTGAGCGCTATGCCGAGCAGGGTCGCGCCGGTCAGCGTGATCAACGGCGTGCGCGAGTCGCCGATGCCGCGCAGAAACGTCGTGTAGGCGAGATAGATGAACGTCGCCGGCAGGGTCGCGAACGTGATGCGCGCGTAGGCGCGGGTGGCTTCGAAGACGTCGGCCGGGACGCCGATCAGCCGCAGCAGATCGCGCTCGAAGATGAGTCCGAGAATGCCGACCACGGCCCCGAACACGACGGCGAAGCTGAGCGTCGTGCCGGCCGAGCGGCTGAGCCGGACCTGGTCGTGCGCGCCGTAGGCCTGGCCGATCAGCACGGTGCTGGCGCTCGAGATCCCGAGGAAGAACGAGATCAGGAAGAAGATCATCGGGAAGATCGACGACGCCGCGGCTAGCGCCCCGACCCCGATCATCCGCCCGAGGAAGATGCTGGTGAAGGTCGCCGACGCCGACTGCATCGTGTTGGCGAGCATCAGGGGGACCAGGAAGACCAGCATCGTCCGCCAGATCGGCACGCTGTCGTCGATGGCGGGGCCGCGTCTCATCACGCGGGGCTTCGCGTGCAAAGACGTCCCGTCCGCCCCGGCGAAGACGAGTAGCCCGGGCGATTAGCTCAGCTGGGAGAGCAGGACCTTTACACGGTCAAGGCCGGCGGTTCGAGCCCGTCATCGCCCACCACGTTTTCTTTCGCCGGCCATGCCAAGGCAGGGACCCGATGGCAACCGCGGCCGCCCAGACCGACTACGAAACGCCGGTCAGCATTGAGAGCGATGCCTTCGACCTGCCCGTCGAAGGCGCGCTCCCGCCCGAGCTTTGTGGCGACTACATCCGCAACGGCCCCAACGCCCCGCCCGGCGCGAAGCCCGGCCATCTCTTCCTGGGCGACGGAATGCTCCACGGCCTACGGCTCGAGAATGGCCGCGCCCGCGTTTACCGCAATCGCTGGGTGCGCACGCGGCAATACGTCGAGCACGCGCCGTACCTCCGGATGAACGGGACGCTCGACCTCACCGTCAGTTCCGCGAACACGAACGTCGTCGCGCACGGCGATCGTCTGCTGGCACTCGTCGAGTCGTCGTTCCCGACGGAAGTCACGCGCGACCTCGCGACCGTCGGCACCTACGATTTCGCCGGCCGGCTCAAAGCGCCGTTCGCCGCGCACCCCAAACGCGATCCGCGCACGGGCGAACTCCACGGCTTCGGCATGCTGCTGCGCCCCGGCGCGCTCAGCTACCATCGCATCGATCCCACCGGCACGCTGGTGGAAAGCCGCAACATCCCCGTGCGCGGCGTGACGATGATGCACGACTTCGCGCTGACCGAACGCTACGCGATCTTCATGGACTTGCCGGTCGTCTTCGACATGCTGCTCGCGTTACGTGGAAAGCTCCCGTTCCGCTGGAGCGACCGGCACGGCGCGCGCCTCGGCATCGTCGACCGAACCGATGCGAGCGCCCCCGTACGCTGGCTCGCGATCGAACCATGCTACGTCTTCCACGTCGTCAACGCGCATGAAGCCGGTGAACGCATCGTCATGGACGTCGTACGCTACAAAGAACTCTGGCGCAACGGCAACGACACGATCCCGCCCGCGAACCTACATCGCTTCACGATCGATCTCGCCGCCGGAAGCGTCAGCGAAGCAATGCTGGACGATCGCTCGAGCGAATTCCCCCGCATCGACGAACGCCGCACCGCCGCCGCGTATCGCTACGCCTATACCGCCGCCCTCGACGCACCCGAGCGCGGAAGCTACGCCATCCGCAAATACGACCTCGCGCAGGGAACGTCGGCCGATCACCCATTCCCGCGCGGCCGCTATCCGGGCGAAGCAACGTTCGTCCCCGCCGCATCCGAAGAAGACGCCGGCTGGCTGATGTGCTACGTCTACGACGCCGCGCGCGATCGCAGCGACTTCGTCGTCCTCGACGCAAGCAACATCACCGCCCCGCCCGTCGCCGTCGTCCCGCTCCCGGTACGCGTCCCCCTCGGCCTGCACGGCACCTGGATCCCCGCCGCCCCCCTGTCATCACGGGCGTAGCGCCGCCGCCACTTCCTCCGGCTCCACATCGCCACCGCTCTCATGCCCGCCGTAAAACGCGATCCCCAGCAACTCGTGCCGCCGCATCAACGGCAACGCGACGGCCGGCGTCGACTGCCCGTCCGCCGGAATCGTCGCCGCCATGTCGTCGTCCCAACCGCTCGCCGCAACCCGCCGAAGCAACGCTCCATCGAGCCGGAACACCGCGGCCGACGTGAGATGCAGCACCTCGGCCACGTCGCGCACGAGCGGTCCATCGATCGTCTGCGTAGAGCGCGGTCGCGGGCACGAGCACGTAGACGTTGGAGGCCAAAAACTCGACCTCATCGAGCAAGGTCAGCCCGTTATGGTAGGGCGTGAAGTGATTCACCACCGACTCGACGATCGTCACGCCGCCGTAAAGCGCGATGCTCGCGAACACCGCCCGCTCTTTGAGGCGATCGGGTGGATCGAGTGCGAGATAACGCAGCCCCATGGCCACGAGAGCGAGCGCGGTCAGCCGGCACGGCGGCGATCCACGCCACAATGCGCCCGGAGCGAAGCATGGTACCGGTAAGAAAGCGCGCGCAAAACTGGACGCCCGCGAACGCTCCGATCGGGCCCAACGCGAGTAACAGCGTGTACGGCGAAAAGTTCACGACGCCGGCACGGGCAGGCAGACGTACCCGCTGAGTTGCCCCAATACGATGTAGAGATACAGCCCCCACATCATGGCACCCATAGGGCAACGGCCACCACCGCCGCGACACGAAGCGCCCCCACCGTACGGACGTTCGGCCAAACCACGCGCGATGCCCGCGAAGGAACGTTCCACCGCCGCGCGGGAACGCGCGACCATGACCGACCCGCACGCGACCGTCCGCTTCGCCGCCGGCGAAATCTCCGGCACCGCCGACGACGGCGTGCGCGTCTTCCGCAACATCCCCTACGCCGCGCCGCCCGTGGGCCCGCTGCGCTGGCAGCCGCCGCAGCCCGCCGCGCCGTGGACCGGCGTGCGCGACGGCACGCGCTTCGGCTACGATCCGATCCAACTCATCCACCCGCTGCCGATCCGCCGCACGCTCGCGCCCGGGACGAGCGAAGACTGCCTCACGCTCAACGTCTGGACGCCCGCCGAACCGCCCGCCGGCGGCGCACCGGTCGTCGTCTGGTTCGACGGCGGCGCGTTCGTCGCAACGTCGGGCGCGCGCGCCTACATCGACGGCAACGCCTACGCGCGCAACGGCTGCACGTTCGTCACCGTGAATTACCGCGTCGGCCTCTTCGGCTTCATGGCGCACCCCGCGCTCAGCGCCGAATCGCCGCACGGCGTCTCCGGCAACTACGGTCTGCTCGACGCGATCGCCGCACTACGCTGGGTGCGCGAAAACATCGCCGCGTTCGGCGGCGACCCGCAACGCGTCACGATCTTCGGCGTCTCCGGCGGCGGCACGATGTGCGGCCTGCTGCTCACGTCCCCACTCGCGCGCGGCCTGATCGACGGCATCATCCTGCGCAGCCCGAGCGCGTTCCGCCCGCTGCCCGCACTCGCCGAAGCGGAAGCCGCCGGCCTGCACGTCGGCACCGATCTCACAAAAATGCGCGCGATGACCGCAGAAGAACTCCTCCCGCTCAACGCGCAGATCGACCCCGCCGTGCGCGCACTCTTCCTCTCACGTCCGCTGCGCCCGAACATCGACGGCTACGTCCTCGAACGCGACGACAGCGACGCCTACTTCTCCGGCAAATTCACGCCCGTCCCCGCAATCGTCGGCAACACCGCCGCCGAAGGCATCGAACTCGTCACGCCCGATCCGACGTACGCGATCCCGCCCGGCCGCGACTCGCTCGTCGCCCGCATCACCACGGTCGCGCAACTGCACGACTATCTCAAAGCGAACTTCGGCGACGCCTTCGAAGAAGCGTGGTCGTACTACGGCACCGAGCTGGAATCGCAGGTCACCTTGCGACTCGCCACCGTCTGGGGCGACGTAATGAACAACTACGGCGTGCGCAGTTTCGCGCGCGCCTTCGCCGAGCGCCGCCCGAACACGTTCCGTTATCTCTTCACCCACACCGGTGAATACACGACCGACCCGCCGGTTCACGGCAACGACATGACCTACGTCTTCGGCACCGGCAACTTCGGCCACGATCGCGATCGCGCCGTCTCCGAGACGATCGTCAAACTCTTCGCAAACTTCATCGCAACCGGCGACCCCAACGCCGCGGGCCTCCCGCACTGGACGCCCTACGATCGCGAGCGCGACAACTATCTCGAACTCGGCGGCGACTTCCACGAAGCCGCCCGCCACCGCACCGACGCGTGCGCCTTCATCGAACGCTTCGCCCGAAAGGAAACGCCCGCATGATCCGCCGCCTCACCGCCGCCCTCGCGCTCACCGCCCTTGCCGCAACGGCCGCCCCGGCGTGCGCCGACGACCCGCTCAACGTCGTCGGCAGCTCCAACCCAACGGCGTTTTACGAAATCCTCGACCACGTCGCAAACTACGGCGGCTTCTTCAAAGAAGAACACCTCGACGTCAACAAACAATACGCGAACGTCGGCGGCGCGTTCACCTGCGCGCAAATCGTCGCGAGCGGCAAAGGCGACGTCTGTTCGCTCGGCATCGAACCGATCATCCAAGGCTACGAACGCGGCCTGCGCCTGCAAGTCTTCCTCTCGCGCGACCCGCGCTACGGCCAAGTCGTCGCCGTGCTCGACGACAGCCCGATCAAAACCCTCGCCGATTTCAAAGGCGCGACGCTCGGCGAAATGACCGCCGGCAGCACCTCGGAAATCGCCGCCAACTCCACGCTCCTCGGCGCCGGCCTCCACCGCAGCGAGTATTCGTTTCTGCCGATCGGCTTCGGCCCCGCCGCGATCGAAGCGCTCGTCTCAAAGAAAGTCGACGCCGCCGCGTTCCCGTACCCCGAACTCGCTGCGTACGCCGTCAAAGCGCACCTGAAGTTCCGCTACTTCTGGAACCCGATTCTGGTCGACATCGGCGAATCGAGCTTCTCCGCCACGCCCGACACGATCAAGAACAAAGCCGACATCCTCACCCGCTATGCACGCGCGTTGGTGAAAGCCTCGATCCTGATCCGCGTCAACCCCGCGCTCGCCGCCAAATACTTCCTCGAAGGCGCAAACCTCAAAGTCACCGATCAAGCGATCGCCGACGAAACCAAACTCCTCATCCTCTGCCAAGACCAACTCCTCGGCGTCGACCCCACAAGCCCGCGCATCGGCTACACCTCACTGCAACGCATCGACCTCTACGCGCGCGTCCTCGGTCAAATCGGCATGACCACCAAAGACGTCCCCGCCGCCGCGATCGTCACCAACGCCCTCATCCCCGGCGCAAACGCCTTCGACCACAAAGCCTTCATCGCCCGAGCAAAAGCAATGCGCTAGCGCCCGAATCCACCGTCTAGGCGCTCTCGCGCCAAACGAAGGAGCGCCTCTCCTACGGAGAGCCGCTCCAATGTTTTTAAAGTTGATAAAACACGCGGTCATAGCAACGCAACGCCCCCACTCATAGCAACGCAGCCCCCCGTTGTCATCCCGAGCGTAGCGCCGCAGCGCGCAGTCGAGGGACAGCCCCAATCCCGAACCTCGGGGAACCACCGCAAGCGCCAAGCTTTGCGACGGCCCCTCGACTGCGCGCAGCGGCGCTACGCTCGGGGTGACAGTGGAATCGCGCTACGCTCGCGTCCAGCGCGGAGCGGCGCACCCCGCTTGACCAACGATTACCAAATGTGCTAATAGTTAGCACATCGAACAACGATCGCTTTCCGCCGCGCAGCGAAGGTCGGCCGATCAGGATGCCGTCTTCGGGGCCCTCTCGCACGCCGTCCGGCGCGAAATCCTCGTTCTGCTCGATGCCCGCGGCGGCGAGCTGCCGTCGGGCTATCTCGCGAAACGCTTCCTCCACAGCTGGCCGACGACGACCCGCCACTTGCGCGTCCTCGAAGAAGCCGGCCTCGTCACCGTCCGGCGCACCGGACGCAGCAGCATCTACCGGCTCGAACGCGACCGCCTCGGCGACGTCGTGAGCCGCTGGTTCCGCCACTTCGCGCCGATCGACCCCACGCAAACCTGGACGTCGACCGGCCCCAAAACCACCCGCCGCTAAAGCGAAGGAGATCCGATGCCCGCCAGCACGCCGAAGATCTTCCGCATCACCGTCGAGGTCGACGACATCGAACGCGGCGCAGCGTTCTACGCCACGCTGCTCGACACGCCCGGCAAACGCCACCCCGGATCGCGCCACTACTTCGATTGCGGCGGCGTGATCCTCGCGGTGCAAGACGTCTCAAACGGCGGCCTCTCACCGCACGCCAACACGAAGTCGCTCTACTTCGCCGTCGACGACATCGAAACGGTCCACGCGCGCGCCGCCGAGCTCGGCGCGCTCGCCCCCTACAAAGTCCACGCCGACCCCGGCGGCGACATCGTCGTACGCCCCTGGCGCGAACGCTCGTTCTACGCCGTCGACCCCTGGGAAAACGACCTCTGCTTCGTAGCCGAAGGCACCCTCTACACCTAACGCCCGCAACCCGCCAAAAAAAAAGAGCGACCCCCAAAAGAGAGCCGCCCCATCCCGTGTCATCCCGAGCGAAGCGCGTAGGCGCGCAGTCGAGGGACAGCCGAAATCGCGTTACGCGACCGCCGCTGCCTCGTCGTCCGTCGTCACCATCTCCGCGATCGGCGTGCGCATGCGCGACATATCCGGCAACCCCAGCAACAGGATCTCCGACGTCTCCGTCGCGCGGAACGTCGCGCTCTCACCGCTGTCGACATACAGCGACGTCAGCTTGCGATACGGTCCGCCTTCAAGCGATCCCGCACCCGAGAGCACGAAGAAGATCCCGCGCCCCGTCGCTTCAAACGTCGCGCCCGGATCGAGCTTGTAGCTCGCGTTGCGGATCTTGCAATCCGTGAACACGCCGTACGACTTTTCCTCAACGCCCGGAACGCCGTCGAGCGGCATCCAGCGGAAGTTGTTCGTGTCCATCATGATGCCCTCAGCGTACTGCGGCTTGGGGTACACCATGGCGCGGCCCTTGGCCCATTCCCACGTCGCCTGGAAACTATCCAGCGTCTTCTTACCGGGCACGCCTTCGTTGCGGTAGTACACGCCCTTCTCGAAGTGCCCGTTCTGCATCATCTCGACGCGCGCGTTGTGCAGCTCGTCGAGCGTGAGATACCCGTTCCCGCTCGGCCCGCCGAATTGCACGACGGCGACGACGTTCGGCACGGTCGAATCTTGCGGCCCGTAGTACGAACCTTCCGTGAAGTACCCCAGCGTGCCGGGCTTCATCGTACCGGTTTGACCGAACGTGCACTCGCCTTCGATCTGATAGCGGAACTGATCGAAATTGTGGTGGTGGCGCGGCGAGAAGAAGTCGCCCTTCTGATACGCCAGCACGAAGAAGAAGTTCCCCGGCCCGAGGTCGTTGCCGACGAGCAAATGCTGCTTGCGCAGTTCGCCCCCGCGGACGCTGCGCGATTCATGGATCGGCTGTTCGTCACCCTGAACGATCATCATGGGCGGGGTCTCCTTAACGGTACGGAAGCGTATACCCGGAAAATGCGCCTAGACCGCGGCCGGCTCCTCGTCCCCGGCGGCCTCGAGCTCCGGTAGCGGTGCCCGCATCCGCGCCACCTCGGGCAGCCCCAGCAGCAAAATCTCGCTCGTCTCCGCCGCCCGAAACACCGCCCGCTCGCCGCCGTCCAGATACAGCGACGTATACCGCCGGAACGCCCCACCCTCGAGCGACCCCGCCCCGCCGAGCACAAAGTAGATCCCGCGCCCCGTCGCCTCGAGCGCGGCCCCCGGATCGAGCTTGTAGGCGGCCGTCCGAATCCGGCAGTCGGTAAACGTCCCGAACGCCTTCTCCTCAACGCCGGCCGCGCCGTCAAGCGGCATCCAGCGATAATTGAGCGTGTCCATTAAAATCGCGTCGGCGTACTGCGGCCGCGGATACACCATCGGCCGCCCCATCGCGTGCTCCCACGTCGCCTGATAACTATCCAGCGTCCGCTTCCCCGGCACGCCCTCGTTCCGGTAGAACACGCCCTTCTCAAACCGCCCGAGCGACGCCATCTCATCGAGCGCCACGCGCCGCGCCGACTGCGTCATGTACCCGTTTCCACTCGGCCCGCTAAACTGCACCACCGCCACCAGATTCGGCCCGTCGGAGGTCTGCGGCCCATAATACGAGCCCTCGGTGAAGTACCCGAGCGTCCCCGCCCGCATCACGCCGTTCTGCCCGAAGCTGCACTCGCCGTCGATCTGATACCGGAACTGATCGAAATTATGCCGATGACGCGGCGAGTAAAAGTCGCCCTTTTGATACGCCAGCGAAAAGAAGAAGTTCCCCCGCCCAAGGTCCTCGCCGCGAATCAAATGCTGCTTGCGAATCTCCCCACCCCGATGCGTCCGAGACTCAAGCACCGGCTGCTCATCCCCCTGAACGATAATCATGCTCCGCCCCTCCGAAAAAAGCATAGCACACCCGCCCCAAAGCATGGACGCACGCCCCCAAAAAGGTAGG
>Ga0302279_10001596_pt1 | contig 31886 bp, 27 predicted proteins | sample III_Bog_N3_3_FD_194541 | JGI IMG/M metagenome (GOLD analysis project Ga0302279, IMG submission 194541) | Peat permafrost microbial communities from Stordalen Mire near Abisko, Sweden - III_Bog_N3_3 | ecosystem: Environmental > Terrestrial > Soil > Wetlands > Peat | place: Sweden: Abisko...
GCCGCGCGCCGGATCTTCGGCGAAGAGATCACGCAGATGCTTCGCGCCGATCGAGGAAAAGTGACGTTGAAGCGCCTTCCAGGCGGGGCGTTGGTTGAGCGGCAGGCGGGCGGAGTCTTCAGGATTCATAGGTGTCAATTTTCTCACAGCACTTTCTCCCGGAAAGGAGATTGGCCTGTGCAGCGGCGAATGTTCTTCAAGCCTGTATGATTCGATGCTCCTCCAGCGATTCTGGCGCAATCTTGCAGTGGGCGACTTGTGCGTTTATCGTATAGATAGTCCGGCTATCGCACTTACCACATTGCATTCTTTCGCTCTATGTTCCATGGTGAGCCTCAGCACACCCGGCGATCCGATTGCCGGAGAACGAGAAGGAACCTCGATGAGCATTGCTTCCCGCCGTCCGGCTGCCGGTCCTCTTTCGGCCAACCCTGCTAGCGCCACAAAGGAGCGTTCCGCAGGTCTGGCGTCCGCGCGCACAGCGCTGGCCTCGGCCGCCGTCGCATCCGCGACCTCCGGCAACAGCGCTCCCGCATCGACCCTGGACGGCTTTACCGGCGATCCCAACTTCATGACCTCGCTGGCTCGCGGGCTTCTTGTCATCCAGGCGTTCACGCCGCAGACGCCGCAGATGACCATCTCGCAGCTTGCGGTGAAGACGGGCATCTCTCGCGCGGCCGTTCGGCGCTGTCTGTATACATTGGCCAAGCTGGGATTTGCCGGCGCGGAGGAGGGATCGCGCTATGCGCTGCGCCCGCACATGCTGGCTCTCTCCAACTGCTACTCGACCAGCAACTCGCTGTCGACCGCGGCCCAGCCCATCCTGGAACGCATGTCCGCCGCGCTGCACGAGAGTTTTTCCGTGGCCACGCTGGACGGCGACGAGATTGTCTATATCGCGCGCTCGACTGTGTCGCGCGTGATGAGCGACGACCTGCACATCGGCAGCCGCCTGCCCGCTTACTGCACCAGCATCGGGCGCGTTCTGCTGGCCTATATGCCCGCCGAACAACTGGAGCCGTATCTTGCGCGGGTGGTGTTGACGCCGCACACAGCGCGCACCGTGAGCAGCGTGGAGAAGCTGCGCCTCGCGCTGCGCAACGTCCGGCGCCACGGCTACGCGCTGGTGGATCAGGAGTTTGAGGTCGGGCTGCGCTCGCTTGCCGTGCCCGTCTACTCGCCCACGGGGCGCGTGGTGGCCACCATCAACCTGAGCGGAAGCGCGCCGCGAATCTCGCTCTACGAGATGCAGACCCGTTTTCTGCCCCACCTGCGCAACGCTGCGACGGAACTGGGCGCATTCCTGCGGTAAGCTATCGATCTTTCTCCTGCGTATTCACACCGCTCTGTCTTCCGCTCGTCCCCATCGCACCAATCACTGACTACCGGCAACCACAGCCATGGCACTCCTGTGCGGTTGTGGTGCGGGCTTTCGCCCCGGCGCTGTTGCCGAGCGCGGGATCGAGCACCTTGTCCAGCCCGGCCACCTTGATGCGCTGGGCGAGCGGGGTCGCTCCTCCCACTCGAGGGGCGGTTCCCATCAGTACGATGTAGACGAGCGCGGCCACGGCGAAGCCAACGAACCACGCATAGTCGTAGAGAAAGCGCAGGTCTGAAATCACGAGCCCGACCAGCGCGGCGAAGACCCCGGCGGCGAGCGCGACGAGTGCGCGCGGATTGAAGCCCTTGCGATACTCATACGGCCCTTCGCGGCGGTACAGCGACTCCGTATCCAGCCGCGTGCCGCGGACCAGGAAGTAGTCGGCGATCATGATTCCAGCCACCGGACCGAGCAGTCCCGAGTAGCTGACCAGCCATTGAATGTAGTTGGTGTGGCTGGCCATCAGCCTCCAGGGCATAATAACCAGGCCAAGAAAACCGGTGATGAGGCCGCCAGTGCGGAAGCTGATGAGCCGGGGCGCGAGGTGGGAGAAGTCGTTCGAGGGGCTGACCACGTTGGCCCCGATGTTGAGGTTGAGTGTGGCAATCAGAATGCTGACGAGCGCGAGGAAGGCGACCAAGGGCTGATGGAAGAGGCCGAGCAGCGTGATTGGGTTCCAGATGGCGTGACCGAAGACAACCACAGAGGCCGAGGTGCATGCGATCCCGACGAAGCTGTACAAGACCATCGCAACCGGCAGGCCGAAGGACTGGCCGGCGATCTGCGACCCCTGCGACTTTGCGTAGCGTGTGAAGTCGGGAATGTTGAGCGAGAGCGTGGCCCAGTAGCCGACGATGCCGGTGAGCGAGAGGAAGAAGAAGTGCAGGAAACTCGAATCAGTGTGGAACTGGCTGGGCGCGCTGAGCATGGGGCCGAAGCCGCCCGCCTTGTGCGTCATGAAGCCGAGCAGCACCAGCGACATGACGAGCAGAAACGGCGCGGAAAAGCTCTGTAGGTAGCGGATGGACTCCACTCCGCGCCAGACCACGGCCATATTCAGCAGCCAGAAGCCGAGGAAGCAGATCCACAGAATGGACGGCATCGCCGCCGAGGCTGGCCACAGCACGTTGAGCATAGCGTAGATGGCCTGGCCGCCGATCCAGGTCTGGATGCCAAACCAGCCGCAGGCCACCAGCGCGCGCAGCATTGCCGGAATGTTTGCGCCGCGCACGCCAAACGAGGCGCGCACAAAGACCGGGAAGGGAATGCCGTACTTGGCGCCCGCGTGAGCGTTCAGGAGCATGGGGACCAGGACGATGAGATTGCCCAGCAGGATGGTTGCGATGGCCTGCTTGCAGTTCATACCTCCAGCGATGAGGCTGGACGCAAGCATGTAGGCCGTCACCCCCATCGACATGGAGAACCAGAGCGCGATGTAGCTGTAGGTGCCCCAGGTGCGCTGCTCGGGAGTGGTGGGGGCAAGGTCCGCGTTGTAGAGCTGCGGGTCGGCGCGCAGGCCGTAGGCATCGGTCAGACTGGTCGGCCCCTCGGGGTAAAGACTCATGGCGCGGCAACCTCACGACGCAGAGTTCTGCCGCGCCCCGCCTTTGCGATCAGGCGTGCCCCCTCCACCGCCCGTTCGCCGCGCGAGAAAACATGGCGCGCGTTGACGTTGACTTTACAGCCTTCGAAGATGGAGGAATGGGGCTGCATATTCCGGGTCGCTGCCGTAATCGTATACTTCGCCAACGGGGTTCCACAGCAGAATATCCGCACCGGAACCGGCGGCCACAATCCCCTTCTTCGCAACCCCCGGTCCGTATCCCAACGCACACGCCGCATCGAAGTCGCGCACCATCTTTCTGCCGTTGGTTTTGTGGTTTAAGTTTTATGGTTTAACCAGATCGCCGTACAACTCCGGCCTGCGGTCGCGATAGAAGGGCCATGCGCGGCGGACCTCGGCGATCAAGTCGAGGTCGAGATCGGCGGTGACGATCTCGTCCTTGTCGCGCGAGGCTTCGGCGATAATCCTGCCGCGCGGATTGCAGAAGTAGCTCTGGCCGAAGAACTCGCCCAGGTTCCAGGGCGCTTCCGTCCCGACGCGATTGACTGCGCCGACAAAATAACCATTGGCCACGGCCAGCGAAGGCGGCTCGATCTTCCACAGAAAGTCGTTCGGCCCGGCGATGACCGCCGATGGATTGAAGACAATCTCCGCGCCGTTCAAGCCCATCACGCGCGCGCCCTCGGGGAAGTGACGGTCGTAGCAGAGATAGACGCCGATCCTGCAGAAGCCGAGGTCGAAGACGGGAAAGCCGAGGTTGCCGGGGCGGAAGTAGAACTTCTCCCAGAATCCCGGGGCGGCGTGCGGAATGTGTGCCTTGCGGTACTTGCCAATGAACGCGCCGTCGCGACCGATCACGGCGGCGGAGTTGTAGTAGATCTTCGCGCCCTCTGCTTCACCGTCCTCGAGTTCATAGACGGGAACCACAAGCGCGACGCCAAGCTCTTTCGCCAGCGAGCACATGAGTTGCACGGTGGGGCCGTCGGGGATGCGCTCGGCAAGGCTGTGCCATCGGGTGGTCTGCTCGGCGCAGAAGTAGGGGCCGCTGAAGATCTCCTGCAGGCAGACGATCTGGGCTCCTTCGGCCGCCGCCGCGCGGACCATCGCGACGTGCTTCTCGATCATCGCCTGCTTGATTGCGGCCAGCGACGCGCCCGCGCCGTCGATGTCCGCGGGGACTGCGTTCTTCGCCTGGACCAGGGAACATCGAACCACTCGCTCCATCGTTCTCCGCCGCCTTCCGCTTCCTGAGCTGCAACCGCTTTCTCAAGTCAAGCTGCCTTGCGAATGCGTGTCAAGGCACCGCGATTCGTTTCGGCGTTTCCAGGGACTTCTTCGGCGCATGCCAGCCGGCGGTTGCATCCAGGGTGCCTTGGCTGAAATACCGAATCCTGCTTCCACTCGCATGGCGGGACAGGGTAAAATACACACAGATATATCGTTCTGCATGTGTTCTGCAACTCGTCCGGCAGAGACACGCTTTTTCGCCGCCGAGCACTGCTCGTGTGCTTCCCCCTGGGTGCTCCTGAAGCAGCTACGTGAGACCCCCGAAAGAATCCTGTCATACATGGCAACAGCGACACTCCAGCCAACTCCCGATTCAACGATGGACTGCTCTGATGGTCGACTCTCTCGACGATCCAGGATGCGTCTTCTACTGATGGTTTCCGCGGCGTGGGCGCTGCGCATGGGGGTGGTTGCAGCGCTCTTCCGAGATATATCCGACCCGGTGCGGCACTACGAACAGTTCGGCAACGAGGTGGGCTGGATCGCGCGCTCGATCGCAGCGCATCAGGGCTTCTCCTCGCCGTACTTCACGCTCACCGGGCCCACGGCGCTGCTGCCGCCACTCTATCCATATATTCTCTCGGTCATCTTCAGGGTCTTCGGCATCTACTCGGTGCAGTCCGCGCTGACCATTCTGACGCTGAACAGCATCCTCTCTGCGCTCACCTGTGTGCCGATCTACCTGGCCACGCGGCTCTCGGTGAACGCGCGCGTTGCAATGTTTGCGGGATGGGGCTGGGCGATCTATCCCTTCGCCATCTACTTCTCTGCCGGGCGCGTATGGGAGTATTCCCTCACATCGCTGCTGGTGACCACATGTTTCTGGCTGGCCCTGAGCCTGCATCTCGATCCGCGGCCTGCGCGCTGGCTGGGCTTTGGGGTCCTCTACGGACTGGCCGGGCTCTCCAACCCGGCCGTCTCCTCGCTCTTCCCGGTTCTGCTGCTGCTGCCGCTGTGGAAGCTGTGGAAGCTGCGCCGCGCCGGCTCCTGGTTTTCCAGAGATGTGCTGCGCTGCGGCCTGTTGGCCGCCGTTGGACTCTTTGTTGTGCTGACGCCGTGGACTGTCCGCAACTACCGCACCATGCACGTTCTGTGCCCGGTGCGCGACTGCTTCTGGTACGAGTTCTGGTCGGCCAACAACGGTGACAGCTCCGACCCCACGCTGCCCTGGACGCACCCGGCCAGCAATCCCGTCGAGATGCAGCTCTACCAATCGCAGGGCGAGATTGCCTACATCGCGCAGAAGCGAGCGCTGGCGATGGACTACATCAGCCACCACCCCGGCTTCTTCGTGCGCCTCACGCTGCGCCGCGTGGTCAACTACTGGACCGGCTTCTGGAGCCTCTCGCGGGAGTACAGGGTGCAGGAGCCGTTCCAACTGCCCAACGTCTTCTACTGCACCAGCCTCACCCTGCTTTTGCTGATCGGCGCGCGTGACTGGTGGCGCAGGGACCGCGACGCCGCACTGCCTTACCTGCTCGCCATCGCCATCTTCCCCATCGCCTACTACATCTCGCACCCGCTGATGGACTATCGCCAGCCCATTGAGCCGGAGATTGTGGTTCTGGTGGTTGTTGGACTGAGCGCCGTCAAGGCGCGGATACGATCGCGGCTTGAAGATAGCAACTTGATGCGCGAGAGCGAAGCCGCTGAAATCTTCGCCCAGAGCAGCGACTCCGTAAGCTTCCCGATGGAACACGCTTTCGACGCTGACGACTGCTCCTGCTCCGTCTGCATCGCGGCCAGCGCCGCCGTCGAGCCCTCCGCAACCGCAGGCTGACCTCCTCGCCCTTGCCCGCTGTCATTCTCCCGCAGTCATTCTGTAGAGTGGTGGGAACGGTGCGTTCAATTGGACGCGCGTTAGAAAGGGTTGCGCTTTGGAGCAACTGCTGGGGGCGTATATCTCGGTGCCGTTCTGTAGGGCGAAGTGCAGCTACTGCAACTTTGCCTCGGGGGTACTTGGCGCGGGGGCGTCCGGTGTGGGTTCTTCGGGACCAGACCGGATGGAGCGGTACGTGGAGCGGGTGTGCGCGGAGATTCGCTTGGCACGGGCGCGGGCAGTGGAGTTGCAGGCCCAGCTGCCGGGGCGGATGGATACGGTCTACTTCGGCGGAGGGACGCCGAGCCTGTTGGGCGCGGAGCAGATGCGGCGGATCTTTGCGGCGCTCGGCGGCGAGTTCGAAATAACGGCGGATGCGGAGATCACCATCGAGTGCGCGCCCGGGCAGATGGGCGACGAGACGCTCGATGAGCTGCTGCGGCTGGGGATGAACCGCGTGAGCTTCGGGGTGCAGTCGTTTGTGGATGCGGAGGCGCGCGCGGTGGGGCGGATGCACACGCGCGAGATATGTCTCGGCGAGATTAAGCGGATGCGCGCGGCGGGCGTCGAGGAGATCAACGTGGATCTGATCGTCGGACTGCCGCGGCAGACGGCTGCGAGTTGGCGCGAGTCGGTCGAGGTGGCGATTGAGTGCGGCGTTCCGCATGTGAGCGTGTACATGCTGGAGGTGGATGAAGATTCGCGGCTGGGCCGCGAGTTGCTGGCGCACGGCACGCGATACGGCGCGGAATCCGTGGCCACGGAGGACGAGACGGCGGAGCGGTACGCGGCGGCCTGCGAGTGGCTGGAGGCGAATGGCGTCATGCAGTACGAGATCTCGAACTTCGCGCGCAGGGGTCATGAATCGCGGCACAATGTGAAGTATTGGCGGCGGGAGCCGTATGTGGGCTTCGGGCTGGACGCGCACTCGATGCTGCGCTGTGGCGAGGGCGCGGTGCGGTGGGGGAATACGGATGATCTGAGCAGGTACGAAGTTCTAGGGTCTAGGTTCGAGGTGGGGAACCCTGAAGTGGAACGGATCGGCGCGGCGCGGGGATTTGAGGAGGCGATGTTTCTGGGGCTGCGGATGAATGTAGGAGTCGATCTGGAGGCGATGCATGCGGAGTTTGGAGCGGAGTTGATGCGTGGCGCGGTGGCTGCGCTGAATGATGTGGAGGTGGCTGGTCTGGTCGAGCGCGAAGGCAGTTGGCTGCGGCTGACGGCGCGGGGGCGGATGGTTTCAAATGAGGTATTCAGCCGGTTGCTGGTGGTTGGTTGCCAGGAGGAGGAATGGCGATGATTGATCTGCGGAGCGATACGGTGACGCGGCCTACGGCGAAGATGCGGGCGGCGATGGCCGAGGCCGAGGTGGGCGACGATGTCTACGGCGAAGACCCGACGGTGAACCGGCTGGAGGCGCGGGCGGCGGAGGTCTTTGGGCGCGAGGCGGCGCTGTTTGTGCCCACCGGAACGATGGGCAACCAGGTGGCGATCCGGCTGCACACCGAGCATGGGCAGGAGGTGGTGTGCGAGGCGCGCGCGCATGTGCTGGACTGGGAGATGGGGACGGCGGCGGCGTTCTCCGGCTGCACGATGCGTCCTGTGGCGGCGGAGCGCGGGATTCTGACCTGGGAGCTGGTGCGCGGGGCGATCTATCGCAACGTTGCCTTCCATGCTTCGACGGGACTGATCTGCGTGGAGAACACGCACAATATGGCGGGCGGAACGGTGACACCGGTGGCGACGGCGCGGCAGATCTGCGAGGGCGCGCACGCGTTGGGGCTGCCGGTGCATCTGGATGGGGCGCGCATCTTCCACGCGGCGACGGCACTTGGGATTGGAGTTAGGGAGCTGTCGGCGGGCTTCGATACGGTGATGTTCTGCCTGTCGAAGGGGCTGGGCGCTCCGGTGGGATCGATGCTTGTGGGCTCGGCGGAGGCGATGGCGCGGGCGCGGCTCTTCCGCAAGGCGTTGGGCGGCGGGATGCGTCAGGCGGGCGTGCTGGCGGCGGCGGGGTTGATCGCGCTGGAAGAGATGCCGGCGCGGCTGGGCGAGGACCACGCCAACGCACGTCTGCTGGCGAAGGCGGTTGCGGCGCATAAGGCGGCGGAGATCGATATGGAGACGGTGCAGACGAATATTGTGATCTTCAAGTTGCGCGGGGGTGGGGACGCGGCTGCGTTTTGCGCGATGTTGAAGGCGAATGGAGTGCTGGCCAGCGGAATTGGGCCGCGGGTGGTGCGGTTTGTGACCCACTTCGATGTGGGCCGCGTGGAATGTGCGCGGGCGGCGGGTGTGGTTGGGGAGTTGCTGGCGCGGTGGGAGACCCAGGGCTGAAGCCTTGCGCTACCTGGCAGCATAGGCGGCGATTCATTCGTCTCTCGGTGGTTAGTTGCCGCCGGGGTCAATGATGGGTTTGGCGGCGAGGAAGACGCGGGCGGTGGTGCCGTGGGCTGGGCCATCGGTGCGGCTGATGAGGTCGATGAAGCCGGCGTGTTTGCGGATGATTCCCTGCGATACCCAGAGTCCGAGGCCGGTGCCGCGTTCTCCCTTGGTGGTGAAGAAGGGCTGAAAGAGGCGGTCGCGGTTCTCCGCGGGGATTCCCGGGCCATTGTCGGTGATCTCGACGATGGCTCCAGCCTCGAGCGCCGGAGATGAGGCGGCGTCTGCGGGTTGGGGCGTGATGCGGACGGTGACGGTTCCGCCCTGCCCCACGGCCTCGACGGCGTTGCCGATGAGGTTGGTGAAGACCTGGCGGAGTTCGGCGGGGAAGCCTTCGACGTCGATCTCGGGCGGGAGATCGGCGGAGACGGTGACGCCGAGGATCTGGAAGCGGCGCTGCATGAGCAGGAGCAGGTCGTCGAGCGTCTCCTTGAGGTTGACGCGGACGGGGGCTTTGGATTCGCGGTAGAGGCTGAGCATGGCGCGGCTGATCTGGGTGACGCGGGCCAGTTCGGTCTGGGCCATCTGCAGGAACTGGCTGGATTCTTCGTTGGTGGGTTCGTGCTGCAGCAGGTATAAGAGGTTTGCGACGGAGTCCAGGGGGTTGTGTATCTCGTGCGCGATGGTGGCGGCCAGGCGTCCGGCGACGGCCAGTTTCTCGTTGGCCAGCAGGGCGGCGCGGGTTTTGAGCTCGATGGTGATGTCGCGGAAGACCACGACGATGCCGGTGATCTGGCCGAGGGTGTCGCGGATGGGCGCGCCGCTGTCGTCGACCGAGAGCTCGGAGCCGTCCTTGCGCAGCAGGATGGTGTGCTGGGAGATGCCGACGATGCGCTTGAGGCGCTGCACCTTGGCGACGGGATTTTCGACGGGCAGATGGGTGGTCTCGTCGACGATGTGGAAGACCTCGTCGAGCGGAAGGTTGCGGGCCTCGGCCTCAGTCCATCCGGTGAGTTCCTGGGCGATCAGGTTCATCATCTGGACGCGGCCTTCGGCGTCGCATGCGATGACGCCATCGCCTATGGAGGCAAGCGTGGTGCGCAGGTGCTGCTCGGACTGGAAGAGATCTTCGGTACGGCGGCGCTGCAGGTCGATGGCGTGGCGAAATGCGGCGTAGGCGGACTCCAGACGTCCGCGCGTGAAGAGGCCGACCATGAGGCCGATGGCCAGCGCCAGTGCGATGAGAAGCAGGAGAAGATGGCGGGTCTGCCGGCGCCACAGGGCGATGCGGTCCTTGCGGCCCTGCTCGGCTGCGGAGACGATGGCCTTGAGGCTGTCGCGCATGGCGTTCATGCGGGCCACGCCCTGTAGGTTGAGGTCGACGTCGTTGGCGTGTCCGCCGGCGGCGATGGTGGCGATGAGGGGACCGGCGAAGGCCTCATGCCAAGTCTGGTGCTGCTGGATGAACTGGTTGAGGACCTGCTGCTGACCGGGCCTGACTGTGGACTGTAGTTCTGCGATGGCCTGCAGCATGGGGGCTTCGGCGTCGTTGTAGGGCTGGAGAAAGCGCGGGTCGGAGGTGGTCTGGTAGCCGCGCAGTCCGGTCTCTTCGTCGACGATGAGCTTTTCGATCAGGGTTGCCAGGGCGATGCGCTGGTCGGACTCCTCGATGAGGCCGACGGTGGCGTTGGCCCCACGGATCTGCCAGACGAGGACGCAGGCCAGCAGGAGGCAGGCAACGATTGGGAGAAGCAGAACCTGACGCAGGGTTCGTTTGAATCGTTTAAACTCCAAGACCTTCGTCCTTTGATTGCCAATTATCTCTAAGAGTTGATTGCCCTGGCTAGGGGTTCAGATGCGGCGAGGGCGAGAGAAGGTTGCCCAGCTTGTCCAGGAGGGCGGGCGCACCCTCCCCCTTGGTCATGTAGACGTCTGCCAGCGAGGTGACCTCGGGCGGGAGATTGACGTAGGCGGAGAGCAGGACGATGGGGACTTTGGGCTTGGCCTGGCGCATCTTCCGGGCAACTTCGCCGCCGTGCATTCCGGGCATGGCGTAGTCGAGGACGACGGCATCGACCGGGTGGGCGGCGAAGAGCTTCAGGCCGGAGGCGCCGTCGTCGGCGGTGAGCACACGGTATCCGGCGCGTTCCAGCAGAATCTTCCGGATGCCGAGGCCGACCAGCTCGTCGTCCACGCACAGAACCAGATGCGATCGGTTCTTCATAAATGCAACACATCCCTGGGTCTTGCACTATATGTCGCAAGTATACCTCTGGGGGTGGGAGGAGCTATGGCCCAGTGGAGTAAACCGAAGGATTTATCGTATGTTTGCAATAGGAAGGATGTGAGTGGGCTATTCTGTGTTGGGCCTCGCCCGTGGCTTTGGGCGGTGGCAGGGCAGAACTTTATAGCAGTTCGAGCGGGGGATGGCACATTGAGTCAGACGGTGGTTGTGCTGGAAGACGATGCGGACATCTTGCGGCTGGTCCAGTTCCACCTGGAGGCGGCGGGGTTTGCCGTGCGCACCTACATGGCGATGGGCCAGATTGTGGCGGACGCGGAACGGGAGCCGCCGGCGTTGTTTCTGCTGGACATCATGGTTCCCGGCGGGGATGGACTGGACCTCTGCCGCAGGCTGAGGAAGAATGCCGCGTTGAGCACGGTTCCGATCATCTTTCTGACCGCGCGGGCGGCGGAGAACGACCGTGTGATGGGGCTGGAGCTGGGCGCGGACGATTACATCACGAAGCCCTTCGCGACGCGCGAACTGGTGGCGCGGGTCAAGGCGGTGCTGCGGCGATTCGAGCGGCCAACTGCGCCCTCGCTGGTGAAGTTCGACGCGGTGGAGATCGACGCGAACGCCATGCAGTTGCGCGTCAACGGCGAGCTGGTGACGACGACGGCGACGGAGTTCCGGCTGTTGGATTACCTTGCGCGGCATCCCGGGCGGGTCTTCAGCCGCGACCAGCTGCTGGACGCAGTGTGGGGCGACGCGCGCTTTGTGACGCCGCGCTCGGTGGACGTGTATGTGCGCCGCATCCGAGAGAAGATCGAAGAGGATGCGGAGGACCCGCGGTATCTTAAGACCATGCGCGGGGCGGGCTACCGGTTCGAGCTGCCGAAGACGCCGCAGGCTGGGAATTAGCGGGCCGGCGTTGCGCCTGGCATCGCGTTTGGGAAGGATAGGTGCGCGTGGGTCGAGCTTCGTTGACGGGCCTGATATTTCTGATGATGTTGACGATTGCATCGTCGGTCGAGCTGTCGGCGGTGATCGTTCCAGGGAACTGGTGGGCGGGGTGGGGCTGCGGCATCTCTCTGGCGACGGTCTTTGCGTTGGTCTATGGCTGGCGAGCACGGCGCGAGATGGAGCGGGTAAGCCATGCGGTGCAGGCGCTGCCTGAGTTTCATGCACAGGAGGCGAAGGCATCTTTCGCCGAGTGGAGCGGAACATTTCAGGCGATTGAGAGCACATCGCAGCGGCTGCAGCAGAGCTTGAGCGGGGTGCAGGAGGAGCGGCGCGAACTGGAGGCGCTGTTGGACTCGATGCAGGACGCGGTGGTGGCCGTGGATGCAGGGGGGCGGATTCAGTGGGCCAACCAGGCGATGCAGCGGCTGATGCCGGGGACCATGGCGGCCAGCGCCGTGCGGGTGGGACACGCGCTGGTGCAGACGGTGCGCGACCCGGAGATGTTGGCGTGCGTGAAGGCCGCGCTGGAGGAGAGGGTGGTGTGCGTACGGCGGACGACGTCGCTGGCTCCGGGGCGCATCTTCGAGGTGAATGTGTCGCCCATGCCGGCAGGTGGCGCGGTGGCTGTACTGCATGACATTACCCGGATCGAAGAGGTGGAGCGGACGCAGCGGGACTTTGTGGCCAATGTCTCGCACGAGCTGCGCACTCCGTTGACCTCGATCAGCGGATATGTGGAGACGCTGCTGGACCATGAGGAGGCGCTGAGTCCGGTGGCGCGGGAATTTCTGGCGACGATTCTGAAAAATGCGACGCGCATGAGCCGGTTGACCGAGGACCTGCTGACCATGGCGCGGGTGGAGTCGCGGGAGGCAGTACTGCACCCGCGGCCGATGCGCGCAGACGTGCTGGTGCGCGACGCGGTGGCCGCGATGAGCGGAATGGTGCTGGACGCCGAGGCGGAGTTGCAGATCGGCGAAACAACCGGGGCGGAGGTCTTCGTGGACACGGACTCCATGGTGCAGGTGCTGGGGAATTTGATCGAGAACGGGATCAAGTACGGGCAGGCGAAGGATGCAACGCGGAGCCGGGTGGTGGTGAGCGCGCGTGAGGTATGGACTCGAGACGACAAGGATCAAGGCGAGAGTGGGGTTGCGGCTGTGGAGTTCAGCGTGCGCGACTTTGGGTTGGGGATTGCGTCGGAGCATCTGACGCGCATCTTCGAGCGGTTCTACCGGGTGGACAAGGCGCGCTCGCGGGAGTCGGGTGGCACCGGGCTGGGACTGGCCATCGCGCGGCATATGGTCGAGATGCAGGGCGGGACGATCCGCGCGGAGAGCGAACTGGGCGCGGGAAGCAACTTTCTGGTGAGGCTTCCCAGGGCGCGGGTTGTCCCGGAATAAGACAGTGGACAAGGGCTGTGGCGGGGGATGTTGGCACGGCGCAAGGGTTTCTTTTGCATTTTATTGCGATGTAATCACCTCGTAACAATCGGGCATCAAACTGGTTTGTAGTACTTAGGGATGCGTCCGAGCCTGCACAACAGGGAAGACCGGGCTGGGCGATCCGACTTCGAGGGGGAAACCAGTGAAACTGAAATTAGTGGCAGCAGGTTTGTTGGCGATGGTTGCGGCCGGCGCAAGCGCCCAGAACATAACAGCGGCGGGGGCCACATTCCCCTACCCGATCTATAGCAAGTGGTTTACGGAATACAACGCGCTTCATCCGAACGTGAAGATCAACTACCAGTCGCTCGGCTCCGGGGCGGGCGTATTACAGACCTCGGAGGGCACGGTGGACTTCGGTGCCAGCGACATGCCGGTGACCGACGATAAGATTGCCGCAGCCAAGGTGAAGTTCATGCACATCCCAACCGTGCTGGGCGCGGTGGTCCCGGTGTACAACATTCCCGGAGTGAGCAAGGAACTGAACTTCAGCGGCGACGAGATTGCGGACATCTATCTGGGCAAGATCACGAAGTGGAACGACCCGCGGCTGGTGAAGGACAACCCCGGAGTCAATCTGCCGAACGCGGGCATTCTGCCGGTGTATCGCTCGGACGGCAGCGGAACGACGTATATCTTCACCGACTATCTGTCGAAGGTGAGCCCTGGCTGGGCCAGCACGGTGGGTAAGAATTCGTCGGTTAAATGGCCGGCGGGCGTCGGAGCGAAGGGCAACGAGGGAGTGGCGGGAATGGTGCGCCAGTCACCGAACTCGTTCGGCTATGTGGAGCTGATCTATGCGCTACAGAACAAGATGGCGTACGGCGCGGTGAAGAATGCCGCGGGCAAGTTCCTGCAGGGATCTCCAGAAGGCGTGACGGCGGCGGCGGCGGCAGCGGCGAAGACCATGCCAGCGGACTACCGCGTGTCGATTACGAACGCTCCGGGTGCGGCCTCGTATCCGATCTCGAGCTTTACCTATCTGCTGATTCCCCTGAAATTCGCCGATTCCGCGAAAGCGACTGCGATGAAGGACTTCCTGACCTGGATGCTGCAACATGGCGAGAGCGAGGCCACAGGGATGGATTATGCGCCGCTTCCGGCGCAGGTGCAGACCATGGTGAAGCACACCATTACGACCATCAAGTAAACTGTGAGTGCCGCGCGGACGCGATGGGTTTGCGGTCGCGCGGCATGGTTTTTCGGCCTGGCTGCACAGCGAGAGAGAACAAGCAACTGCGAATACAGAGATTCTGAGTTGCACTCAGAATGATGGCTGAACCATTGAAGATATATCGTGACCCCATCGTCCATGTCCATTGAGAGAGAGCCGGAGCCTTCGTCGCCGCCGACTGCGCCTTCGACGCAGATGGCTGCGATGCCGCTTCATGCGCCGGCGATCGTCAACTTTGTTGCTGCCGCGGAGCCGGTTGCCCAGAATGGGCCTCCCTCGCCGATCCGGCAGTTCCTGAGCAAGCGCGGCAACGGCGCTTTGGCGGACAATGCCTTTGCGGCGGCGATGCTGGTCTGCGCGTTGAGCATCTTCGCGATTGTGCTCTTCATCCTGACGATTTTGATTGCGCGTTCCAGGCTGAGCCTGGCGCAGTTCGGGTTTGGGTTCTTCACGCGTTCGGCGTGGGACCCTGTGTCTGGCGACTTTGGCGCACTTCCGTTCATCTTCGGAACGCTCGCCACGTCGCTTCTGGCGCTGGCGATGGCGGTGCCGCTGGCGCTGGGCGTCGCGGTCTTTCTCTCCGAGCTTTGTCCGGCGAGGCTGCGCGCTCCCATCTCTTTTCTGACCGAGCTGCTGGCTGCGATTCCAAGCGTGGTGTATGGGCTGTGGGCTGTGTTTGTGCTGGTACCGATCATGCGCGACCAGTTGGGGCCGTGGCTCTACAAGGTCCTGGGCTGGACGGGGTTCTTTGAGGGGTACAACTTCGGCGTGGGCCTGCTGACGGCGAGCATTATTCTGGCCATCATGATTCTGCCCATCATCTCATCGATCACGCGCGACATCATGCAGGCGGTTCCAGTGTCGCAGCGCGAAGCGGTGCTGGCACTGGGTGCGACGCGCTGGGAGATGATTCGCACCGGAGTGCTGCGCAACGCGCGCATCGGGATTGTGGGCGCGGTGATTCTGGGGCTGGGGCGCGCGTTAGGCGAGACCATGGCCGTGACCATGGTGATCGGCAACCATCCCGTGATTTCGAAGAGCCTGTTTGCGCCTGGGTACACGCTGGCCAGCGTGATTGCCAATGAGTTTACCGAAGCCACCGGGGACCTGTACCTGAGCGCTCTGATCGAGATTGGGCTGGCGCTGTTCCTTGTGACGATTGTGGTGAACGCGATTGCGCGCGCACTGGTTTGGGCGGTGACGCGCGGCGCTCCGGCGAGGTCGATCTAAGATGAGCACGAACCCAACGCCGATTGCTGCGCCGGGCGGGGACGCCCCATTGCGGACGCCTACGAACTACCAGACCAGGGCCATGCGGTTGAACTCGGCGCGGCGCTATCTGATGAACCATCTGGTGACCGTGCTCGCGGTGTTGAGCACGGTGGCGGTGGTTGTGCCGTTGGTGGCGATCTTTGCGTACCTGCTCTACAAGGGCGCGAGCTCGCTGAACCTGGCATTCTTCACCCATATTCCGGCGCCGGTGGGCGAGCCGGGCGGAGGCATGGCCAACTCGATTGTGGGCTCGGCGATTGTGCTGGCGCTGGCCAGCTCGATGGGGGTTCCGGTGGGGATTGCGGCGGGCGTCTATCTGGCGGAGTATGGGCGCGGCAAGATGCTGGCTATGGCGGTGCGTTTCACGGCGGACGTGCTGAACGGGATTCCGTCGATTGTGATGGGGATTGCGGCCTACTCGCTGATTGTGATGCGGCAGATGCATTTTTCGGCGTTCTCGGGCGGGGTTGCGCTGGCCATTATGATGGTGCCGACGATCACGCGCACGACCGAAGAGATGCTGATGACGGTGCCGCACGCGATCCGCGAAGCTGCGTTGGGCCTCGGCGTGCCGAAGTGGCGGACGGTGGTGTCGGTGAGTTTGCGCACGGCGTCGCCGGGAATTATTACGGGGTGTATGCTGGCGTTTGCGCGCGTGGCTGGCGAGACGGCGCCGCTGCTGTTTACGGCGTTTGGCAATCAGTTCTGGAGCTTCAAGTTGAATGAGCCGATAGCGGCGCTGCCGTTGCAGATCTATGTCTACGCCATCTCGCCCTACGACGAGTGGCACCGGCTGGCGTGGGCGGGAGCGCTGGTGCTGATCCTGATGATTATGGTGTCGGTCACGCTGGTGCGCATCTATGCGGCCCGCGGCATACTGAAAGGGGCAAGCTAAGTGGGAGTCGGCATCGATGTGGAGCACCTGAACGCGTGGTACGGGACGAACCACACGCTGCAGGACATCAACCTGAGCATTCCGGCCAACCATGCGACGGCGTTGATTGGGCCGTCGGGCTGCGGCAAGAGTACGTTTGTGCGCTGCCTGAACCGGATGCACGAGACCAACCCGATCGCGAGGGCGACAGGCGTGGTCAAGATGGGCGAGCTGGACATCTACAAGGACGCCTCGCCGGTGGATATTCGCCGCCGCGTGGGAATGGTCTTTCAGCGGCCGAACCCATTTCCTACCATGTCGATCTACGACAATGTGGCCAGCGGGCTGAAGCTGAACGGGTTCCGTAACAAGGCCATTCTGGACGAGACAGTGGAGCGCAGCCTGAAGGCCGCGGCCCTGTGGGAAGAGGTCAAGGACGATTTGAAGAAGAAGTCGGGAGCGAGCCTCTCCGGCGGGCAGCAGCAGCGAATGTGCATCGCGCGGGCGCTGGCGGTCGATCCCGAGGTGTTGCTGATGGATGAGCCGGCGTCGGCGCTGGACCCGGTTTCCACATCGAAGATCGAGGATCTGATCTTCCAGTTGAAGAGCCAGTATACGATTGTGATTGTGACCCATAATATGCAGCAGGCCGCGCGCGTGGCGGAGAATACGGGCTTCTTTCTGAACGGCAAGATGGTCGAGTTCAACTCCACGGACAAAATATTTACCATGCCGTCGGACAAGCGCACCGAGGACTACATCACAGGAAGGTTTGGCTGATGACCACGCGCATCAAGTTTCAGCAAAGCCTCGACGACCTGAAGGAACGCCTGCTGATGATGGCGGGCATGGCCGAGCAGGCGATCCAGCGCTCCATCGAGGCCTATCGCACGCGCGACCTCTCGATCTGCGAACTGGTCTTCCGCGCGGAGCCGGCGATCAACCGAATGGAGCGCGAGATCGACCAACTGGCGCTGGATCTGCTGGCGATGGAGCAGCCCATGGCCATCGACCTGCGCTTTATTCTTTCTGTCATCCGCATCAACGCGGACCTGGAGCGCGTCGGCGACCAGGCAGTGAACATCGCGGTGCGCGTGCGCGAGATGGGTGCGTTTGCCAACATCGATCTGCCGGTGGACATTCCGCGGCTCGCGTCGCTGGCCTCGGCGATGGTGCGCAAGGCACTGCAGGCATTCATCGAGGCGGACGCCGATCTGGCGCAGTCGGTGCTGATGCTGGACGACCAGGTGGACGAGATGAACGACGCCGCATTCGATACGCTGAGCGCGCTGATCAAGGAAAAACCGGAGCTGACGCCGCAGAGCCTGAACGCGCTGATCATTGCGCGCAATCTGGAGCGGGTCGGCGACCACGCGACCAACATCGCCGAAGACGTGATCTTCTGGGTGCGCGGTGCGGACATCCGCCACAAGAGCGGCGTGGCGTAGGACGAGCGGTGGGATCAGACCATTGCGGAAAGTTTTCGTTGACTCGACTTTGACCTTTCAATAAGCTCGGTGCACTCCGGCGTGACGAACTTCTGCGTGCGTCTACGCGGATTGCAGGAAGAGAATCAAGGAGAAACGAGATGGCCGGTTTTTGCGCGAAGTGTGGTGTTCCACTTGAGTCGAGCACGGGTTTCTGTCCTGCCTGCGGTGCATCGGCTGTGGCCAAGAAGAAAACAAGCACCTTGAAGATTGTCCTGATCGTGGTGGCCGTGGTGGTCGTATTGGGCATTCTCGGTGTAGGAACCCTCGGGTTCGTGGGCTGGCGCGCGATGCACTCCAACGGCAACGAAATGACGATGGGTCAGGCGGCGAATGTGAGCGAGGCCGACCTCGGCATTAGCGTCTATCCCGGAGCGGTGCGCGTAGAGAACGGAAGCGCGAGGGTGAAGATCTTCGGCATGGAGACGGAGAGCGCCGGTTATACAACCGGCGATCCGCTGAGCAGCGTGTCGAGCTACTACCAGGATAAGTTGAACAACTACCAGGGCAAGCTGGGAATGAATGCAGTATCTACATCCCAGCGCAACGGTGCGACCATTCTCTCTCTTGCCGGGATCAACGGAAATGCCAAGGAGACCCTGGTCGTCTCGTTGAAGCCAAGCGTGCTGGCGGCTGGCCAGACGGAGATCACGATCACCCACGTCAAGGTTGCCGCTCAGTAGAGGACTTGCTTTGCGCTATTGTGTTGGCGCGGGCTTCCAGTTGGGATCGGTGAGCTGCGGCGTGGCCAGCGGTGTGTGGCTGCGCGAGGCTGCGCCTCCGGTCCACTTGTCATAGACGCGGATGACGGGCAGGGTGTTGCCGTCGGCGTCTACCATGCCGCGGTCCTGACCGGCGCGAGGCCAGAAGGGCTCCCAGTAGAAGACTCCCTTGCCGTGGTTGTCGGGCACAGCCATCACGATGCGGTTGAGTTCGTCGAGGAATGCGGCCTGGCCCTCGGGCGTCTCTGGGAAGGGGCCGTCGTGGTCGGGGAAGTTCTTGCTTGGCTTCCAGGTGTAGGAGGTTTCCACGACGATGACGTCCTTGTGATACGTGCGCGCCGTGTTGTTGAGGTTCTCGCGCAGCTCCATCAGCGAGTGGTAGTCGTGCGCGTAGTAGGACTGGGCCATCACGTCGAAGGGAATCTTGTAGGTCATGAACTTGTCCCACCAGGCCTTGCTGGCAGCCCAGTCGCCGCCGAGGTCGAGTTGAATAAGGATGCGCGGGCGCGGAGATTTGCCTCGCCCTGCGTCCATGCCGCGGATTCCGGCGCGGACAAGGTCGGCGTAGTGGTCCCAGTTTTCGGGGAGTTTGCCGTCGGGCCAGAGAAAGCCGAGGGTTGGCTCGTTGCCGATCTGCACCATGTCTGGCATGGCTCCGGCGGCGGCGAAGGCGGCGATGGAATCGCGGGTGTAGGCGAAGACGGTGGCGACGAGCTGCTGGTGGGTCTGAGTCTGCCACGCGGCGGGTGGCATCTGGTGGAAGCGGTCAGACCAGGTGTCGGAGTAGTGGAAGCCCACCTCGACCTTGAAGCCGAGGGCCTTGGCGCGCTTGGCCAGCGCGATGGAGTAGGCGAGATCGTTGGGCAGGTGGGTGCGCGCGGCGGCGGGATCGACGAAGACGCGCATGCGAATCCAGTTGTAGCCGTGGTCGCGCAGGATCTGGAGGCCGGGCTTGGCGACGCCGTTGTCCTTGAGGACGACTCCGCTCTGCTCAGCCTGGGGGAGGAAGCTGACGTCAGCTCCGAAGGCGTAAGGCTCGTCGCTGGTCTGGGCGCTGGGTTGGACGTGTGTGGAATGAGTGCGCGGCTGGGCCGGCTGCGCGTTGAGATTTACGGCGAGAAGTGTAGCAAAGACCAGCTGGCAGGATGCGACGAAGCGAGACAAGCGCATGGAATCGGACTCCTGTGAGGACTTCACTGGTGTATCACAGGTGCGTGGGAGAAGACGATTCAGCGATTGTGTCATCCGGACATACCCCAGTGGCTGAAGCCTCTCGATTTACTTGCAGACACAGAGGCTCAGGCTGAAGGCTTGGGGTACCCAGAAGCAGGAGCGGTCAGGTCTGTTGCTGAAGCAGTTCGAGCGCGCCGCGGGATTTGAGGTCTTCGGCGACGCGCAGGCCGAGGGCGCGGGCGGTGATGCCGGCGGTGACTTCGGACGAGTGGCAGATCATGCGTTCGCCGTCGGGCGCGACAACCTGGGCCTGGATCTTCCATGCGATGGGGTCGCCGGCGTTGGGGATGGGGTCTGCGACGTCGTGGATGGGCGCGCAGTGAACTCCAACGGGGAGCTGGCAGCCGCCGCCGAGTGCGTCGAGCACGGTGCGCTCGGCCTCGACCGAGAAGCGCGTCTCGCTGTGGTCGAGCGCGGCGACGGCGGTGCGGACGATGTTATCGCGGGCGGGATCGGCAAAGACTGCATACTCCGGCGCTCGGGTTTCCAGCGCGAGCGCTCCCTGGCCGGGCGCGGGGCAGATCTCTTCTATTGTGAAGCGCTGATGGAGCCACTCGGTGCGGCCCAGGCGATCGAGGCCGGCGGCGGCCAGCACCAGCGCGTTGCACTCGCCTTCACCCAGCTTGCGCAGGCGGGTGTCGATGTTGCCGCGCAGCTCGACGAAGCGGAGATCGGGGCGCAGCGCCAGCAGTTGCGCGCGGCGGCGCGGACTGGTGGTGCCGACAAGGGCGCCGGTGGGCAGCGTGTGCAGCGCCTTCTGGCGTGGGCAGACGTAGGCGTCGCGCGGGTCGGCGCGCGGCGGAATGGCGGCCAGCGTGAAGCGCGGATCGAGCGCAGTGGGCAGGTCCTTCAGCGAGTGGACGGCGAGGTCGATGCGGCCTTCGGCCAGCGCTTCCTCAATCTCCTTGATGAAGATTCCCTTGCCGTCGGGCGGAGACGCAGGGGAGGGTTGGCCATCTATTCCGTCCGATTGCATACGGTCGCCGGTGGTGTGGATGATCTCGATCTCCACGGCGTGCCCAGCGGAGCGCAGTGCGTCGGCGATGTGGTTGGCCTGCCAGAGAGCGAGTTGGGAACCGCGCGAGCCGATGCGGATGGTGTCAGTCATGTCACGTCCAGAATACGGGAAAATAGTTTCGAGTTGGTAAATGAGTTGGGTCTGCTGGATACAGTACAATCGCTGGTGCCTGCGCAGGCACTGCCAGCGGAGGCACGAAAAAGGGGAGAACCTCATGTTACTGGGTCGCGTACTTATTGTTGGGACCATCATGATCGCTGGGCTGGGAGCTGCTGCCCAGACCGCACCGCCTGCCGTACCCCCTGCCGCGCCTGCGGTTGCCGCGCCTCTTCCAGCTGTGCCGAACTCTCCGGCGGTGTTGCCCGGCAATGGGCTGGCGCAGCACCCGTTTCTCTACTGCGGCGAGTGGAACTATGTGAACCCGCAGCAGACGATCTGGATCATTCGCGATGGCAAGCCGGCGTGGTCCTACTCCATTCCTTACGACATCCAGTTCGATGGAAAAAAAGACTTTGAGGAGCTGGGCGACTGCACCCTGCTTTCCAACGGCAACGTGGTCTTCTCCAGCCGCCGGGGGGCCTCGATCGTCACTCCGGATAAGAAAATCGTCTGGCACATGGACGCGCGTCCGGGCACCGAGTTGCACTCGATTCAGGCCATCGGGCTGGACCATGTGCTGGTGACCGAGAATGGAGATCCCATCCGGATGCTCGTGATCAACACCAGGACCAGCGCGGTGGAGAAAGAGGTTGACGTCAAGGCCGGCGATCCGGCGCAGCCGCACCCGCAGCTTCGGCGCGCGCGCATGACCGCGGCCGGGACATTCCTGGTGGCCCACATGGACGACAACCGTGTCACCGAATACAACGGCGAAGGCGCGGTGGTGTGGAACTACGTGTTCCCCAGCCCGTGGGCTGCGGTGCGGCTGGCCAACGGCAACACGCTGATTACGGGCAACGCCAGGGGCGGCATCGTCGAGGTGAACAAGAAGGGCGAGGTCGTCTGGCGCCTCGACCGCAAAGACCTTGCGGATGCGGGGTACAAGATCGGCTGCATTCAGGACGTGGCGCGGCTGGCCAACGGCGACACGGTCTTCTCCAACTGGATTCCCAACGACGTGAAGCCGCCCGAACAGTGGCCGACTACGGTGCAACTGATTGAGGTGAATCCGGCGAAGCAGATTGTGTGGGCGCTGCGGCAATGGACGGCCCCCGCTCTGGGGCCGGCCAGCGGCATACAGTTCCTGGACCAGCCGGGACACCCGGAGGACATTCCGCTGCATCGCTAACGCAAGCTGCGCGGACCTGCTGATCTGGCTCTAACGGAAACCAGCATGACGAGTGCTCCACACCTGCTGCTGCTTTGTTTTTGCAGCGGTGGTGGAGTTTATCATTGCAACAGCAAGAGGAGAGATGAGCATGAGGAGAGCTTTGCGGATGGCGATGGTGACGTTGGCGGGTGCGGCGATGGCGGGTGCGAGCGGGATGAGTGCGGCGGGGCAGGCTGCGGCGGGGCAGACGGCGGCGTTTGGGCCGCGGAACCCGTTCTATGCGGAGAGTACGCTGCCCTATCACGCGCCGCCCTTCGACCGCATCAAGGACGCGGACTATCAGCCTGCGCTGGAGGCTGGAATGGCCGCGCAGATCAAGGAAGTGGATGCGATTGCGAACAATCCCGCCGCGCCGACCTTCGAGAATACGCTGGTGGCCCTGGAGAAGAGCGGGCGGCTGTACGCGCGCGCGGCGGAGACCTTCGACGGCGTGTTGCAGGCAAACTCGAACCCGGCGCTGGAGAAGGTGGACGAGATCGAGTCGCCCAGGAGGGCGGCGCATGACGATGCGATTTATTTGAATGAGAAGCTGTTTGCCCGCGTCTCGGCGATACATAAGCAGATCGACTCGCTGGGCCTGGACGCGGAGTCGCGGCGGCTGGTGGAGGTGTACTACATCCATTTCGTGCATCAGGGTGCGAACCTTTCGGCAGAGGACAAGGCCACGCTGAAGAAGCTGAATGAAGAGGAATCGACGCTGGAGAACAGCTTCCGGACGAAGTTGCTGGCAGCGACCAAGGCGGCGGCGTTTACAACGATGGACAAGACGGCGTTGAAGGGGTTGACGGACGCGCAACTGGAGGCCGCGGTGGAGGCGGCAAAAGGACGCAAGGTGGAGGGCTACGTGCTGCCGCTGCAGAACACCACACAGCAGCCGATTCTGGTCTCGCTGGAGGATCGCGCAACGCGGCAGGCAGTCTTTGAGGATTCGTGGAACCGCGCGGAACGCGGCGGCGTGAACGATACGCGCGAGACGATTGTGCGGCTGGCTCAACTGCGCGCCCAGAAGGCAAAGCTGTTGGGCTACGCGAACTTCGCGGCCTGGAACCTGGAAGACCAGATGGCGAAGACTCCCGAGGCGGCGGTGAAGTTCATGGACGCGCTGGTCCCGGCTTCGACGGCGAACGCGGTGGCCGAGGGCAAGCAGATTCAGGCGGTGATTGATGCGCAGAAGGGCGGCTTCCAGTTACAGCCATGGGACTGGGACTTTTACTCCGAGCAGGTGCGCAAGGCGAAGTACGACATCGACGAGGCGCAGGTGAGGCCGTACTTCGAGCTGAACAATGTATTGCAGAATGGAGTCTTCTACGCGGCCAACCAGATGTACGGGTTGACCTTCAAGGAGCGAAAAGATATTCCGGTCTACAACCCGGACGTGCGCGTCTTCGAGGTCTTCGAGGCGAGCGGCAAGCCGCTGGCGCTGTTCTACTGCGACTATTTCAAGCGCGACAACAAGGGCGGCGGCGCGTGGATGAGCAACTTTGTGGACCAGTCGAAGCTGCTGGGCACGCTGCCGGTGATATACAACGTGGCCAACTTCGCGAAACCCGCGGCGGGCGAGCCGGCGCTGATCAGCTTTACCGATGTGACGACGATGTTCCACGAGTTCGGCCACGGGTTGCATGGCATCTTCTCGAATGTGGAGTATCCGCTGCTGTCGGGCACCAGCGTGCCGCGCGACTTCGTGGAGTTTCCCTCGCAGTTCAACGAGCACTGGGCGAGCTATCCTGCGGTCTTCGACCACTTCGCCAAGCACTATAAGTCCGGCGCGCCGATGCCGGCGGAGCTTGCCGCGAAGCTGCGCCGGGCGGAGAAGTTCAACCAGGGATATGAGCTGACCGAGCTGCTGGCGGCCGCCGAACTGGACATGCAGTGGCACACCATTGCAGCAACGGATGCCGTGACGGATGCGGACGCCTTCGAGAAGGCAGCGCTCGAACGCAAGAAGATTGCGCTGGCGACGGTTCCTCCGCGCTACCGGTCGAGCTACTTCGCGCACATCTGGAGCACAGGATACGCGGCCGGATACTACGCATATCTGTGGAGCGAGATGCTGGACGATAACGCCTACCAGTGGTTCGAGAACAATGGCGGTTTGACGCGCGCCAACGGGGATCGCTTCCGCTCGATGGTGCTGTCAAAGGGATATACGGAGGAGCTGGGCAAGATGTACTCGGCGTGGCTGGGCGGGGAGCCGACCGCCGGACCGATGCTGAAGCAGCGCGGGCTGGTGGAGGATGGGGCCGGGAAGTAGGGGGGCGGAGTGGAGCGCTTGGCCTGCAAAGGGAAAAATTGTGCTCGCTGAGAGGAGTGGCTATGATGCCCGTATGAAAATGTCTTTGAAACAGCGAGCTTTGCGGGCACTTGGGCATCGGTACTGGCTTCGTGGTCGCGACCGCGTATTGCGCCACTTTTCCGATCCCGACCACCATATGTCTGAGCCCTTCGAGATCGATTTTTTTGGCCTCTCCTATTCCGGCAACCTGAACAACTTCATCGACTGGACGGTCTTCTATTATGGGGCCTATGCAGTCGACGAACTGCATCTTCTGGCAGCGCTGGCCGACGCGTTGCGCGCTCAGGGAAAGCCGGTCAACTTCTACGATGTGGGAGCCAATATTGGGCAGCACTCGCTTTTCATGTCCAGCCACGCGGACCGGGTCTTCTGCTTTGAGCCGTTTTCCGTGGTGCGTCAGGAGATGGAGCGCAAGTTCAACCACGCCATGGTTCGCAACGCAACGGTCTTTCCTGTCGCGCTCGGCAATCGCAATGAGACTGGCGTTTTTCACCCGCCCACTGGGGCCAATCAGGGCACGGGAACGCTTGGCGACCTTCTTCCAGACAACGCCTCCGCCGAATCCATCCCGGTCCAGGTGGTGCGAGGCGACGACTTCTTTGCCGCCAACAGTTTGCCTCCCATCTCCCTGCTTAAAATCGATGTCGAGGGCTATGAGGTGAATGCGTTGGACGGGTTTCGCAAGACACTCTGGCGGGACCGCCCGCCGATCCTCATGGAGATCCAGCGCGCTAACGAGTCCGGCGTAGATGCAGACAAGAGCGCCGTCATACAGTCCCTGCTCTATCCCGGCCATCTTCTGTTCGATGTAGTGAGTTCACGCGGGCGATTTGCCCTCAAGCCGTTTTCGATGGGAGATACGGAAGAGGCGCTTGTTCTCCCCATGGAACTGGCCGGAATCATTCCCGGAACTGCCCGCTACTAGAGCGCTTCACCGCGGGTCTTTGCAGTGGTTGTCCAATCAACCAGGAGCGGGACTTGCAGAGCACTCCTGGTTGATTGGATGGTGCAGTGTGACGGTTCTGAAATGTGGGTGCCCTCTACTGAATTTGGCTAGATGCTTGAGTCGGCTGAGGCCTGGTCGAGGGCCTCGATGAAGAGGCCGGCCCAGTGGGCGACGGCTTCCGCATTGGCCCCGGTGGCGTCGTCGCGGTCTCCTTCGAGGGCCGCGAGCTGCACGGCGAAGTTGCCCACCGTGGAGCTTTCGGGCGATCCGCGGAAGACTTCCAGGCCCGTTGCCTCGGAGGTGAGGCGATTGAGGAATGCGTTCTGATTGGCCCCGCCGACGATGAACAGCCGCTTCAGCTTGCTGCCGGTCAGCAGTGCGACGCGGTTGAGCACCGCGGCGTAGCGCGCTGCCAGCGAGTGAAAGATGAGGCTGGCGAAGGCGGGCGCGTTGGCAGGGCTCTCATCGAGCGCGGCGTGGCCGTTTTTCTTCCTCTGGTTATTGATGCGTTGCGGCATGTGCTCCGGCAGCAGCAGGTCGGGATCGTCCACGTCGAGCAGCCCAATCGGGCAGGGCGTCTTCTCGGCTGCGGCGACCAGATCGACGATGGACCACGTCTTGCCGTCCAGCGCCCACTGGGCCGTGCATTGGCTGATGAGCCACATGCCGTTGACGTTCTTGTGGAAGCAGACGCCGCCGCCGGCCGCGCCAAGGTTGGTGAAGTTGTCGGCGGTTGAGGCAGCGGTGTTGCAGGGCCGCTCGATGAGCATTCCCACCAGCGACCAGGTGCCGGAGCTGATGTAGGCCCAGTCGTTGCCGGTGGCGGGAATGCCGGCGATGGCCGCTGCGGTGTCGTGGCAGGCGGGCGCTATCAGCGTGGTCTCGCGGAAGGCGGCCAGCGTGGCCAACTTGCCGCTGAGCTTGCCCAGCGCGGTGCCGGGCGGGACGAGCTTTGGAGCGCAGGAGGGGTTCAGGCCGAGGGCGCTGAAGATCTCCTGGCACCACTGCTTGGTATTGAGGTCGACCAGCTCGGTGTGGGTTGCGTTGGTGTACTCGGCCACGTGCGCGCCGCCCCAGTGGGCGAGCAGATACTCCGGGAAGTTGAGCCACTGCTTGCCCTCGGGCAACCCGGCGAGCTTGTCCGCGTAGAGCTGGTAGACGGTGTTGAAGGGCAGGATCTGGACGCCGGTGAGCTGGCGCATACGCTCCTGGCTGCACTTCTCGTGGGCCAGGCGCTGCGACTCGGTGTTGCGCGGATCGCGATAGCAAAAAGGATCGGCCAGCGGAGCGCCGTTGGCGTCCACGCGCACATAGTCCACGGCCCAGCCGTCCACAGCGATGGAGCGGATGCCCTCGGGCGCCAGCGTGGCGCACTTGCGCAGGCCCTCCTCCAGCCCGCCGGTGATGGCTTTCAGGTCCCAGTGCAGGCCGCCGTCAATCTCGCGCGGGTTGTTCGGGATGCGGTGTACCACCTGGATCGTCGGGCGACCGTCCTTCCAGCGCAGCAGGCACACGCGGCAGCTCTCCGCGCCCAGATCGACCGCGATCAGCGCGCGAGTATCGGACGGGGCAACGGGCTTGTTGGATGGGGTTGTCATCGGCACCCCTCCGCGCTGAATGCCATAACCATCGCCGGTGCGCTGGCGGATTGATTGCTCTTCCAGGACCGCAGTTCCATGTTTTCCAACCTCATGCTGACCTCTAGGGAAATGACTGAATTTTGCCGCATCCATCATTCCACACGGGAGAACCATGCGCAATCGGCGCGGCGTAATGAGTAGCGAACCATCTCCGCCGTTTGCATCTGCGGGTGCATTGCGGGCGCTCACGGTACAGCTTAGGTGTATACTCTCTCCGTGGTGCGGTTGCGCGCGTCTCATTATGGCGGTCTGTCAAGGCCGTATCCGGAAAAGGCCTTCCGATGGTCGAACTTGCAAAACCCACATTTGACGTCCATGCTTTCCTGGCCAATGCCGGCCTGGGGCGAAGAATTGTGCAACTGGAGCCCAGGCAGAACTTTTTTACCCAGGGAGACCCCGCGGACTCGGTCTTCTACCTGCAGAAAGGCCGGGCAAAGGTCACCGTTGTTTCCACTGTCGGCAAGGAGGCCACCATCACGCTCCTCTCCGAAGGCGATTTTGTCGGAGAAGGGTCGCTGGCTGCGGTTCCTGGCCTTCGTTTGGCCACGGCCACTGCTATCACCGCCTGTAACGCGCTCAAGATCACGCGCGACGAGATGGTCCGCGTCATGCACGAGGAGCATGACTTCTCCGACCTGTTCATGAAGTTTCTGCTGGAGCGCAGCATGCGCGTTCAGGCCGATCTGGTCGATCAGCTCTTCAACTCCAGTGAAAAGCGGCTGGCAAGAATCCTCCTGTTGATGTCGGAGTTTGGCGAGCCGGGCGTGCCGGACCCTATGGTTCCCAAGATCTCGCAGGAGACCCTGGCGGAGATGATCGGCACCACCCGCTCCCGCGTCAGCTTCTTCATGAACCGCTTCCGCAAGCTCGGCTTTATCGAATACAACGGCCGCATCCGCGTGCATAAGTCGCTGCTGAACGTGGTCCTGCTCGACCATATGCCAGGCAATAATGCAGAAAAGTCGCCGATCCATGGCCTTCCCGTGGAGAAGAGAAAGCCCCGCCGCCAGACCCCCGCCCGCCCTGTGCAAAAGTGAACAGTATTGCAACTCATTGAATGGGATACTCCCCCAATACCCTGCGGAGGCTATTGGAGGTTCTGGATGCCCAATACAAAAGCGAAGGTCCTCGTTGTAGACGATGAGCCTTTAATTCGTACGACGATGTCGATGGTGCTTGCCGGGATCGGGTATCAGGTGCGGTCCGCCGAAGACGGCTTCTCCGCGTTGCGCGAGATCCGCCAGGAGATGCCGGACATCCTTCTCTCCGACCTCAATATGCCCGGCATGTCCGGCTTCGAGTTGCTCTCCGTGGTTGGCCGCCGGTTTCCCGCGGTCCATAAGATCGCAATGAGCGGTGCCTATCTCGGCACCGAGGTGCCTGCCGGAGCCTCCGCCGACGCCTTCTATCAAAAGGGAAGCGGCATGGACTCGCTCCTGCATATTCTCGGCACGCTGCCACAAATAAAACGGCGCGCTCCTCAACCTTCCAACTCAGCGCAGCCTCTCTGGATTCATCGCAACGGTAACGGCTCCGCCCCAGAGACATGCGTCACCATCTCCTGCCCGGAGTGCCTGAGAAGCTTTCCCCAGGCCATCGACGACTCGGACGGCCTCGTGCGCGAAACGGATTGCATCCATTGCAGCAACCCGATTCAGTACACTATCGTCCAGCCCCCCGACCGCATGTCTGCGTAGGCAATATTCCGCGGCGCATAAACAGCCGTCATCCCGACCGCAGCAACCCAAAACAACCGTCATCCCAATCGCAGCAACGGACAGCATCATCGTCCGTTGCGCAGTGGAGGGACCCCCGCCGGGTGCCCCAGGTGCCTCGCACTTGGGCACCTGGGAGAGCCGTCCAAACCTTTGCCGTTCTCTGTTCTTGTTTCTCAATCCGCCCCGCGCCGTCATTCTGGCGCAGCCAGAATCTCCGTCGTTGCCCTTGCCTGTTCTTCACCAACAACCAGCAACCAACAACCAGCAACCTTTCCCCTGTCAAGACCCTCGAACCCCAAAATTCCCCCTAACCAACACCAACCAAACCACTTAAATCTTTAAAATAGTTGGCATAGTAGTTATGCTCCATCCCGTATAATTAAATCAGTAAGCAAAACCAAACAGACCCGGCCAACCAGCCGGGCCTTCGCCTTTAATACGTCTCACGCGCTTAGCGCGTGCTTAACCTGCATTTTTTGAATACTTTACGCTATTTGCACGGGGGGGTACACACAAGCACTAGCACAGCCCCAGGAGTCGTCATTCTGGCGCAGCCAGAATCTCCGTATTGGCCTTTGTTTGTTTTAGCTCGTCATTCTGGTGCAGCCCGTGATCGCGAAGTCCAGACCTGATCCAGACCTGATCCAGACCTGATCCAGATCAAGTCCAGACTTAACATGCCTTTTTTGATAATCTTAGGACTTTTGAGGGGGTATACCCCTCCCCCGCGATTTCACCCCGAAAGGAGCAATTGCATTTACGCAGGTTCTTCAGCGGCTTCGATCTTGCGCAGCCCGCGAATCTTCCATATTACATAACAGGTGCCAGCAACCAGTAGACCCACGAACACGCAACGCAGCGGAGTTGACCACCTCTGGAGAGTTCCAGACCACATGCGGACGATCCTGCGTCCATAGGTCACGCCGAGCCATGCGATGAAGCAGTAACGCAGGCTGCGGGCCGCGCCGAAGACGGCCAGGAAGCGCCTGCGTGAGACGCCCAGCGCGCCCGATGCAAGCGCAAACGGCTGGAGCGGAAAGGGTGGGGGAAGCACGGCGGGAAGAAAGACGGCCAGGATTGGATGACGCTCAACCCAGGTGACGACACGGCCGAGAAGACGCGCCGGAACGTAGTTGCGCAGCGCAGCTTCGCCGCCTCTGCGGCCAATGTGCCAGGTGGTGTATCCGCCCAGGATGCTGCCTGCAATGGCACAGGAGGCCAGCAGCCACGGATTGCCGCTATGCGCCACCAGCCACAGCAACAGCAGGTCCGTGCTGCCCGGCAGAGGCAGAGGGATCACCGAGGAGTCGACCACTGAGACGGAGAAGAGCCCCAGCGCTCCCAGGTGCGTGAGCCAGTGCGGCATCAGCGAGGGATGCACGCGTGGCACACGCAATGGAGCTGGCCGCCGAACAAATGCACTCATACAAATTGCCCCCCCATACGCGCCGCGCAATACATCGGTGGAAAGAGTTACGGCAGCGCAGCAGATGCCGCAGGCAAAGCCGTGGCCAAGGCCGCGGGTGCAGCGGTGGTTGTAGCCGCGGGAGAGGTGGTGGGAGCAGGCGCGGGCGAAGCGAGAAGCGTCCTGTTGGGTTCGGAGTTTACCGGCTGCACTGGCAAGGACGCACCCGGTTCCATCTCGTTATCGTTCACGTTGAAGACCATCGCATTGGGGGGCAGCTTCATCCTGCCCTCGGCCATGTACGCCACCACCAGCCCGCCGGTCAGTTCCGGGGTCAGGATAGTCATGGGGATCAGGTACTTTTTGCTCTTCACCAGCGACTGGGCCACGCCATCTACGGGCTTGCTGCGCTTGATCGTCCCTGGAACCTGCGGGATCAGGAATGCACTCATCTCCGCCTCGGGATGCTTCGTGCCATACTGCACCAGCGACCGCGCCACCTGCTTCGGAGAGGTCATTCCAATGTCCGCCACGATGCTGCGATGGATCGCGTGGGGCAGGTAGATGTCCAGCACCGCGCGCGAGAAGTCTGCACAGTTATGAAACATCAGGTTGAAGTGGCCGGTGTTGCGCCGGTCGTTGAAGAGGGCGATGAAGCGCGCATCCTGCTCCGCGGTACTGGTCACCTCAAAGCCGTGAATCGTCCGGTCGTAGGAAGAGCCCACCAACTGCGTCCACTCCCCCTTCGGAGTCGCTCCCTGGCTGCCATTCTTCGCCACGTCCAGCAGATGCTTTCTGCGATAGGCATCTCGCAATGCAGCCACCTGGGCCTGGTTCACCGACTGCGGCACCTCGCCGATCTCGTCCACCGCGTAGAGATAGGGAATCAGTGGAATCGCAACCCAGTCCAGTCCGTCGATCTTGTGGTAGCGGCTGATCACCACGCCGGACTCGCCAGGCCGGCAGGCGCGCAACTCGGTCGGCGACGCCGCACACACATGGTTCAGATACACCGCCGAGTGACCAGTAGGATTCATGGCCCCGAAGTGGCCGTAAGGCTCTTCCATCAGCAGCGCCACAGACGCATGGGCGCAGATGACCTGAACCAGGAACCACAGCAGCAGCACACCTGCCAGCAGCAGCACGCCCGACAGGTGACCCAAGCCCTGGTTCAGCTTGTTACTTGCCCGTTGACTCACCCAGCCCCTGTTCATGGCAATCCCATCCTCACCGCTGTTCGGCCCGTTCGACATGCATCGCGACAGTTGGTCGTTTCGCGGAACAACTCTCCATTGAGATGCATTTTTTGTCCACCGCGGGCGGTGGGTGAAGACGCGCAGTACTGTAGACGACGACCCGAGGACTAAAACTACAACTCAGAAAGGAACTGTAGGCGCGGAAGCGATCGCCGGCGCCGGTTTGCCGGCTGGGATCACGGTGCCCGCGGGGAAGATGAGTATCTGGATCGAACCCCAATCTGCGTCCAGGTTCGCGCCCGCCTGCTTGCCCATTCCCAACGTCATTAGCTGGCTGTCGTCAAAGCCAAAATTCTCCACCAGATACTCACGCACAACCATGGCCCTGGCCTCGGTGAGCACCAGGTCCTTCTGGGTGTCGCCCTCCATGCCCTTTGAAACAACAACCACAGCAACTCCAAATGGATTCTGCGCCAGAAAGTCGCCGGCGTCTTTGAGAGACTTCTGGTC
>Ga0302279_10001598_pt1 | contig 31877 bp, 29 predicted proteins | sample III_Bog_N3_3_FD_194541 | JGI IMG/M metagenome (GOLD analysis project Ga0302279, IMG submission 194541) | Peat permafrost microbial communities from Stordalen Mire near Abisko, Sweden - III_Bog_N3_3 | ecosystem: Environmental > Terrestrial > Soil > Wetlands > Peat | place: Sweden: Abisko...
CTTCGGCTCCGACAAGCACACGCCGGGCTGGCACAGCTATGGGCACAGCTACGGCGCCGCATTCCGGCGCTGGAAATACTGCCGGGTCAAACTGCTGGAGATCGGCATCGGCGGATACGCGGATTCTCTCGGCGGGCGGTCGCTGCTGGCGTGGCAGGCGTTCTTCCCCTTCGGCAACATCATCGCCGCCGACATCGTGCCGAAGCCGGAACTGGCCGGCGGCCGACGCCAGATCGTCGAACTGGACCAGTCTTCGGTCCCCCAACTGGCCGCGCTGCGGGACCGCGAGGCGCCGTTCGACATCATCATCGACGACGGATCGCATTTCAACGCCCACCAGATACTCACCTTCCAGCAGATGTTCGGCGCCCTGAAAGACGGCGGCATCTACGCGGTGGAGGACGTGCAGACCTCCTTCTGGCCCGGGCTGGTCGCCGACGTCGAATGGGACGGTGCGGGCATCGCTGACCCGGCCTTCGCCGGCACCTGCTACGGCTATTTCCTCGAACTGGCGAAATACGTGAACCACGCGGAGTTCCTGGACAGCGCGCACACCGATCCGGCGCTGCTCGTCTTCGGCAAACAGGTCAGACGCATCGCCTTCGAGCACAACCTGATCCTCCTGGAAAAGGGCAACAACACCGAGGCCTCAACCTTCGTCCGGCGCCAACCCGCAAACAGGCATGGCTGAGGGCAGCGCGCAGCCTTCCCTGTCGGTCCGCACCGCTCGGGGCGCCGGCTGGGTCATCGTCTGGCGCATGTGTTCGCGGCTGATGGGGGTGGTCAATACGGTCGTCCTGGTCCGGCTTCTCGCCCCCGCCGATTTCGGCCTGGTGGCGCTGGCGACCTCGTTTTCGCAGATCGTCGAGTGGCTGTCGGGCATCGGGGTGAACGATGCGCTGGTGCGGGAGACCCATCTCGACCGCGCGCTGTACGACACGGGGTTCACGCTCAACCTGCTGCGCGGCGTGCTGATGGCGGTCGCCATCGCCGCCGAGGCGTTTCCGGTCGCCGGATTTTTTGGCGACACACGGCTGGCCGATATCCTGCTGGTGCTGGCCGCCACGATGTTCATGGGCTCGCTGGAGAACATCGGCGTGGTCGATTTCCGCCGCGACCTGGCGTTCGAGAAGGAGTTCCTGGTCGCGATCGTGCCCCGCATCGCCAGCATCGTCGTTTCGATGACCTATGCGGTGGTGTTCCGGGATTTCTGGGCACTGGTCGCGGGGATCGTGACCTTCCGGGTGTTGCGTGTGGTGCTGACCTACTGGATGCATCCGTACCGCCCGAGCCTCACCTTGCGGGCCTATCGCCGGATCATCGCATTTTCGCTCTGGAGCTGGGTCGCGGCGACCGTGATGCTGGCGCGCGACCGGATCGATGCCCTTGTGATCGGCCGCCTGTTCGGCCCGACCATGGTCGGCATCTATTCCGTCGGTTGGGAAATCGGCTCGCTGACCTCGACCGAACTGGTGGAACCCGTGACCGCGGCGTTGTTTCCCGGCTTCGCGGAGGCAAGGCGCACCGGCGGTGGCGTGGCGGAGGGCTATTTCAAGGCGATTTCCGCGACATTCCTGCTGACCCTGCCAATGGGCGTTGGCTTGTCGATGCTGGCATGGCCGGTGATCCAACTGGCATTCGGCGCCCGCTGGCTGCAAGCGGTTCCGCTGGTGCAGGTGTTCGCGCTGGTCTGCATGGTCAAAGTGATCGCCTATTTCAGCGCGGTGCTGTTGAATGCCTATGGTCTGGTGCAGATCCAGTTCCGCATTCTGGCTGTCGCCTTGGTCATTCGCGTGGGATTGCTAGCGGCACTGGTGGGGCGCTATGGCCTGATGGGCGCGGCGATGGCCGCCACCGGATGCATGGTGATCGAGGAGACGATTTTTCTGATCTACACCTTCCGCCGCTTCAAGCTGCGCGTGCTGGATCTGCTCCAGGGGATCTGGCGTTGCACTCTGGCAACCGCGGCGATGGCGGCGGCTCTGAGCTGGGAAGGCCTTGGCTGGGGTGCCACCGGCACGGGTCCGGATGATGCCGTACACGGGCTGGTTCTGGGCGTGGCATCCGGTGCGGTGGTTTACACGGCGGTGCTGCTGCTTGCCTGGTGGGCGACGGGCCGCCCACGCGGGGCGGAGACGGTCTTCCTGGACGTGCTCACTGGCATGCTCCGTCATCTGATCCGCTGGCGCCGGGCATGACGGCAACGAAGCTGGCCACGCGCCCGCAAACCAGCCGACGGCTCATGTCGCTGGTGATCAGGCTGCTGCTCGCCGCTGGCCTGATCGGCCTGATCAGCCTGAAGTTCGACATGCGCCTTGCAACCGAGCAGATCCTTCATGCCGGGCTGGCCGCCTGCCTGTTCGGGGTCGCCGGCTACCTGGGCCAGACCCTGATCCTGGCGTGGCGCTGGCACCGGATCCTCATCGCCTCCGGCATCCGCGTCCGCTTTCGTGCCACGCTGCGGATCGTGTATTCGGGGATTTTCTTCAACCAGTGCCTGCCGACCTCGTTGGGTGGCGACGCCGTGCGAGTCATCATGCTGCGCGCGGCGGGATCCAGCGTGAAGGCGGCTGCCAATGCCGTCCTAGTGGACCGTCTGTCCGGTGTCGCCGCGCTGATGCTGTTCCTGTTGGTCTCGCTGGTGCAAATCGCGATCTGGGCGCCCGGGTCCCCGTTCCTGATCGGCGCCGCCCTGGTCACGGCGTTGCTGGGGGCGGGCTTGGCCGCCTATTTTCTAGGCGACTGGATCATCGCCCTGGTGCGGCCGCTCGCCCGCATCGGCATCGTCCGCGTGGTGGCCGAGGCCAGTGCCTATGCGCGTTTTATCACCTGGCGCGCGCCATCGGCCCCGGTAACCGGATTGATCGCGATCGGCGTGCATCTGTCAACTGTCGGGATCGTTTACGGCCTTGCGACGTTCCTGAATGCCCCGATCTCAGTCTGGCAGGCGCTGATCCTGGTGCCTCCGATTATGGCTGCCGCCCTGATGCCGATATCCTTCGGCGGCTGGGGTACGCGGGAGGTCGCGATGGTTGGCGGGCTGGGACTGGCGGGTGTGCCGCCGCCGACGGCGGTCGCGATCTCGGTGCTGTTCGGCCTGCTGGTTCTGTTCGCCGCCTTGCCGGGCGGCCTTGTCTGGCTGGTCAGCCGCGGGCCGGCGAGGATGTCATGGATGTGAGCGCGCCGCTTGGGCCCCGCGGTCGCCGGCAGTTCGTAATCGGCCTGCCGGGCGCGATGCGGCGGATCATCAAACAACCGCAGATATCCGCCACTTGAATGATCGTGGCTGCGGTCCTGGTCACCAATATGAGGAATCCATTAGCCCCGGTCCTGGCCGCCGCACGGCCTCTCGACTGGGCTATCGCCTGGTGTTATAACGAAACGCAGCATGGATACGCCTAACGCGCAATACAACGTCGCCGCGCCTGAGTCACTGTCGGCGCGAATCGCCGGGTGGCAGCGGCGAAGAATGTTCCAGGCCTTTCTCGACGCCGCCAATCCGGCGCCGGACAGCACCATCCTCGATGTCGGCGCCACCAGCGACCGAAGCTATGCCCATTCGAACTACCTGCCAGCCTGGTACGCGCAGAAGCCCTGCATCACCGCGGTTGGCATCGATGATGCCAGCTTTCTGGAACAACTTCACCCCGGACTGCGCTTCATCCACGCCGACGGGACCAATCTGCCGTTCCCGGACGGCACCTTCGACCATGTCCACTCCAGTGCAGTACTGGAACATGTTGGCAGTCGCGACAACCAGGTCCGGTTCCTGTCCGAGTTGTGGCGTGTCACCCGCCGCAGCCTGTTCGTCACGACACCCAACCGATGGTTTCCGATCGAGGTCCACACGGTTCTGCCCCTCGCGCATTGGTTGCCGGCGGAGACATTTCGATCATTGCTTCGTCGCAACGGACGTGCATTCTTCGCCGATGAAGCGAATTTGAACCTGATGGCAAGCGGTGACTTGCGTCAAGCCGCGGCCGCGGCCGGCATCCGTGGCGCAGATGTGCGATCGGTGAAGTTGTTCGGCTGGCCGAGCAATCTGCTGCTGGTCGCGAGCAAGGTCGACTGACCGGAGATGGCGCGGCAAGGGCGTCGCGGAACATTGATGCGATTGTAGGTTCAAATTAAACTGTGGCGCTGCAAGACGGATGAGACATGAACGAACCGTGCGAACTGACGATCCTGATGCCCTGCCTGAACGAGGCGGAGACCCTTGCGCGCTGCATCGACAAGGCAGTCGCATACCTTGCCCGCAGTCGCGTCAAGGGCGAGGTGCTGATTGCGGATAACGGCAGTTCGGATGGATCGCAGGGCATTGCCGCCGAACATGGGGCCCGGGTGGTCGATATTCCATCGCGTGGATACGGCGCCGCGCTGATTGGCGGGATCGCCGCCGCGCGCGGCCGCTACGTGATCATGGGCGATAGCGATGACAGTTACGATTTCAGCGCCCTCGACGGCTTTGTTGCCAAACTGCGCGACGGCTTCGAGCTCGTGATGGGCAACCGCTTCCTGGGCGGCATCAAGCCGGGTGCCATGCCGCCGCTGCACCGCTATCTGGGCAACCCGGTGCTCACCGGTATCGGCCGTATGCTGTTCCGCAGCCCGTCGGGTGATTTCCATTGCGGCCTGCGGGGCTTCGACCGGGCGGCGATCATGGGGCTGGACCTGCGGGCATCGGGCATGGAATTCGCCAGTGAGATGGTGGTCAAGGCGACCATCCACGGGCTCCGCATCACCGAGGTGCCCACGGTGCTGTCTCCGGACGGCCGCTCCCGCCCGCCGCACTTGCGCAGCTGGCGCGACGGTTGGCGCCACTTGCGTTTTCTGTTGCTGTTCAGCCCGCGCGGCCTGTTCCTGTACCCTGGCGCCTCCCTGTTTCTGCTGGGCATCCTGATGATGCTATGGCTGTTGCCGGAAGTCCGAATCGTGGCCGGCATATCGTTCGATATCCACACTTTGCTATATGCCTCGGTTCTGTTGGTGGTCGGCGTGCAGTCGATGCAGTTCTGGGTCTTCGCCAAGATCTATGGCGCCCGCGAGGGGATCGTGCCGCCTGACCCCGGCTTCGATTCATTCGTCGCCCGCGCACATTTGGAAATAACCTTAGTTGCAGCCGCGGTTTTACTGGTTGGCGGCGTTGTCCTCGGCGCCGTGGCACTCGGTTCCTGGCATGCGGACGCATTCGGAGGTCTGGATCCGCGTCGCGCGATGCGATTGGTCATACCATCGGCCACGCTGATTCTGCTGGGGTTCCAGTTGGTCTTCGGTGGCTTCTTCGCCAGTCTCCTGGACATTCGCGGCACCGCCATCGCGACGCCCCGGTCTTCCGCATCGCCGGCAGCACCGTCTGGTTGAGTGGCGAAGGAGCCTTCGTCCGCCGTTGCCTGAACGCCGCGCTGCAAACCGCATCCCGACCTTGAACCCGGCCAGCCACCCGCATATGACCCTGCCGACACCTCGACGGCAGATACTTCGGAAGGACGGACAATGGCGACGCGCAGCGTAGCGACGGTCTTCGGCGGTTCCGGCTTCATCGGCCGCTACGTGGTCAAGCGGCTGGCACAGAAGGGCTACGTCGTGCGCGTCGCGGTCCGCGATCCCGAAGCCGCCGCCTTCCTCAAGCCCATGGGCGCGGTCGGCCAGGTGGTGTTGCTGTCCGCGTCGGTGACCAACGAAGCCGCGGTGCAACGCGCCGTCCGGGGCGCCGACGTGGTGGTCAACCTGGTCGGCATCCTGGCCGAAACCGGGCGGGCCACCTTCCAGGCGATCCACGCCGATGGCGCCGGCCGGGTCGCGCGTCTCGCCGCCGCCGCCGGGGCCCGCCGCTTTGTTCATCTGTCCGCGATCGGCGCCGATCCGGCGAGCCCCAGCCGCTATGCCGCCTCCAAGGCCGCGGGCGAGCAGGCCGTGCGCCAGGCCTTCCCCGGCGCCATCATTCTGCGCCCTTCCGTCGTGTTCGGGCCCGAGGACGCGTTCTTCAACCGCTTCGCCGCCATGGCGCGGATGCTGCCCTTCATGCCGGTGATCTCGGGCGCAACGCGGATGCAGCCGGTCTATGTCGGCGACGTCGCCGACGCGGTGATGGCGGTGCTCGAACGGCCGGATGCTGCCGGCGCCGTCTATGAACTCGGCGGCCCGCAAGTATGGACCTTCCGGGAGATCCTGGCCTACATCCTGCAACAGACCGGCCGGCACCATCCGCTGGTGCCCATACCGATGGCGATCGCCCGCCTCCAGGCCGCGCTGCTGGAACTGCTGCCCTGGAAGCCGCTGACCCGCGATCAGTTGCTGCTGCTGGGGCGCGACAACGTGGTGGCGTCCGGCATGCCAGCCCTGGCGGATCTGGATATCGTACCGACGCCGGTGGAACTGGTGGTGCCGGCCTATCTGCGCCGGTTCCAGCCCGGCGGCGGCCGTCGGCCACTCACGCCGCAGCCCGAGGCCGGTTGACTCGCCAAAAAATGCGGCGCCAGCGCCACGCGGCGCTTTGCGTGGTTCGGCGGACGGTGCGATAACGGGCGCAATGCGTGTGCTCCACCACCTCCCGTTGTCGCCCTTCTGCCGCAAAGTCCGCCTGGTGCTGGCGGAAAAGCGGCTCCCCTTCGAACTCCGGCTGGAAAAAGCGTGGGAACGCCGGCCGGCCTACCTGGACATGAATCCGGCGGGCACCGTGCCGACCCTGGCGGAGGATAACGGCCTCGTCATCCCGGATTCGGGCGTGATCTGCGAATATCTGGACGAGGCCTACCCTGATACCAGTCTGCTGGGCCGCACCCTTGCGGAGCGGGTGGAAATCCGCCGCCTGACCGCCTGGTTCGACGGCAAGTTCGCCACCGAGGTGACGCACAACCTGCTGGGCGAGAAATACATGCGGCGCCTGACCGGGCGCGGCAATCCGGACGGTGCGGCGATCCGCACGGGTTACACCGCATTGCGCTACCACCTGGATTACCTGGGCTGGCTAGCGGAAACGCGAAAATGGCTGGGTGGGGCCGACCTGTCGCTGGCCGATTTCGCCGCCGCCGCGCATCTGTCGTCGCTAGATTTCCTGGGCGACGTCGATTGGACATTGTCGCCGCCCGCGAAGGAATGGTACGCGAAGATGAAATCGCGCCCCAGCTTCCGCGGCCTGCTGCAGGACCGGGTGCCGGGGGTTGCGCCCCCGGCGCATTACGCCGACCTGGATTTCTGAGCGCTAGTTCACCAACTCCTCGCGCTTCATCGCGCGCACCGTGGCGCGCAGGGCATCGACAGTCGCCGCCATGTCCTCCGCCCCGTGCATTGCGGAAATCGTCCCCGACGGGCCGGTGTTCAGATCGACCCCATTCACCAGCATCCCCATCCGGGCCGGTCCGCTGAGGCCATCGCCGCGCGGCTTGCTGAGCATTGCCGGAATGAAGGCGGCTGCGTCGAAATGGCCTGGCTCGATGTCCGCGCCGACGGGATTGGTGAATATATGCATGCCGGAATAGGACCCATAGACCGCCCATTTCACGCCTTCTTCCGCCAGCACCTCGTTCATCTTGGCCCGAATCTGCTCGCCATAGGCGTTGGCTCTGACGCAGGCATCGGTGGTGGAGAGGATTTCCAGGGTGGCGATGCCGGCGGCGGCGCAAATCGGATTGGCGTTGAAGGTGCCCTGATGGCCGATCTTTTCCCGCCCCGCTGCCTTGGTCACGTCGAAATCGAGCAGGTCCAGGATGTCCTTGCGACCCGTCACCGCGCCGCCCGGCAACCCTCCCGAGAGAATTTTCGCCAAGGTGGTCATATCCGGCGTGATCCCCAGAGCGGCCTGCACCCCGCCCGGCGACACGCGGAAGCCGGTCACGACCTCATCGAAGATCAGGATCGTGCCGGCCTGCCGGGTCAGGTCGCGCAGCACCGAAAGGAACGACGGCAGGATCGGCATCTTGCCGAAACTGGCGCCGGTCGGCTCCAGGATGACCGCGGCGATATCCTTGTGATCGTTGAAGATCCGGGTGATGCCGGCGACATCGTTCGGATCGGCCAGCAGCACGTTGCCGGCAATGCCGTCGAGCACGCCGGTGGTCGCGCTGCCGTCGAAGTGGTTCGTATGGCCAGTGGTCATGTGGTCGTTCCAGCCGTGGAAATGCCCGCGAAACCGCACCAGTTTGCCGCGTCCCGTGTAGGCGCGGGCCAGACGCAGCGCCATCAGCGTGGCCTCGGTCCCGGAACTGGTGAAGCGCACCCGTTCGGCCGAGGGCACCATCTGCCGGACCAGCTCCGCCCAGCGGATTTCCGCTTCGTGGCAGGCGCCGAAATGGGTGCCGCGGTCCAGCGCTTCATGCACCGCCGCCATCACCGTCGGGTGGTTGTGCCCGAGGATCAGCGCGCCATGGCCGCCGAAATAGTCCACATACCTGTTGCCATCGACATCCCACTTCACCGGCCCCAGCGCCCGCGTGACATAGGGCGGATAGGGGTCGAAATGCCGACTGTCATGGGTCAATCCGCTGGGGAAGCTCTCTCGAGCGCGTTGGGCCAGGGCGGCGGAGCCGGGGGTCAGGGCCCGGTAGGCCTCCAGCAGGGTGGCGTTCGGCAAAGCGGTCGCGGACATGAGCGGGCCTTTCGGATCGGGTTGGCGGCAGTGTAGCCTTGACGGGCCGCGCGCGCACGCCTGTTGATCCGATTGCCGAACCCGGGAGGATTTGTGTCATGCTGCGACGATCGCTGCTGGCGGGTGCAGCCGCCGCAATGGCGGTTCGGCCCGCAACCGGCTGGACCGCGCCGGTTCGGTCGCGCGTCCGGCCAAGCGACCCGGATTGGCCGGATGCGGCACGCTGGGATGCGTTGAACCGAGCGGTCGGCGGCCGTCTGATGGTGGTGCGCTCACCTTTGGCGGACTGCCGCGATATGCCGGACGGACCGGCGTGCCAGGCCGTCTTCAAGGCGCTCAAGAACCCCTACGCCATCGGCGACGATGCGGCGCTGACCCAGACCTGTGGCTGGATCGACGCCTGGACCGCGCAAGCGAGCACTTACGCGGTGGCAGCGGAGACGGCTGACGATGTGGCGGCGGCGGTGCGGTTTGCGCGCGATCATAACCTGCGGCTGGTGGTGCGGGGCGGTGGGCACAGCTATCTCGGCACCTCGAATGCGCCGGATTCGCTGATGGTCTGGACCCGCCGGATGCAGGCGGTCACCCTGCATGACGGGTTCGTCCCGGCGGGCTGCGAGGGGGAGGCGCCGCAGCCGGCCGTCTCGGTCGGTTCGGGTGCAATCTGGATGCACGTTTACAACGCGGTGACGACGGGCGGCGGCCGCTACGTTCAGGGTGGCGGCTGCGGCACCGTCGGGGTGGCCGGCCTGGTGCAGGGGGGCGGATTCGGCACTCACTCGAAGGCGTTCGGGACCGCAGCGGCCAGCCTGATGGAAGCGGAGGTGGTGACCGCCGACGGCGCGATCCGGATCGCCAATGCCCGCACCAACCCCGACCTGTTCTGGGCGCTGAAAGGCGGTGGCGGTGGCACCTTCGGCGTGGTGACGCGGCTCACCCTGCGCACGCATGATCTGCCGGCGCGGTTCGGCGTGGTGAACGCGACGATCCACGCCGCGTCGGAGGCCACATTCCGCCGGCTGGTCGCGACCTTTGTCGATCTGTGCGCCGATCACCTGGTGGACCGGCACTGGGGCGAGATCGTCACCCTGCGCCCCGGCAACCGGCTGGATATCCGCGTGAGCTGGCTTGGCCTGGAGCAGGCGGACGCGGAGGCCGTCTGGGATCCGTTCTTCCGCCGGATCGCCGCCGAACCCGCGGCGTTCAGCTTCGCCTTCCCGCCGCGCATCCTGAGCGGACCGTTCCGCCATCGCTGGGACCCGTCATTCTACCGGCTGTATGCGCCGACGGCGATCCTGACGGACGACCGGCCGAACGCGCCGGCCGATAACATCTTCTGGTCGGCGAACCTCAGCGAGGCCGGGCATTTTCTGTACGGTTTCGAGTCGCTGTGGTTGCCCGCCGCTCTGTTGGACCCTGACAATCGGGCGCGGCTGGTCGATGCGCTGGTGGCGGCGGGCCGGCTCTGGTCGGTGGAGTTGCATCTGCAAAAGGGGTTGGCGGGCGCTCCGGCGGATGTGCTGGCGGCGGTGCGGGATACGCCGACCAATCCGGCGGTGCAGGACGCCTTCGCACTGGCGATCGTCGCGGGCGAGGGGCCGCCGGGTTTTCCGGGACTGGCGGGACACGAACCGGACCTGGTGGCGGCGCGACGCGGGGCGGCGTCGATCCGGGAGGCGGCGGCGGTTCTGCGCGGGGTTGCGCCGGGGACGGGCGCCTATGTGGCGGAGAGCAGCTACTTCGAGCCGGACTGGCAGGTGGCTTACTGGGGGCCGCATTATCCGCGGCTGCTGGACGTGAAGCAGCGCTACGATCCGGATGGGCTGTTTTTTGCGCGGCATGGGGTGGGGAGCGAGGGGTGGAGCGAGGATGGGTTCACCCGGGTGGGGTAGACCCACCAGCCCGGTTTGCGGGGTTCATGCGCGGCGCTTGACCGGCGGGACGGGATGCGGGAGCGTTCGTCGTTACGGCTCTCCTGTCCCTGCCGCCCACCAATACCGTCCAGCCGCGAGATCGCCATGCGACCGCCCCGCGCGTTCATCAGCTACAGCCACGATTCGGAACCGCACAGGGGTCGAAATGCCGGCTGTCGTGCGTCAATCCGCTGGGGAAGCTCTCGCGGGCGCGTTCGGCCAGCGCGGCGGAGCCGGGGGTCAGGGCCTGGTAGGCCTCCAGCAGGGTGGCGTTCGGCAAAACGGTCGCGGACATGGGCGGGCCTTTCGGATAGGGTTGGTGGCAGTGTAGCCATGACTGGCCGCGCGCGCACGCCTGATGATCCGATCGCCGGACCCAGAAGGATCTGTGCCATGGTGCGGCTATCGCTGATCGTGGCTCAACGCCGGGCGGTTCACGTGCCGGGTGAACCGCCGGAACGATTGCTTTCGTGCCGTCGCCCGCCAAATCCGCCGGTTCGGCCGTGGCTGGCAATCATCCAAACGCCGGATTCAGGATTGCCGTTCCTGCGAGGACGATGCTTGGACCGCAATGATCCCGCCAATGCGCAAATGGTCGCTACCCGCCGTGCCTGGCTGGCCGCCGCTTGAACCATGTATTGCAGCGGCGGTCAGGAGACAACGATCCTACATCGCGATCGAGAACCCCCCATCGACCGGGATCGCCGTTCCGCTGATGAAGTCCGAAGCCGAACTGGCCAGGAACGCCGCGACCCCCGCCATATCGTGCGGCACGCCCCAGCGTGCCTGCGGGGTGCGCCTCGCCACGCTCTCGTGCAGGCCCTGCACCTGCTGGCGGGCGCGTTTCGTCAGGTCGGTGTCGATCCAGCCCGGCAGCACCGCGTTCACCTGGATGTTGTCCTTCGCCCAGGCGGTCGCCAACGCACGTGTCATCTGCACGATGCCGCCCTTGCTGGCGGCGTACGGGGTCGCATAGGGCGCCCCGAACAGCGACATCATCGAGCCGATATTGATCATTTTGCCCCCGCCCGCCCGAACCATCGCGTGGTAGGCGGCCTGGGAGCACAGGAAGGCGCTGGTCAGGTTGGTGTCCAGCACCTGGTGCCATTCGTCCTCGGTGAAGTCTTGCGGCATCTTGCGGATCGAGGTGCCGGCGTTGTTCACCAGGATATCGACCCGCCCGAACTGCGCCTCGGCTTGTGCGATCAGCGCGACGCAGTCCGTCTTTTTCGTCACGTCGGCGGCGATGAAGATGCCCGGCACGCCATACACGTGCAGGGTCCCCAGCGCGGCGGCGGCTTTTTCGGCGTTGCGGCCGGCGATGACGATGCTGGCACCGCAGGAGGCCATGCCCTCGGCCATGCCGAGACCGATGCCGCCATTGCCGCCGGTGACCAAGGCCACTTTGCCGCTGAGATCGAACAGGTTCATCGCGTCCCCCTCCTGGATGTCGGGCGCCAGTGTGTGCGGGCGGCGAGGGTGTGCGCAAGGTGCGACGCCTTTTCCAGAGCATCCGACAGGTCCAAGGCTGCGCACTTGGCGTTTTCCGCGATGTCACCTAGGCTTGCTGCAAATGAGCGAGGATGCCCATGCCCTTCCTGACCGAACCCGAGCCCGAACGCGATGTGGTCCAACCGGTGCTGCCCGGCATCAGCCGGATTGTCGCCGCCAATCCCGGCCCGATGACCTATTATGGCACCAATACCTACCTGATCGAAACGCCGGACGGCATCGCGGTGCTGGACCCCGGTCCGGAAAACCATCCCGAACATGTCGAAGCCATCTTGCGCGCGACCGGGCGGCAGGTGGCGCTGATCCTGGCCAGCCACACGCACCACGACCATGTGGGCGCGGTGCCGGCGCTACAGGATGCGACGGGGGCGCCGACGGTGGGATTCCGGATCAGCGGGGCCGGAACATTCGACGCCGATATCAAACTGGCGGATGGCGACACGATCGCGGGCATGATGGCGATCCATACGCCGGGGCATGCACTGGACCATCTGTGCTTTGCGCTCCCCGGACCGGACGGAACACAGGTTCTGTTCAGCGCCGACCACGTCATGTCGTGGTCCACCAGTGTCGTCAGCCCGCCCGGCGGCGACATGGGCGATTACTTCCACAGCCTGCGCCTGTTGTTGGACCGGACCGACGACGTGTTCCTGCCGGGGCACGGACCGAAACTGCATGAACCGCGCGAACTGGTCCGCGAGATGCTGACGCACCGCATGGCGCGAGAGCGAGCGATCGTGACAAAGTTGAACGAAGGGCCGGCGGGGACCTTCGTGCTGATGGACACACTGTACGCAAAGGTCAACCCGCGGCTGCGCCGGGCAGCAGAGCGGAACGTGCTGGCCCATCTGCTGAAGATGGAATCCGAGGGGACGGTGGTCCGCGACGGGGAGATGTGGCGGGCCGCGTGACGCCGGCGGGTGGTGGCCGGCCCCGGTGTCAGGCGGGAACGGACCTGTCGATATCGGTGCCGGCCCCGCCCCAGTCTGTTTTCAGGGTCGCGTCTGGCCGCATCGAGAATCCACCTCGCGTCATCGGCCAACGAGCCACCGGCGTGGATGTGCATCGTGGTCGTGGCGATCGCCCATCCGCCGCTAAGACAGCAGAATATCGGACCGTATCGGTTCACTCCCGCCATTGCCGCGGCTCGTGGCCACGCAACACCGGTGTGTGAACCATCGCAGAACGCTCCGCCTCGGTCATTGCCAGCCAGCTCCGCAATTGCTCCAGCACCCGCCGGGTCGGGACGGCCAGATCGATCGCCAAAGCCTCGCGCAGCCGGTAGAAGCGTAGATCCTCGAGTTCGCCGTCCCCGCCCAGGGTGCCAGACACGTGCGCTGCGTTCACAACAAAAAACCGGGCATTGAAGCGGATCGGGCGCGCGACCGGCGTCACCGCCCGCATCAGATAACCCAGCACGTCCAGCCGCGGCGGCGAGCCGAGTGTCAGCCCCGTCTCCTCCAGCAATTCGCGCGCCGCGGCGATGCCAAGGCCATGCGCTAAATGCGGATTGGCGGCCTTGCGCAACGCCCATTCAGTGCGTGTCGACAACGGCGTCGCACAGGGCGCGGTCAGGTCCGCTCTGTCCACCGCACCGCCGGGAAACACCAGGCGGTTGGGATTGAACCGGTGGCTGGCGCCGCGCATGCCCATCAGCATCTCGGGGTCATCCCCCGAACCGCGCAGCACGATCAGGCTGGCGGCGTGGCGTGCACGCACCGGTTTTGTTGTGGCAGGTGTTTCAACCGGGGTCATTCGGTGATCCAGCCGAGGTCGCGCAGCATCACCGGCGTGTGGACGATGGCCTGCCGTTCTGCCTCGGTCATGGCCAGCCAGTCCCGCAGCCGTTCCAGCACCCGGCGCGTCGGCATCGCCAGGTCCAGCGCCAGGGCTTCGGCCATGCGATAGAAGCGCAGGTTGTCCAGCTCGCCGTCGCCACCCGGTTCGCCCGAGACACGATCGGCCGACACCACCAGGAAGCGCGCGTTGAAGCGGATCGGCAATCCCGGTGGCGTGACGGCGCGCGCGAGGTATTCCAGCGCCGCCAGATGCGGCGGATCGCCGAGTGTCAACCCGGTTTCCTCCCGCAATTCGCGCGCAGCCGCGATGCCCAGGCCGTGCGCCAGATGCGGGTTGGCGCGTTTCCGCAACAGCCGCTCCGTCCGGGCGGACAGTGGCGAGGCACAGGGCGCGCTCAGGTCCGACCGGTCCACCGCGCCGCCGGGGAACACCAGGCGGTTCGGCATGAAGCGGTGGCGGCTGCCGCGCATGCCCATCAGCATCTCGGGTTCGGCGCCGAGTCGATAGACGATCAGGCTGGCCGCATGGCGGGCCCGGACGGTTTTGGGCCGCGGCGGTTCCGACTGGTCCGGCAGGGTCGCGTGGCGGGCGTGGTCTTCAGGCAAGATCGAACCCTTTCGTGCGCAGGTACGCCGCGAAGCCGAACCGTTCCGGCACCGACAATTGGCGGGCGACATTCTCGCTCCAGCCGACGCCGTCGCGCGGCGGATAGACATCGTTGTTTTTCAGGCTGCCGGCCGCCACCGGTTCGCGGGCCCGGCGGCGTTCGTCGTAGGCGGCGATGCCGGCGGGCAGCGCGCTGTCATCATAACGTTCGCGATGCACCACGACGGATGGCGGCAGGCGCATCGACACCGGGCGGCGGAACACCGGCCAGCCGACCGACAGCCCGGCGACGGGGTAAACACCGGCGGGCAGGCCCAGCAGCGGCGAGACTCGCTCGATATGGGAGCGGACATAGCTGATCGGGCATGTGCCGAGGCCAACGGCATCGGCCGCCGCCATGAAGGCCGCCATCGCCAGGGAACAGTCCACGGCGGTGTTCAGGAAGGTGTCCAGATTGTTGTTGGCGTGCGGCATTCCGTGCATGTCGCACAGGCGCTGGCCGCGCCGCATGTCGCCGCACCAGACCAGGAAGACCGGTGCGGTGGCGATCCAGTCCATCGTGCCGATCCAGTCGGCGATCTGCTTGATCCGCGGCTTGTCGCGCATCACCACGACCGAATATTGCTGCAGATCGGACTTCGCAGGCGCCGACTGTGCCGCGGCCAGCAGGGCATCCAGCAGGGAATCGGGCACGTCGCGGTCGGTGTAGCGCCGCACCACCCGGCGGTCGAGCAAACCGGCGATTGCGTCCAGTACCTCGGCGCCGGGCACGTCGATGCCGAATCGTGCTTGCAGCAGGTCCGCGCCGGTTGTCATGCGATGTCTCCCCTGGTCCGGCACCACCCTTGCCGGAACGCTCCGGCCGCGCAAGTCTGGCGCCCAGACCTTGGAGGAAACACACATGCCCGCACGCTACGCCGCCCATCGCGCCCAGCTCAAAGCCATCCTGCTGTCCTGGGGCATGCCCGAGGAAAACGCCGAGACCACCGCCGACATCCTGTCCTGGGCCGATCTGCACGGGGTGGACAGCCACGGCATGTCGATGATCCCCGGCTATGACGGGCTGCGCCGGCGCGGGCGGGCGAAGATGGATGCTCGGCCGAAGATCGTGCGTGAGACACCGGTTTCCGCCGTGGTCGATGGCGGCGGCGGCCTTGGCCATGTGCCGGCACATTTCGCGATGAACGTTGCAATCGACAAGGCGAAACAGATCGGGATGGCGATCGCCACCGTCAACAACTCCGCGCATTTCGGTGCGACCGGGTATTATACCCTGATGGCGGCGAAGGCCGGGCTGATCGGGATGGCCTGCACCTCGGCCTCCGGCATTCAGGTCGCGCCGACGTTCGGCAAGCAGGCCCGCCTGGGCACCGATCCCTGGTCCTTCGCCGCGCCGAGTGCGGATGGCGTGCCGTTCCTGCTGGATATGGCAACGACGACGGTGGCCGCCGGCCGCATCCGCAACAAAGCCAACGAGGGCCTGCCGACACCGGATGGCTGGGTGCTGGACAGCGAGGGGCGTCCCAGCAACGACCCGCTGGTCGCGCGTGAGAAAGGCGGGTTCCTGACCTCGCTGGGCGGATCGCCGGAGAACTCGTCCTACAAGGGCTATGGGTTGGCGGCGATGGTGAACATTCTGGGGTCGTGCCTGTCGGGTGCCTCCCTGATCACCGACCCGATGCACACGAAGAAACCGCAGGGGATGGATATCGGGCATTTCTTCATGGCGATCGATCCCGGCCTGTTCCGCGACCATGACGACTTCCAGAAGGACGTGGCGCAGTTCTGCGGCGATCTGCGTGCCACCACGCCGATCGATCCATCGCGGCCGGTGATGGTCGCCGGCGATCCGCAATGGAAATACGCGGAGGTTCGGATGCGTGACGGAATTCCGGTGGGTGCCGGGCTGTTGCAGCAGGTGCGGCAGATCGCTCAGGCGTCGGCGGCGGAATGGTTGCTGGATTAGGCGAGCTTGACCTGTCCGACGATTATTGCCATGACACGAACCTGGGCCGCACAAGAAACCAGGGGGCATGGGCATGCAACGGCGTCATTTTCTGACAGGACTGATCGGCGCCGCGACGCTGCCATTTGACAGCCGAGCGGGGCATGCGGACGATGACGCCAAGGGCCCGCCGTGGAGTTACAACCCGGACGCGGCCAATGGCCCTGAACGTTGGGCCGACCTGCCCGATCCGGACGGCAAGAAGCCCTATGCGCTTTGCCGGGACGGCATCAGGCAATCGCCGGTCGAAGTTGAATTCGGCGCCTTTCCGCTGCCTTGGAAGTCGCTTGAGCTAAATTGGCGCAATGCCGACGGCATGGTGGTTAACGACAGCCCGCACCACGCGATCAAGGTCGTCGTCAAGGCCAAGTCGATGATCACCAGGATCGATGGCGTCGACTACGTCGCGGAGGAATACCACCTGCATACGCCGAGCGAACACACGCGGCGTGGCCTGCATGGGCTGATGGAGGTGCATGTCATTCATACCAAGGCGGATGGTCGCAAACTCGTTGTCGGCGTCATGGTCGCGGCCGGCAATGACGGCGACAACGGACTTGTCGCCCAGCTTCTGAAGGCACCGCAAAAGCCCGAACCCGGGGCGCCGTGGCGGGGGTTGTTGAATGCCACTCTGATGCCAGCCGCGCGCTTTGGATATTTTCGCTATAATGGTTCACTCACCACGCCGGCGTGCGCCGAGGTCGTTGACTGGGTCGTGCTGGATCAACCCGCTCAGGCCGTTATTTCCGCTCGCCAGATTGAGGTTTACAAAGCCCGCTATCCCTATGCCGGACCACCAGTCCCGCCGGATCAGACGCTCTTGACCCGCCCCACCCAAGCGGTGAACGGAAGGGTCATCCGCTGGTACAAAAGACCGTGACGCCGCCCGCGTACGGAAGGTCCTTTGTGGGCGCAGACTTTCACAGAGCCGCAGATTGTTCCAGCAGAGCTCGTGCCATCGCACGCCACGCGGCCGCCGGGTTTACCACCGCCGCCACCGCATCGGTTCCGGCCGCGAAGTGGTCCAGCGCCGCGGCCAAACCGTCCGCCGTCGGTGCGCATAAGATCGCGTTCGGCGCATCGCCAAGTTGTTCAGCCAGGCCGCCGACCCGGGTCGCGATCACCGTCCGACCCGCGGCCAGCGCGGCCGCGGCGACCCCGCTCTGGCTGGCCTCGCGATACGGCAACACCACCGCATCGGCCCAGCCAAGCAGGGCCGCGATTTCGGCATCCGGCACCCATCGGTTTTCCACAGAAACGTCCCGCAGGCCGGACAGGACCTGCAAGGCCGGACTGTCCGGCCCCGAACCGACCACCCGCAGGAGCAGGTCGCCGCGCGGCCCGCGATGTGCCAACGCCGCGGCCAACAGGTCAATGCCCTTGTATGGCAGCAAGCGCCCGAAAAACAGCACACGGCGCGGCCCGTCATGCGCCTGCCGCGGCGGCACATCGAATCCGTAGGGTGGATGGCTCAACTGGATCAATTTGCGCCCATCCGGCCCCGCCAGGCCCAACGCCCGCAGCCGCTGACCGACATGGGTGCTCAGCGCCGCTACGCCATCGGCAGTCCGGCACAGCCGGCCCTGCAACCACATCAGCAACGGATAACCGTCGCCGGGATGCTCATCGGCGTCGTGCACGATCACAACGAAACGAATGCCCACCCAGCACAAGGCCGTGGCCATGGCCAGATCGAGCGGCCCCGGCTGGGCGCAAACCGCCAGATCGGGTCGCTGCAACCGTAACAAACGAACCAGATGCAGGATCATCCAGGGAAGACTGACGACCCGCGCTGCAAAACTGAGCGCGCCACCATAGGTTTCCACGGGCGTATCGCACCGCGGCGGCGCCGGGCCGCGCAGGATGTCGGCGCGCCGTGACAGCGACAGCACGACCGACACGCCGGGCAGCCCTTGCAGGGCCTCGGCCAGCAAAGCGGCGAACAACGGCGGGCCGCCGAAGCGGCTCCACTGCCAGACCAGGATTTTCACCGCTAGCGGCGCCTGAGGCAGCCTGCCTTGATCATCACCGCCTCCAGGTCGTCCGTTATGCCGGGGGCAATCTAAAGCGGGATACGCACCGTGTCACGCCGGCGCCATGCGGTTGCTCTCCCGGTCGCCGAAGAAAATGTCCGTGGTGATCTCATCGGTCCGGTTGCAGCCTGTATAGGCCATGGTCTTATCCATTTCGGTGCGGATCACCTCGATCGCCTTCGCCGCGCCGTCCTGGCCCGCAACCGCCGTGCCGTAGAGAGTCGCCCGCCCTGTCAGCACCGCCTTCGCCCCCAACGCCAGCGCCTTCACAATGTCGGACCCGCGGCGCACGCCGGAATCGAGGATCACCGTCGCCTTGTCCCCCACCGCCTCGGCTATTTCAGGCAGCACCCGGATGGTGGCGGCGGCACTGTCCATGTTACGACCGCCGTGGTTCGAAACGATGATGCCGTCAACCCCGTGATTGATCGCCTTCAACGCGTCGTCCACCCGGTTGACGCCTTTCAGCATCAAAATCCCGGGCCACATCGCGCGAAATTTTTTCACATCCTCCCAGGTCAGCGAATCCCGGCTCATGCCCTCGGCTCTGTCGCCAACGCCGCGGGTGATCGATTGCTGGAATTCGGGCGGGAAATTCTCCTGCTTCGGCATGCCTGATGTGGTCAGATAGCGGCCCATCACGCTCAGGCTCCAGGCCGGGTGACGCGCGATATCGACCGCCATGCGGAAATTGGGCTTCAGCGGCGCGGCGAAACCGTTGCGCGCATTGTATTCGCGGTTCGGCGACACCGCCGAATCAACCGTTACGATCAGCGCTTCATAGCCAGCGCGTTTGGCGCGTTCGATGATTTGATAGGACAGGTCGCGACGCTTCCACACGTAAAGCTGGAACCACAGCCGCCCGCCGGCCTGCTCCGCAACCGTTTCCATGGCGGTCATGGAGGCGGTGGACAGCGCCAGCGGAATCCCCGCCTTGGCCGCGGCGCGGGCCAGTTGCAGCTCGCCGCGATACCAGCACAGACCGGCCGCACCGGTGGGCGCGATGATCATCGGCAACGCCACTTCCTTGCCGAACAAAATTGTCTTGGTGGAACGGCCAGACACATCCACCAGGGCGCGATGCCGCAGCTTGATGTCCTGGAATCCCGTCCGGTTGTCGGTGACCGCGAGGTGATCCTCGGTGGCGCGATCCACGAATTCGAAGATGCCACGCGGCAGGCGGCGTTTGGCCGCCTCGCGCATGTCGAAGATGTTGTAGCAGTCGTCGAGCGCGGACATGCGGTCTTGTCTCCCCCTCAACCGGCCATCATCCGGTTCCGTTCGCGGTCGCCGAAGAAGATATCGGTGGAAATCTCATCGACGCCGTTGCAGCCGGTATAGGCCATGGTCTTGTCCATTTCGGTCTTGATGATCCCGACCGCCTTCGACGCCCCGGCCTCGCCGCCGACCGCCGTGCCGTACAAGGTCGCACGCCCGGTCAGAACACATTTCGCCCCGAGTGCCACCGCCTTGACGATGTCGGAGCCGCGGCGGACGCCGGAGTCCAGGATGACCGTTGCCTTGTCACCCACCGCCTCGGCGATTTCCGGCAGCATATCGATCGTTGCCGCCGCACTGTCCATGTTGCGCCCGCCGTGGTTGGACACGATGATGCCATCGACGCCGTAGCTGACGGCCTTCAACGCGTCGTCCACCCGGTTGATGCCCTTCAGCATCAGAATGCCCGGCCATTTGTCGCGGAAAATGCGGATATCGTCCCAGTTCAGCGAATCCTGCCGCATCACCTCCCGCGTATGCGCGTCGTTGCCCACCGGCCGGCGGTACGGTTCCGGGTAATTTTCATTCCGCGGCATGCCGATGGTGGTGAAATATTTCATCAGCACGCTGCTGAACCAGACGGGATGGCGCATGATATCGACGGTGAAGCGCACGGTCGGATGGAACGGCAGCAGGAACCCGTTCTTCGCATTATATTCCCGGTTCGGCGGCACGATGGTATCGGTGGTGACGATCAGCGCCTCGAACCCGTTGTTCTTGGCGCGCTCGATCAACTGATACGACAGTTCGCGCTGCTTCCACACATAAAGCTGGAACCACAGGCGGAAGTTCGCCTCTTTGGCGATTTTCTCCATCGAGGTCATCGCGCCGGTCGCCAGCGTAAACGGAATTTTCGCCTTGGCCGCGGCCTTGGCGAGTTCGAGTTCACCCTCGTGCCAGCAGAGGCCCGCCGCACCGGTGGGCGCGATCGCCATCGGCAGCGCGATCTCCTTGCCGAACAAGGTGGTTTTCGTCGAGCGGCCCGAGACGTCCACCAAAGCCCGATGCCGCAGCTTGATTTTCTCAAACCCCGCTCTGTTGTTACGAAGCGCGAGCTCGTCTTCGGTCGAGCGGTCAACGAATTCGAACACCGCCTTCGGCAGGCGACGTTTCGCTGCCTCCCGCAGATCGAACACGTTGTAGCAGTCATCCAGCCTGGCCATCATCTATCCCCCGGGGTTGGCCGGATGATGAGGCCGAACAGAGGCTTGTCAAGCGACCGGGTCCGACTCGCGCAGGATCGCGGTCACCAGCGGCAAGACCGCACCCATCCAGACGGCGTTCAACGTGTGGTCGTCGCGCGGACGGCCGGATTCGGGATGCAGCAGCACGGTTAGCCCCTGCCGGTTCAGCATCAGGAACGGCACCAGCGCCGGAAACTGATCGGGGGCAAAGGCGATCTGGTACATCGCGCAGGGATGCGGCCCGACCGGTACGTCGTGCCAGCGGCCCATCCGGACGGTGAACCGGTCCTCCACCCATTGCCGCAACTGTGCGGCGCGCGGCCGGCTGACGGCGTCGTAATAAATGTGCGCGTGGTAGTCCGTGATGCGGTCAGGATCGATCATGACGCCTCCAGCAATCGCTTCACATCGCGTTTGGCGACCTTGCCATAGCCGGACTTGGGCAGTTCGGTCCAGAACGCGAAGACCGTCGGCCATTTATATTTCGCCAGCTTGCCGTCGAGATGGGCCAGCAATTCCGCTTCCGTCGCCGCCGAATCCGGTGCCAGCACCAGCACCGCAACACCGGTTTCACCCCAGCGTTCGTGCGGCATGCCGACGACGCAGACCTCGGCGACGGCGGGGTGTTGCAGCAGGACTTCCTCGATCTCCCGCGGATAGACGTTGGAGCCGCCGGAGATATACATGTCGGATGCGCGTCCCGTGATGTAAACGAATCCGCGTGCATCCCTGTGGCCGAGATCGCCGGTATGGAACCAACCAAAGGTCGTTGCTTTCGCGGTGGCCTCCGGGTTGTTGTGGTAGCCGTTGAACACGCCGGGGCCGCGCACGCAGATCTCCCCGGTGGTGTCCGGCGGCAGGTGATTGCCGGCGTCATCCAGGATCGTGACGTCCATGCCGGTGCGCGGAAAACCACAACTGCCGACGGCCATTTCCGCGTCGGTCTCGCTGTGCAATGCGGGTGGCAGGACGGTGATGTTGCCGGTGACCTCGCCCATGCCAAAATACTGCACCAGCACCTGGCCCAATTTGCGCAACGCGTGCACCTGGTCGGCGCGATACATGGGGGAGCCGGCATAGATCACATAACGCAGCGACGAATGGTCGTAACGATCCACCGCATCGTGCCGGGTCAGCATCGTCAGGATCGTCGGCACGGTGAACAGGTTGCTGACCCGGTACTTTTCCACCAGGCGCCAGGCTTCTTCGCAGTCCAGCCGCTCCCCCGACAGCAGCACGGTGGCCGCGCCGCGCGCGACCTGCGGCAAGGCGTGCACGCCGGCACCGTGCGACAGCGGCGCCACCAACAGCGAGACGTCAGCTTCGGTGGTGCCGGGCATCAGGTCGCACAAATGGTTGCAGATGACGTATTCCATTTGGCCATGCGTCAGCACACCGGCTTTCGGATGGCCCGTGGTACCAGACGTGTAGAAGAACCACGCCGGATGATCGTGCCCGACATCCGCCGGACGGGTCACCGGTTCGCCGTGTCTAACCAGGTCCTCCCAGTCCAACCCGCCACCCCCGATGGAAACCTCCAGCCGGCAGGCCGGGTTTTCCGCTTTCGCGACAGACGCATGGTCCGGAAAGGCGTTGTCGAAAATATGCACCGAGGCGCCGGACGAACGCGCCAGGTACGCGACCTCAGGCGGCGTCAGGCGGAAATTGGTCGGCACCCAGGTCGCGCCCAGCATCCAGGTCGCGAACATGGTTTCCAGCACCGCATTGGAATTGCGCGCGTGCAGCAGCACCCGGTCGCCATGCCGTACGCCCTGCGCCGCCAGCCCGCCCGCTGCCGCCTGCACCCGGGACGCAAATTGCGCCCAGGTCCAGGTAGTATCGCGCCAGATGATCGCGGGCCGGCCGGGAAACCGGCGCGCGCTCTGGATCAGCAGATGGGCCAGATTGCTTGTGGGAATCAGCGCAATGGCTCCAGGATCGAGACGTAATTCGCCACCGCCGCGCCACCCATGTTGAACACCGCGCCACGGTCGGCTTTCGGCAATTGCATTGCCCCCGCCTGGCCGGTGAGCTGCATGGCCGTAATGGCGTGCATCGACACGCCAGTGGCGCCGATCGGGTGTCCCTTGGCCTTCAACCCGCCCGAGGGATTGATCGGCAACCGCCCATCCTTCGCGGTCCAGCCTTCCAACACCGCGCGCGCGCCTTGCCCCGGTTCGGTCAGGCCCATCGCCTCGTACTCCAGCAATTCCGCGATGGTGAAACAGTCGTGCGATTCGGCGAAGGACAGGTCTGTCAGTTTCATATCCGCGGCGGACAGCGCGCGCGACCAGGCTTCCGCCGCGCCTTCGAACCGGGTGATATCGCGCTTGCTGATCGGCAGGAAGTCGTTGACCTGCACAGCGGCTTTGAAGCGCACGGCCTTGCCCATGGCGCGTGCGGTTTCCTCATCCGCCAAAACCAGGGCCGCGGCGCCGTCGGAGACCAGCGAGCAGTCTGTGCGCTTCAACGGCGGGGCGACATACGGATTCTTGTCGGACAGGGTACGGCAGAACTCATAGCCCAGGTCCTTGCGCATCTGCGCATAGGGATTGTCCACGCCGTTCTTGTGGTTCTTCGCCGCGATCGCCGCCAGCGCATCGGATTGGTCACCGTAACGTTGAAAATACCGGTCGGCGATGCGGCCGAATACGCCGGCGAAACCCGCGGGGATATCGGCTTCTTCCTTCTGGTAACTGGCCTTCAGCAGAATATCGCCGATCTCCTTACCCGGTGTCGCGGTCATCTTCTCCACCCCGATCACCAGCGCGAACTTGCCCCGCCCCGACAGCAGGAAGTCGCGTGCGCCATAGACCGCGGCAGAACCGGACGCACAGGCATTCTCGTACCGGGTGATCGGGGTGAAGCGCAGTTCCGGCACATGTTGCAGCACCAGCGAGGCCGGAAAATCCTGCGATGAAAAGCCGTTGTTGAACAGGCTGACGAAGGTCGCCTCGATCTCGTGTGGCGCGATGCCGGCATCGGCGATGGCGGAGCCGGCAACGCGGCCGATCAAGGCCTCGATATCCGGGTCTTCCAGCTTGCCGAAGGGCGTATGGGCCCAGCCGATGATGCAGGCTTCAGTCATGATCTGTCTCCTGGTCTGGTCGATCCCGCATAGCAGATTGCTCGGTGTCTGGCGACCGGTTCTATCGTGGGCGCCTCTCGGCCGCGCGCGCGTGCGATCCGCCGTGTTCCGGCCATTCCGGGGGAGCATCAACAGCGACGCCTTGTGCGCGCAGCATCTCGATGTGGTCTTCGGCGTTGTCCTGCGGTTCGTAGCCCAGGAAGGACCAGTCGGACGGGTCTATCCGCAGCCGCGTGTTGTTGGAATAGCCGTTGACCACGTAACATCCGGGGTCGGCGTGGCGTAACGACGCATCCACCAGACGCGCAACGTCCCCGGGGCTGAGCCAGGTCGCCAAAGATCGCTGGTCGATCGGCAAGGTGCGGTAGGTACCAATCCGCATCGAGACCGAACGGATGCCGTGGCGGTCGAAATATTCCCGCAACATCGTCTCGCCGAACACCTTGAACGCGCCATACAGGCTGTCCGGCCGGGGCGGCATCGCGGGGCTGACCGGCACCTCGATCGGATAACACCCGAAGGCGTGGTTGGAGGAGGCGTAGATGATCCGTTCCACCCCCGCGAGGCGCGCGCTTTCGAACACGTCGAACACGCCGCGGACATTGACGCGGAACAAATCCTCCAGCGTGTACTCGCCGCCGACGCCGGTCAGGTGCACGACAGCTTTCACGCCCTGCATCATGCGTTCGATTGCGGGCCGGTCGCCCACGTCCGCGATGACGGCCTGTTCGTTGTTCGCCAGCTCCTTGACCGGGCGGGCATCGGTCAGGCGCAGATGCTGCCAGCCGGCTCGCAATCCGTTGCGCAGCGCGGTGCCGATGGCCCCGGCAGCGCCGGTGATCAGCACGGTATCCGTTGCCGGGTCGATCATGTGTCGGCCAGTGCGGACAGGATGTAATCGCGGGCGGCGATGTCGCCCTCGTCATGTACCGGCTGGATTGCCACATGGGTGGCACCAGCCGCGAAATGCGCCCGCAGGCCAGCCTTCACCTGGTCCACGGTCCCCCACAGGCACATCTGGTCGATGAAGGTGTCGGAACCACCATTCGCCAGGTCCGCTTCGGTAAAGCCGATGCGCAGAAAATTGTTCCGATAATTATCCAACGTCAGATAGCGCGCCAGCTCCTTACGGCCCAGGGCGCGTGCCTTCACGGGACCGGTTTCGATTGTGACTTTCTGCTCGATCGCGACCCACTTCCCCGGGCCTAGGATCTTTGCTGCCTCGGCCGTGTGGCGCGGGTTGGTGTTGTAGGGGATCGCACCGCGGGTCAGCTCGCCCGATAGTTTCAACATCAACGGGCCGAGGGCCGCAACACAGATCGGCCAGTCGGCTGCGCCCGGCTGGTCCTTGCTGATGCCGTTCAGATAGCGGCGCATTGCCGGGATTGGTTTCTCATAGACGTGGCCACGCAGACCTTCCACCATCGGTGGATGGCTGACACCGAGGCCGAGGATGAAGCGGTCGCCATACAGATCGTTCAAGGTGATCATGCCGCGGCGCGAGGTAAACGCATCGCGCGCATAAATCGAGGCAATCGAGCTGCCGATCTTCAACTTCGATGTGCAGCCCAGCATGAAACCGGCGACCGAGAAGGATTCGTTGCCGCGCGATTCCGGGTACCACAAGACGCTGTAGCCGAGCCGTTCCACGGTCGCAGCGAGTTCGCCGATCTGGCGGGGGCCGCCAAGCTTGTCGGTGGCGTACCACGCGCCAAGACGTCCGAGTTCCATGGTGTCAACTCCCTGCCGGAATGATAATGCGTTGGTCGATCAGCGCCGCGATTTCGTCCGCCGCGAAGCCGGCCTCCGCCAGCACCTCGGCGCTGTGTTCGCCCATGCGCGGCGGTTGCCTTGTGATGCCGGGACGTTCGTGGTTCGATCCGAATTCGATCGGCAGCGCGGGCAGACCGACCACCTTGCCGTCGCCACCGCCGAAACGCGACACATAGACGTCCAGCAACCCGCCGGTCGCCAGCAAATGCGGATCGGTGAACAGATCGCCGGGCTGGCCGACCGGCGCCCAGGAGACATTGGCGCGCTCGCAGCGTTCTTCCACTTGTTTCTGCGGCAGCTTGCCCAGGATATCCTGCAAGGCCGGGATCAGCCAGGATCGTTCCGCCAGACGCATCACGTTGGTGGCCAGCCGCGGGTCCGATGCGAGCTCCTGCAAACCGAATTCTTCGACGAAACGAGACCATTGCTGGTCGCTGGTCACGCCGATGAACAACTGGCCGCCGCCGGCGGTGTCGAAGACCTCGTAGATCGCCCAGGCACCGCGGCGGGCGGGCATCGGACGCGCCTCCAGGCCGGTCGCGGCCATACCGGCCATGTGGGTGCTCATGAGGAAGGCGGCACTTTCGAACAACGCACTGCTGACGCGCTGGCCGCGGCCGGTGATGTCACGCTCGCGCAACGCCGCCTGCGCGGCGACTACGCCGAACACCGCGCCCATGATGTCGATAACCGAGGCCCCGGCGCGCAACGGCCGCCCCGGGGGGCCGGTCATCCAGGCCAACCCGGTCTGGAACTGCACAACCTCGTCCAACGCTGGCCGATGCTCGTAAGGTCCGGCCAGATAGCCTTTCAGCGCCATGTAGATCAGCCGCGGATTGTACGGCGCCAGGTCTTCGTAGCCGCAGCCAAGCCGTTCCATCGTGCCGGGACCGAAATTCTCGATCACCAGGTCGGTGGTGGCGACCAGGCGGTGCATCGCCGCCTGGCCGTCGGGGTTTTTCAAATCGATCGCCAGGCTGCGCTTGTTGCGGTTGAACGCGGCGAAAAAGCCCGCGCCGAAGCCGCCCAGGCCGCGGGTGTGATCGCCCCGCGGCGCTGGCTCGACTTTCACCACATCGGCACCGAGTTCCGCGAACAACAAGCCGGCCGTCGGTCCCATGACCGTGTGGGTGAATTCAAGGACCTTCAGCCCGGCAAGCGGCGTTGCCGACATTCAATGCGCCGCCTTCCGCCGGAACGCATCCAAACTGCCCGCATGAATCAGTTCACTCGGCAACTGATGGCCGACGATGTCTTCCGCCATGCGGCCGACCTCGATCAGGTTATCCAGATCAATGCCGGTGTCGATGCCCATTTCCTCGCACAGCAGCACGAGTTCCTCGGTGCAGATATTGCCCGCGGCTTTGGGTTGGCCGGCGAAGGGGCAGCCGCCCAGACCGCCGACGGTGGAGTCGAAGCGGCTGACACCCATCTTCAATCCAGCATGCGCGTTGGCGACGGCCAGGCCGCGGGTATCGTGCAGATGCAACGAAATCTGCATGTCGGGCCAGCGTTCGCGCACTTCACCAATCACCCGCTCAATGCGGTGTGGCGCCGCCCAGCCCATGGTGTCGGCGAGCGAGAAGATGGTGATCTCGGCACCGGTTTCCTCGGCGATCTGCATGCCGTCTTCCAGGGTCTTGATGACCTGCGCGGGCGCGATGTCGCCCTGGTAGTTGCAGCCGAATGCGGCCATGACGCCGACGCGGTTGACCGGAATGCCCTTGGACAGTTGCAGCTCGCTGTGACGCTTCATTGCGGCAACGTTTTCCGCGTGGCTGCGATTGAGGTTCTTCCGGGTGAAGCCCTCCGATGCGGTCAGCGAGATCGCACCGGTGACGGTCAGCTTGTCCTTGAACGCCAGCGCCCGGTCCAGGCCGTTGCCGTTGAAGAACAGGCCGGTGTAGTGGACGTCGGGTTTGGCGGTGAAGCCCTGCACCACGGCTTCGGCGTCGGCCCAGCCGGGGACGAGGCGCGGGTTGACGAAGGAGCAAGCCTGAACGTGGTGCAGGCCGGTGTCGGCGAGCGCCTCGATCAGGCGGATTTTTTGTTCCGAGCTGATGGGGCCGGGCTCGATCTGGAAGCCCTCGCGGGGGCCTTCTTCGTGGATTTCGACCTGTTTGGGTAGGTCGGACATGGGGTGGCTCCTCGGGTGTGCGGTTGGTTGGGGAGGGTTCTAGCACTGGAGCGCGGGGGTGTCATGGTTCGGTGCGACGCTTGAAGCCTGAGCACGATCACGCTATCTGCTGGTTCAGAGATCACGGCATTTGATGGGCTTCCGGTTCCGCTTCCCATCCGCTGTAGGGGGGCATGGGAAGCGGAAGCGGGAAGTGACCGCAGTGCAGCGCGGCTGCGGGGGTGGTTGGATTGGGGGTGTCGAGGATCGCTGCGGTACCACGCGCGGCCCGGCGTGCCCGGGGCAGCGATCAGCGGACGGCGAGGCAGTAACCGTCGGCGGATTTGACGACAAGACCGGCGGCGGTCATGGCGGCGAGACGCTCGTAGAGGGTTGTGGTGCGGACGCGGCAAGATGCGCGCAGTGCGGCGAACGGCCGGGGCTGCTCGCCATCGGCGAGGGCTGCGGTGATGCGTTGATCGACGGATTGCGGCTCGACGCGGCGCCCGGGCTGACGATCTGCCTGGACCGGCTCGAGGGCCAGAGCGTTGTCGCGTTCGGTCAGTTCAAGCGTCAGTCCGGGCATGGCGGCGGCGGCGCGATGCTCGACAGTCAGGACGATGCGATCGTCGCTGTCGCGGCGGAGATAGAGGTTGGCGTCACCCCAGGCGTGGAACTCCGACGATCCGCGCAGGGCCTGACCGGCGCGGATGGCGCCCGCCCCCTTTCTGGCATGGTGGACAAGCGCGACGGCGACGGCATGGCGGCGCTGTACTTCGCGCAGGAAGGCGAGCAACGGCGCGACATCGCCGCTGATGTTCTCGTCGATGCGATGCAGGCGCACGAAGGGATCGAGGACGAGGAGGCGCGGCTTCAGCCTGGCGACAGTCTCATCGAGCCGAACGCGGTCCGCCTCGAGATCGAGGCGCAGGCTGGGCGCGGTGATCACCTGGACGTCGAGTTCGGCGAGACTGACACTGGCGGCGGCGCAGATGCCTTCAAGACGGCGACGGACGATGTGCAGCGCGTCTTCGGTGGGATAGAGCAGAACGCGGCCGGGGTGGCTGACCGCGAAGCGGCGCAGGCAGAGGGTACCGGCGGCGACGGCGACGGCCAGATCGAGGGCGAGGAAGGATTTGCCGCATTTGGGTTCGCCGCCGATGATGCCGACGGCTTGTTCCGACCACAGCCCCTCGACGAGCCAGCGCTGCTGCGCGGGACAATCGGCGAGGGACCAGGCTGGTTGAACCGGAAGCTGGCTCATCGGCGGCGCCGGATCGCCGCCCTGGTCTCGCCCGAAGCGGGCGCGGCGCAGATCTCGAAGAACAATGTCTCGTCGATCTGACGGGCCTCACGGCGGGCCGCGGCCTCGAGCAATTCACCGGCCATGATCATCAGGGCGCGCGGATTGCCCTGTGCGTGATCGCAGATGGCCGCGATCACCTCCTGGGTCATCAGGGTCGGCGCACCCGCCTGTTGCAGCGCGTGCCGGAGGTAGTCCTGGAGTTCCTGGGGCGGTGCACGTTCAATCGCCAGGCGCACCCGCATGCGGCTGGCAAGAGGCAGGAACTCGTCGGCGCGCAGACGTTCGGCGAGTCGGCTGTCGCCAGCCAGCACGATGGTCAGCAGGATATGGGAATCGAGTTCGGCGGAGGCCAGCAGGCGCAGCTCGGCGAGCACGGCGGACTGCATCTCCTGTGCCTCATCGACCAGAAGCATGGGTCTGGACAGCGTGTTCTGGATGTGCGCCTGCCAGCGCTGGCGCAGGATCCTGGCGCCGCCATAGCGGTTATGCGGGCGCAGTTCGACACCGAAGAGTTCGCCCATCTCACGATAGAAGTCGGCGATGTTGGCCTGCGGGCGACTGATCACGCCGACCGTCACGTCGCGCTGTGTTGCCAGCGATGCGGACAGGATGCGCAAGGCGGCGGACTTGCCGCAGCCGGGGGCGCCGGTGACCAAAGCGAAGCCGCCTTCGCCCGCGAGTTGCTGCACCCGCCAGCAGAACGATTCCAGGCGCGTGGTGAGGTGCAGCGCCTCGGTCGGCACGCTGGGCGTGAAGGGGTTCCACTTGAGACCGTAGAGCACGAGCATTTTGTTGTTCACGCGTCGTCTCCTTCGTCCTTGGGGAGGTAGGCGGGCGGCAATCCGGTCGCGGCCTGGCGGTCGATCATTCTCGCCAGCAGCGGTCCGATGCCCCCCGGGTCAGGCGTCCGGGGGGAGGCTCCCGGCGCTGGCGTGACAGGCTCAGCCGTGATTGGCTGCAAACCGCGGCGCAGGCCGTTGGCGTTGGCGGCCTTGTCCTGCGGGAACAACCGGCAGAGCACGGTGCCGGTGTGCGGATCGGCGAGGTGGACCTGTGTGAGGTCCCAGGCGGCGAAGCGGACCTCCAGCAAGGCGAGATGCCGATAGCGATTGGGGATTTCGAAGCGGCGGCCTTCGATCACGGCAGTGCCATCGCTCTTGCGCAGGGTGCGCCGCTCGGTGCGGGTGAAGGCCAGCCGCAGCGCCGCGGCATCCGGGCAGGGCCGTGTTACGGCGGGACCGGCGAGAAAGCGTGCGAGCGGCGTGTCGTCGATCTCGCTGTGGCGCTTGCGGTTATAGTCATGCTCCACCCAGGCCTGCGTCGCTTCGTTGAGCCGGGCCAGGGTGAGATCATCGACGCCCTCGAGCATGGCCATCAGCCGACCCTCGACCGATCCCCAGAGGACCTCCTGCTTGCCGTTTTGATAAGGACTGTACGGCAGCGTGGTTTGATGAAGGATGCCGAGCCTGGCGAGGCCTTCGGTGATCTCAGCCGCCGTCATAGCAGCGCCGTTGTCGCTCATGGCGGCGCGCGGCAAGCCGCGCTTCTGCATCGCCTGCGACAAGCCGTGTGCGATGTTCTCTGCCGATTCGGAAAGATACCATTGCAGATGACAGACCAGCCGCGAGCGGTCGTCGAGCACGCCGAACAGGATCGGTGTTCGCCATTCGCCGCGCGGCGTCAGCACCTTTCTGGAGCCGTGATGACAATCCCAATGCCAGGTGCCATTCACATACGCGGCTTCGTAGCTGCGCACCTCGCGCGCCTCCAGCCGCGCCGCGGCGGCCAGCGCGCCTTCGGTTTGGCGCGTCGTCGCCGGGCGACGTTTGGTCAAGCCATGCGCGGCCAGGAACCGGCGCACCGTCGCGTAGGACGGCACGGGGCGCAACTCGGACCGGGTCTCGGCCAAGGCGACCAGATTGTCGTGATGCAGCTGGGCGCTCCAGCTTTTGTGGGCGTCATACTGGGCCAGCAGGGCCTGGCGCAGCGGCGTGGTCATCGAGACCTGCTCGCCCGCATCCTGGCGTCGCTTGCGGCGCAGCACGCTGACCGGGTCATGCTGCTCGTGACGGGCCCGGTAGAGCCATCGTTCCAGCGTGGAGACGCTGAAGCGGACCGGCGCGCCGGTGCCCGGGTGGCGCCATTCACGGGCCGCCAGTTGCTCCAGAGCGGCACGCAGCGCGCCTTTCGCCGGCGGTGCGGCCAGCAGTTGACCGATCACCGAGAAGCGCAGTTGCGCCCAGCGCTCATGCACCCGCGATCCGCCTCCCTCCGCCACGTCCGCCCCTCCGGAAAAATGCCTGAGCCGACGCTAAGCACGCCTGCCGGGGACCGCCGACGCGCATCCTCTGCGGGTCGGCGGCGTCCGTCAGACAACGTGCATCGCTGATGCGCCGCCGGTCAGCGGCCCCAGGAACCGCAGCAAGGCGATGAGCTTCTGGTCGAGGCCACCGGCAAAGCGGTCGAGCAGCGAGACCGGCAGACCGGCAATCTCGAGCGGCGGCACCAAGGCGGCCTTGGCGACTGGCGCGAAGGAACCGTCGGTCAAGGTCGAACGCCACCAGGTGCGCCGGCGCACGAGAGTCCGCCGATCGATCCCCGGCACCGCCGACAGGCGGGCCAGGCGCGCAGGCGTCGTCCCGAGCAGCATCGCCGAGATCAATGTGATGACCGTGGCGA
>Ga0302279_10001599_pt1 | contig 31872 bp, 26 predicted proteins | sample III_Bog_N3_3_FD_194541 | JGI IMG/M metagenome (GOLD analysis project Ga0302279, IMG submission 194541) | Peat permafrost microbial communities from Stordalen Mire near Abisko, Sweden - III_Bog_N3_3 | ecosystem: Environmental > Terrestrial > Soil > Wetlands > Peat | place: Sweden: Abisko...
ATTCCCACCGGCACCTCCAGTTCCCCCACCATGGCCCTGGCCTCCACTTCCTCCGTCACCACCTCGCCCTCCCGCATGGCCACCATTGCCACCTGCGCCTCCGTTCCCACCACTGGAACCGTTGCCACCACTTCCCCCATCCCCACCTCGCCCTGCGGCGTTACCGCCGTTGCCGCCATTTTTGCCGTCTCCAGCGAATGAGTGCGATGTCATCGATGCACAGAAAACGAGCATTCCTGCGACGATAATGGCCTTTTTAAAATGCATGGAACCCTCCAGTATGGAATGCGATTAATCGTTAGTTATGTGGAGTTTGTTTGGATATTTTATCTTGTATTTGATTATTAATTTAAACGGCACGAATTTTAGGTAATTTGCGTATTACCTTGTGGTTAAATATCATGACCAATCACCTCCTTTCACCGCTGGTGATAGAAGGTGCCCGTTCCAAAATATAGGTTCCCGCCCGCACCCGGGAAAATGGACCCGTCGGGCGCCAAAGCGTCTGCGGCCCTTCCGGACAATCCCCTGAGGCACCGGGTCAGGCAGAGGTCCGGAGGACCACCGTGCCGCGCCGCATTCCCAGCGCCAGGACTATGCTACCTGGATCCGTCCATCGGCCCCCGCCGACGCGCTACCTGAGCCCATGCCGGCGCAGCACCGGAGCGTACTTGCGGTCGGTGCCCTGGATATGCCGGATCAGCCAGTTCTTCAGGAAGATGGGCAGGGCCAGGGCGCTGATGCTGCCGGCGTGGAACTGCCGGAGCAGGTCGTGCGCCTCCTGGAGCAGGGCCGCGTGCTCGGCGCCGTGGGCCTCCAGGTCCGGAACGCTGGCCTCCGCCATGACGGTCTCTTCGTGGACGAAGTGGGCCCGGGTCTCCTGGATGAGGTGCTCCATGAGCTGCCGGGCCTTGGCCCGGTCCCGCTCCTGGACGAGGGCGGCGTGCACCCGGCTGATCATGGCCGCCAGTTGCCGGTGTTCCTGGTCGAACATGGACACGCCGGTGCCGTGCTCCGGGTTGGACCACTCGAAGAACGGGGCTGGCGGCTGGGGCTGGGAGCGGGAGAACCACATGCCTATGACGATGCCACAACCGCCCGCAAAAAAAGGGTGACCTTGATCAAATCCCGGTCACCCGCCGGGGTGGCCGGGGTGTCAGACGTGATGGCCGGGCTTTGCCCGGCCATCACGTGGGGGGGAAAGGGGGGAACATCGCGAGCGTCGCGAGCAGGCAGTTCCCCCCTTGCCTATCAGTCCACCCGGTCCTGCTCCCGGATCTCCACCCGGCGGATCTTGCCGCTGATGGTCTTGGGCAGCTCCCGCACGAACTCGATGATCCGCGGATACTTGTACGGCGCGGTCACCTTCTTCACGTGCTCCTGCAGGGTGTGGACCAGGGCGTCGCCCGGTTCGTAGCCGACGGCCAGGACGATGGTGGCCTTGACCACCTGGCCGCGCAGCGGATCCGGGGCCGCGGTCACGGCGCACTCCAGCACCGCCGGGTGCTCCACCAGGGCGCTCTCCACCTCGAAGGGGCCGATGCGGTAGCCGGAGCTCTTGATCAGGTCGTCCTTGCGGCCCACGAACCAGTAGTAGCCGTCCTCGTCGCGCCAGGCGGTGTCGCCGGTGTGGTACAGGCCGTCGCGCCAGGCCTGGGCGGTCAGTTCCGGGTCGCGGTAGTAGCCGCCGAACATGCCCACCGGAGGCCGGTCGCCGATGCGGAACACGATCTCGCCCACTTCGCCCACCTCGCAGGAGCGCCCGCTGTCATCCAGCACGTCCGCGTCGTAGCCGGGCGACGGCAGGCCCATGGAGCCCGGCCGGGGCTCCATCCAGGGGTAGGTGGCGATGGCCACGGTGAGCTCGGTCTGGCCGTAGCCCTCGCGCATCTTGAGCCCGGTCAGGCGCAGGAACTGGTTGTAGACCTCGGGGTTGAGCGGCTCGCCGGCGATCACCGCGTACTTCAGCCGGGACAGATCGTAGCGGGAGAGGTCCTCCTTGATGAGGTAGCGATAGATGGTGGGCGGGGCGCAGAAGGTGGTGACGCCGTACTGGGCGATCACCCGCAGGATGTCGGCCGGCACGAACTTGTCGTAGTCGTAGGCGAACACCGCGCTGCCCGCGAGCCACTGGCCATAGATCTTGCCCCAGACCGACTTGGCCCAGCCGGTGTCGGCCACGGTCAGGTGCAGGCCATTGGGCACCACCGACTGCCAGTAGCGGGCGGTGACGATGTGGCCCAGGGGGTAGCTGAAGCTGTGGCTCACCATCTTGGGGTAGCCGGTGGTGCCGGAGGTGAAGTAGAGCAGCGAAATGTCGTCGTTGCCGGGCAGGTCGGTTGGTGGTTCGAACACCGGGCTGGTGCGGGCCAGTTCCTGATCGAAGTCGATCCAGCCTGCCGCCGAACCGCCCACCGCCAGCTTGCCTTTCAGGGACGGGGACTGGGCCTCGGCCGCGGCCACGTGGCCCATGACTTCGGCCTCGGCCACCGCCACCACCAGCTTCACGTCCGCGGCCTGGTTCCGGTAGACCAGGTCCTTGGCGGTGAGCAGGTGGGTGGCGGGGATGGCCACCGCGCCCAGCTTGTGCAGCGCCAGCAGGCAGAACCAGAACTGGTAGCGCCGCTTGAGGATCAGCATGACCGGATCGCCCTTGCCGATGCCCTGGGCCCGGAACAGGTTGGCCGTCCTGTCGCTGGCTTCCTTCATCTGGCCGAAGGTGAAGGTTTCGGCCGCGCCGTGCTCGTCGCACCAGACCAGCGCGATCTTGTCCGGTTCGGTGCGGGCATAGTGGTCCACCACGTCGTAGGCGAAGTTGAACCGTTCCGGCACCTTGACCTGGAAGTTGTCATGGAAATCTTGGTAGGACGTGAATTCGGTCCGGTCGAGATAGGTATCCAGCAGCATGAACGTCCTTCCTGTGGCGGGTTCTGGACTTCATGTCCTGGCTTCGCCAGGGCATGAAGTGGGGGTGTGGGGATGCCCGCATGCGTGGCATTAGAGCGAGCGCAGCGAGCGGGCGGTCTCCCCACGGAGATATCAGAGGATCACGGTCAGCACCCGGACCGGGGCCTGATCCAGGGCGGTCAGGCTGTGGGGGACACTGGAGTCGAAGTAGAGGGAATCGCCGGGGCCGAGCACCACCTGGTGCTGGTCCAGCCGCACCCGCAGGGTGCCTTCCAGGACGTAGTGGAACTCCTGGCCGGGATGGCTGTTGATGTGCTCCGGGGCGTCGGCCGCGGCCGGCGGCACGGTCACCAGGAAGGGTTCCGAGCGCTTGCCGATGAAGTTGTAGGCGAGGCTCTGGTAGCCGTACTGCTGACGGCGGTCCACCGAGACCCCCTGGCCGGACCGGGTCAGGGCGTAGGTGCGCAGCCGTGGCTCCTCCCCGGTGAGCAGGGTGGTCAGCTCCACCCCGAAGCGCTGGGCGAGCTGGTACAGGATGCCCACCGGAATGTCCACCGTGCCGCTTTCGTACTGCCGGTAGTCGGCTTCGGACACCTGGAAGGCCCGGGCCAGCTCTTCGACACTGGCCCCGAAGATCTCCCGCAGTTCCCGGATCCGGCTGGCGACCTGCTTGATCTGTTCCTGCATAAAGAACCTCCTGGCAGCGGGCTGCGGACGGACAAGGCGAGCACGGAATGGAGTTACAGAATGGCACGGGCGGCCCGGCGGTTCAAACCGGGACCCCCAGGAGCCCGGCCATGCGGGCCGCCGCAGGGCCCAGGGCCCGGGTCCGGAGCCAGCACAGGCCCAGGGCCTTGGGGTGGGAGCCCTGGATGGGCAGGTGCTCCAGGCCGTCGGCCGGATCCAGGGCGTAGCCGGGCAGGATGCCGGCCCCCAGTCCGGCCCGGACCATGGCCTTCTGCACCTCGACGCTGCCCACCTCCAGCACGTGCCGGGGGTGCAGGCCCTTGGCGGCCAGCGCCTCATCGAAGGAGCGGCGGGTCGCGCTGTCCCGGGTGAGCAGCACCAGGGGCCGGTCGCACAGGCTTTCCAGGGTGGTGTCGGGCCCAAGGGGCCCCTGGCCCGGGGCGAACATGGCGGTGTTGTGGTAGCTGAGCACCGGATGCTGCTCCAGGCGGGCGTTGCTCAGGGGCAGCAGCACGATGCCCAGCTCGCAGGTGCCGCGCTCCACCTGGTTGACGATCCCCGGGGTGTTGCCGGAGGCGATGATGATCCGCACCCGCGGGCACGCCTGGGCCAGCCGGCCCAGGAACGGCGCCAGGAAGTGGCAGGCCACCGTGTCGGAGCAGGCCAGCAGCAGCTCGCCGCTGGGGCCGCCCTCGCCGGACAGGTCCTGCAGGCTGCGCAGATCGCCCAGGATGCGGGCGCTCCGGGCGCGCAGCTCCTCGCCCGGGGCGGTGGGCCGCACCCCGCGCGGAGTCCGCTCAAGCAGCCGCACGCCCAGCTGGGCTTCCAGGGCCTGGATCTGCCGGGTTACCGCCGGCTGGGTCCGGAACAGCCGGACCGCGGCCCGGCTGAGGTTGCGCTCCTCGCATACGATCAGGAAGGTTTCCAGCAGTTGGATATCCATCATGCGTTCCTTGCATGCCAGCGATAGTCATTATGAATTGGATCCCGGTTCCCGGGACTTTATTCTTGGGGTGGGTAGACTCGGGTCTCCCAGCGCAGCCCGCGTCCCCTATCCCCATGAGGTCATGATGAGATTGAACATCCTGGTTCTGCCCGGCGACGGGATCGGCATCGAGATCACCCGCGAAGGGGTGAAGGCACTCCGGGCGGTGGCCCAGGTGTTCGGCCACGAACTGGAACTGAGCGAGGGCCTCATCGGCGGGGCGTCCCTGGACGCCACCGGCGAGCCCATCACCGAGGCCACCCTGCGCGCGGCCAACGCCGCCGACGCCGTGCTCATGGGCGCCGTGGGCACGCCCAAGTACGACGACGCGCCGAGCCATCTGCGGCCGGAAAAGGGTCTGCTGGGCATCCGCCGGGCCATGGGGGTGTTCGCCAACCTGCGTCCGGTGAAGGCCTATCCGGCCCTGTTCCCGGCCTCACCGCTCAAGGAGGCGCGCATCCAGGGCACCGATCTGCTCATCCTGCGCGAGCTCACCGGCGGGCTCTACTTCGGCTCGCCGCGGGGAGTGGAGGGCGCGGGCGCCCAGCGCTGCGCGGTCAACACCATGACCTACAGCTACGCCGAGATCGAGCGCATCGCCCGCATGGCCTTCGAGCTGGCCCGCAAGCGCCGGAAGCACGTCACCAGCGTGGATAAGGCCAATGTGCTGGAGACCAGCCAGCTCTGGCGCTCGGTGGTGGTGGAGATCGCCCGGGACTACCCGGACGTGGCCCTGGACCACCTCTACGTGGACAACGCCGCCATGCAGCTGATCCTCCGCCCCAGCGCCTTCGACGTGCTGCTAACCGAGAACCTGTTCGGCGATATCCTCAGCGACGAGGCGGCAGTGATCGGCGGCTCCATCGGCCTGCTGCCGTCGGGCAGCCTGGGCAGTCCCCGGGCCGACGGCACCCTGCCGGGCCTGTACGAACCCATCCACGGCTCCGCCCCGGACCTCGCCGGCAAGGGCATCGCCAATCCCCTGGGCACCATCGGTTCGGTGGCGGTCATGCTGGACTGGAGTTTCGGGCTCAAGGCCGAAGCCCGGGCGGTGCAGGACGCCATCGACCACGTGCTCGCCGCGGGGCCGACCACGCCCGATCTGCTGGGCGGGACCGGCACCACGTCCTCCGTGGGCGACGCCATCGTCGCCCGCATCCTGGCATCCTCGAAGGTGGCCCAATGACCGCGCAAACCCTCTACGACAAGATCTGGTCCGAGCACATCGTCGCCCAGCGGCCCCAGGAGCCGGTCCTGCTCTACATCGACCTGCAGCTGGTGCACGAGGTGACCAGCCCCCAGGCCTTCGAGGGGCTGCGCCAGCGGGGCCTGAAGGTCCGGCGGCCGGACCGGACCATCGCCACCATCGATCACAGCATCCCCACCAGCGACCGCTCCCTGCCCATCGCCGATCCCATCGCGGCCCGGCAGGTGGCCCAGCTGGGGGTGAACTGCGCCGAGTTCGGCCTGCCCCTGTGCGCCCCGGGCAGCGGCCACCAGGGCGTGGTGCACGTGTTCAGCCCCGAGCTGGGCCTGATCCAGCCGGGCATGACCCTGGTCTGCGGCGACAGCCACACCGCCACCCACGGCGCCTTCGGCGTGCTGGCCTTCGGCATCGGCACCAGCCAGGTGGAGATGGTGCTGGCCACCCAGTGCCTGCTGCAGCAGCCTTCGCGCAACCTGCGGGTGAACGTCACCGGCCGGCTCCGGCCGGGCGTCACCGCCAAGGACGTGATCCTCGCCCTCATCGCCCAGATCGGGGTGGGCGGCGGCACCGGCTGCGTCATCGAGTACGCCGGCGAGGCCATCCGCAACCTGTCCATGGAAGGGCGGATGACGATCGCCAACATGAGCATCGAGGCCGGGGCCCGGGCCGGGCTGATGGCCCCGGACGAGGTCACCTTCGCCTACCTCAAGGGCCGCCCGTTCGCGCCCCAAGGCCCCGCCTGGGACGCCGCCGTGGCCCGCTGGCGCACCTATGCCAGCGATCCGGACGCTATGTTCGACCAGGAGGTCACCCTGGACGGCTCGGCGCTGGAACCCATGATCACCTTCGGCACCAACCCGGCCATGGGAATCGGCATCACCGGCTCGGTGCCGGAACCGGCCCGCATGGCGGCCGGGGTAGAGCGCGACGGCCTGGTGAAGGCCCTGGCCTACATGGGCATGACCGCGGGCCAGCCGATCCTCGGCCATCCCATCGATCTGGTGTTCGTGGGCAGCTGCACCAACGGCCGGATCGAGGATCTGCGGGCCGCCGCGGGCGTGCTCAAGGGCCGCAAGGTGGCGCCCAACGTCCGGGCCCTGATCGTGCCCGGCAGCGAGGTGGTCAAGCGCGCCGCCGAGGCCGAGGGCCTGGACCGGATCTTCCTGGCCGCCGGCGCCGAATGGCGCGAACCCGGCTGCTCCATGTGCCTGGCCATGAACGGCGATATGCTCCAGCCTGGGCAGACCTGCGTGGCCACCAGCAACCGCAATTTCGAGGGCCGCCAGGGCCCCGGCGGGCGCACCCTGCTGGCCAGTCCCATCACCGCCGCCGCCTCCGCCGTCCGGGGCGCGGTCGCCGATCCCCGGAGTCTCGCATGAAGCCGTTCACCGCTTTCGCGTCCAGCATCGCCGTCCTGGCCGCCGACAACATCGACACCGACCAGATCATCCCGGCCCGCTTCCTGAAGACCACCACCAAGGAGGGCCTGGGCCTGCAGCTGTTCCACGACTGGCGCTACGGCAAGGACGGCGCCGCCAAGGCCGACTTCCCCCTGAACCAGCCCGCGGCGGCCGGCGCCGAGGTGCTGGTGGGCGGCGACAACTTCGGCTGCGGCAGCTCCCGGGAGCATGCGCCCTGGGCCCTCACCGACGCCGGCTTCCGGGCCGTGGTCGCCACCTCCTTCGCGGACATCTTCTACGGCAACGCCCTGAAGAACGCCCTGCTGCCCATCAAGGTCCCGGCCGAGGCGCTGGCCAAGCTGCACGCGGCCGGCAGCGGCGCCCGGGTCCAGGTGGATCTGGACAGCCAGACCCTCACCCTGCCCGACGGCAGCAGCGTCGCCTTCCCGGTGGACGCCTTCCCCAAGCGCTGCATGCTGCTGGGGGTGGACGAGCTGGGCTACCTGCTGCAGTTCGAACAGGAGATCGGCGCCTTCGAGGCCGGGCGCGTGGCCCCGTACGATACCCGGACCCGTCCGGAAGCCTGAGGCTCGGGTGGGCGCAAGCTACGCGGGTTCCTGGCTCCGGGTGCGGTCGATCATCAGCTTGTACATCAGGCTGTCGATGAGGGCCAGCCAGGAGGCCTCGATGATGTTGGTGGAAACCCCGATGGTGCCCCAGCGCTCGCGGCCGTCGGTGGAATGAATGAGCACCCGGACCTTGGCGGCGGTGCCGGCGGTGCCGTCCAGCACGCGGACCTTGTAGTCCTCCAGCTTGACCTCGGCCAGGGCGGGGAAGAACTTCACCAGGGCCTTGCGCAGGGCGGCATCCAGGGCATTGACCGGACCGTCGCCCATGGCCGCGGTGTGCTCCACCACATCGCCTTCGCGCACCTTGATGGTGGCCTCGGAGGAGGGGACGCCCAGCTCGTTCTTCTCCTCGATGACCCGGAAGCCCAGCACCGTGAAGGGCTCCTGGAACTCCCCCAGCATCTGCATCGCCGCCAGCTTGAAGGTGCCGTCGGCGGTCTCGAAGTGGTAGCCTTCGGACTCCATCTTCTTGATGCGCCCCAGCAGCTTCTTCACGGCCGGGTCGTTGCGGTCCAGGTCGGGCTTGATGTCCTTGAGCTTTTCCAGGATGGTGCCGCCCCCGGACTGGTCGGACAGCACGAAGTGGCGCTGGTTGCCCACCGCCCCCGGCAGGATGTGCTCGAACGATTCGCGCACCTTGCGCACCCCGTCCACGTGGGCGCCGGCCTTGTGCGAAAAGGCCGCCTCGCCCACGTAGGGGGCGCGGATGTCCGGCGACAGGTTGGCGGTCTCGCTCACGAACCGCGACAGGTCGGAAAAACGCGCCAGCTGGTCCTCGCGCACCAGGGCCGCGCCCAGCTTCAGCTGCAGGGCGGCCACGATGGTGATCAGGTTGGCGTTGCCGCAGCGCTCGCCGATGCCGTTGACGGTGCCCTGGATCTGGGCGGCGCCGGCCTCGGCGGCCAGGATGGAGTTGGCCTCGGCGCAGCCGGTGTCGTTGTGCACGTGGACGCCCAGGGGGACCTCGGTCCGGGACTGCACCTCCCGGAAGATCCGCAGGAAGTCGCCGGGCAGGGTGCCGCCGTTGGTGTCGCACAGCACCAGCACGCTGGCGCCCCCGGCCTGGGCGGCCCGGAGGGTCTGCATGGCGTACTCCGGATCGTGCTGGTAGCCGTCGAAGAAGTGCTCGGCGTCGTAGACCACCTCGTCCATGTGCCGCTTCAGGTGGGCCACCGATTCGTGGATCATGGCCAGGTTCTCGGCCAGGGAGCAGCGCAGCACCTTCTCCACGTGCAGGTCCCAGCTCTTGCCGAAGATGGTGGCCACGGGCGCCTCCGTGGCCACCAGCAGCTGCAGGAAGGGATCATCTTCCACTTTGCTGCCGGGCCGGCGGGTGCTGCCGAAGGCGGCGATGCGGGCCTGCAGCCCGCGCCGGCGCACCTCGGGGTAGAAGGCCCGGTCGATCTCATTGGTGGGGTTGGGCCAGCCGCCTTCGATGTAGTGGAAGCCCAGCTCCGACAGCTTCTCCGCGATGAGCAGCTTGTCCCGCAGCGAAAGGCCGATGCCGATGCCCTGGTTGCCGTCCCGGAGCGTCGTATCGTAGATCTTCAGATGCGGGTTCATGGTCATGGCTGGGGGGCCTCCGGAAGGATGGAAAAGGCAACGGCTTATTCACAGCCTTCCATTATGCGGCATGGGGCGGGCCGGATCCCAGCGGTATCGGCGCCCCCGCCTTTCCCGGCCCGGGCGCTTGACCGCGGCGCCGGATCCCGGTACCATGACCGGATCATGCGCGTGTCCTTCTCCGACCTTATGCTCCTGGGGCTGCTTCTTAGCGGCGCAGGGGAGGTCTGAGCGAGCGCAACACCGCGGAACTCGAACCCCTCTCCTGCGCAACCCGGAGAGGCACCCCGTTCCGCGCGCGATCCTCTCCGGCCCCCTGAACCCCATTTCGGAGGCCCCATGAATCCCCATCGCTACCGTCCCGTCGCTCCCATCGCCCTGCCGGACCGCACCTGGCCGGGACGCACCCTCGCCGTCGCGCCCCAGTGGTGCAGCGTGGATCTCCGGGACGGGAACCAGGCCCTGGTCGAGCCCATGGGCCGCGCCCGCAAGCTGCGCCTGTTCGAGGCCCTGGTGAAGACCGGGCTCAAGGAGATCGAGGTGGGCTTCCCGGCGGCTTCCCAGACCGACTTCAACTTCGTCCGGACCCTCATCGAGGAGGGCCGCATTCCCGCGGACGTGACCATCCAGGTGCTGACCCAGGCCCGCGAGGACCAGATCCTGCGCACCGTGGACTCGCTGCGCGGCGCGCGCCGGGCCATCGTGCACCTGTACAACTCCACCTCCACCCTGCAGCGGCGGGTGGTGTTCGGCCAGGAACGGGATGCCATCCGCGATCTGGCGATCCAGGGCACCCGCTGGATCCAGGCGGCCGTGGCCACGCTGACCGGCACCGAGACCGTATTCGAGTACTCGCCGGAAAGCTTCACCGGCACCGAGCTGGATTTCGCCGCCGAGGTCTGCGACGCGGTGGTGGCCACCTGGGACCCCGCGCCCGGAACCAAGGTGATCATCAACCTGCCGGCCACGGTGGAGATGGCCTCGCCCAACCACTACGCCGACCAGATCGAGTGGATGCACCGGCACCTGGCCCAGCGCGGGCGCATGGTGCTGAGCGTGCACCCGCACAACGACCGGGGCTGCGCCGTGGCCGCGGCGGAGCTGGCGCAGCTGGCCGGCGCCGACCGGGTGGAGGGCACCCTGTTCGGCAACGGTGAACGCACCGGCAACGTGGACCTGGTGACTCTGGCCCTGAACCTCTACACCCAGGGCGTGGACCCGGGCCTGGACCTGAGCGATCTGCCCGGGCTGGTGGAGGTGTTCGAGTCCTGCAATCGCCTGCCGGTGCCCGCGCGCCATCCGTACGCCGGCGAGCTGGTGTTCACCGCCTTCAGCGGCAGCCACCAGGACGCCATCAAGAAGGGCCTGGCGGCCCTGGAGCGGGAGGCCAACCCGCTCTGGGAGGTGCCCTACCTGCCCATCGATCCCGCCGATGTGGGACGCCAGTACGAACCCATCATCCGGATCAACAGCCAGTCGGGCAAGGGTGGCGTGGCCTTCGTGCTGGAGCAGTCCTTCAGCTTCCAGGTGCCCAAGGGGCTGGCCGCGGAATTCAGCCCGCGGGTGCAGCAGATCACCGACACCACTGGCGAAGAGCTGGCCCCGGCCGACATCTTCGACCTGTTCCAGCGGGAGTACCTGGGCGAAGGCCGGTTCAGCCTGGCCGACTTCTCGGTGCTCCGCCAGGGCAAGGACCACTGCCGGCTGCAGGTGAAGCTGGTGGACGGCGGGACCGAGCACCTGCTGGAGGCCGGGGGCAACGGCCCCATCGACGCCTTTGTGCAGGCCCTGCGCGGCCACGCGGGCCTGGACCTGCACCTGAGCGCCTACAGCGAGCACGCCCTGGGCGAGGGCGAGAACGCCGAGGCGGTGGCCTATGTGCAGCTGGGCGTGCGCGGAGGCCCCGGAGGCCCCGGAGTCCTCAGCCGCTACGGGGTGGGCCGGGACGAGGACATCGTCGCCGCTTCCCTGCGGGCCGTGCTGAGCGGGCTCAACCGCATCGCCGGCCAGATCCCCGGCTAGCCGTTCCGCCTTGGCTCGGCCATCCTGGAAACAGACGGCGTCCCCGCCGAGGAGTGCTCCTTCATGTCCTTTTCCAGCTTCGGCCTGAGCGAAGGCCTGCTTCGCGCCCTGGAGGCCAACGGCTTCAACGGTCCCACCCCCATCCAGAGCCAGGCGCTGCCGCCGGCCCTGGAGGGCCGGGACCTGGTGGCGGTGGCGCCCACGGGCTCCGGCAAGACCGCCGCCTTCGCCCTGCCCATCCTGCAGCACCTCGAGCACATCGAGCACATTGAGCACATTAAGCACATCCAGCGCAGCGAAGGCGGCGCCCCGGAGGCGATCGGCAACCAGGTGCGGGCCCTGGTGCTGGTGCCCACCCGCGAGCTGGCCGCCCAGGTGGGGGAGGTGTTCACCGGGCTGGCGCGCTTCCAGCCGGTTCCCGCCCGGACCCGGATCGTGTTCGGCGGCGTATCGGTGAACCCCCAGATGATGGCCCTGCGGGGGGGGGCCGACGTGCTGGTGGCCACCCCGGGCCGGCTGCTGGACCTGGTGGGCCGCAACGCCGCCCGGCTCGGCCAGGTGGAGATCCTGGTGCTGGACGAGGCGGACCGCATGCTCGACCTGGGCTTCCGCGAGGAACTGGAGCGGCTCCTGGCGCTGCTCCCTGCGCTCCGGCAGAACCTGCTGTTCTCGGCCACCACCGATCCCACCGCCGGCGGCCTGCTGACGGCCATGCTCCGGGACCCGGTGCAGCTGGGCGTAGCCGCCGAACAACCGCCCCAGGGGATCCGCCAGCGGGTCTACCTGGTAAGCCAGGCGGACAAGGGGCCGCTGCTGCGCCACCTGATCGAGAAGGGCGGCTGGGACCAGGTGCTGGTGTTCGTCGCCTCCCACCACCGGGCCGACGCCGTGGCGCGCAAGCTGCAGAACCACGGGATCGCCGCCGAGGCCCTGCACGGCGAGCAGAGCCAGGGGGCCCGCACCGGCGCCCTGGCGGACTTCAAGGCCGGCGGCGCGCGGGTGCTGGTGGCCACGGACCTGGCGGCCCGGGGCCTGGACATCGAGCAGCTGGCCTGCGTCATCAACTACGAGCTGCCCCGGTCGCCCAAGGACTACCTGCACCGGGTGGGGCGCACCGGCCGGGCCGGCGCGGAAGGGCTCGCCCTGTCCCTGGTGGCGCCGGATGAACGGCAGCACATGAACCTGATCGAGAAGCGCATGGGCTGCCGGCTGCCGCATCTGGACGCCGCCGACATGAGCTATGTGTAGCGCCTGAGTCATGGCCCTCCTCCTGGCCGGGGGCTCGGCTCTTCTGTACGGCATCGCCGACTTCTGCGGCGGCTTCGCCGCGTCCCGGAACCGGCTGCTGTCCGTGCTGGTGGTGTCCCAGCTGTTCGGGCTGCTCATCGCTCTGGCGGCCGTGGCCGTCCTGGGCCACACCGCTCCGCACGCCCGGGACCTGGCCTGGGGCCTGCTGGCCGGGCTCACCGGGTCCATGGGCCTGTTCATGCTGTACGGCGGCATCGCCCGGGGCATCGTCGCCGTGGTGTCGCCCACCTCGGCGGTGGTGGGCGCCGTGTTCCCGATCCTGTTCGCCCTGGGGCTGGGCGAGCGGCCCGGGGGCACCGCCGTGCTGGGCTGCGCCCTGTGCGTGCCGGCCATCCTGATGCTCAGCTGGTCGGGAGCCACGGCCGCTTCCGGGCGCGGGTCGGTGCGCTCGGCCCTGGGCTACGGCGCCCTGGCCGGCCTGGGCTTCGGCGCCTTCTTCACCGCCCTGTCCCGCTGCCGCGCCGATGCCGGACTGTGGCCCCTGGTGGCGGCCCGCGCCGCCTCCCTGGGCGCGGCCGGCCTGGCCCTGCTGGTGCAGCGGGAGCCGCTGCGCCTGCACCGCCGCGGCGCCGTGATCACCCTGCTGTCCGGGGCGGCCGACATGGGGGCGAACATCCTGTTCCTGCTGGCCAGCCAGTGCGGACTGCTGTCCCTGGTGGCGGTGATCACCTCGCTGTTCCCGGCCCCCACGGTGCTGCTGGCCCGGATCTGTTTCGGGGAGCGGATTCCACCCGTACGGTTGCTGGGATTCCTGGTGGCCCTGGCCGGGGTCGCACTGATCAGCCTCCACTGAGGCCTGTGATGAAAATTGAAGTTGGCGGGCCTGTGGCCTCCCGGTCCGGCGGCTTCAGTGCCAGGCCCGCTGGCCGAACTGGATGGTCAGTCCGCCCAGGACGATCAGGGCCAGCCCGGCCCAGGTGGCGGTGGGGATGACCTCCTGGAACAGGAAGCGGCCGCACAGGATGCTCAGCACCGCGAACACCGCCACGTAGACGCCCAGCAGCCGGGAGAAGTCCCAGTCCAGGGTGTTCACCAGCAGCCCGTAGCCGCCCAGCACCAGGAAGCCGGCGGCGATCAGCCAGGCGCCGTGGCCATGCAGGCCGCGGCGGATCAGGGCGTCGCCGCCCACTTCCAGGGCGGCGGACAGAACGAAGACGACAGCTACGAGCAGGGTGGACATGAGACTCCTGGGCGCCTGGGAGTTGAAGGGGGCGGTCAGGCTTGCCCTCATCCTAGCAGACGTGGGGACCGCGCCCGGTCGGGTCACCCCGTGGGGGCGCACGGGGATGCCGGTGACACCCGCCCCACGCCCCGGCTCCGGGGGATCAGGGCCGGGGCTCCAGGATCGGCTGCCAGCCCAGCCACTCGTCCAGTTCCGGCATGGGGAACTGCTGGGCCACATCGATGTACACGCCGGCCCCGTGGAAGGGGATGTACACGCCCCGGCCCAGGTACGGGACCTGCGCCAGGGGCACTCCGGCCAGGGCCGCCTGGCCGTTCCGGACCACGGCCCAGGTGCGGCCCGGGGGGCTGGCAATGTGCAGCTGCTCGGCCGGACCGTGCACGGTCACCCGGCCCTGGGCGCCCTGGATGGTGAAGGTCTGCCTGGTCCGGCTGAACACCAGGTGGTCCGGCGGATTGGATGAGGTCAGGAACCACCGGCCGGTCTGGCTGCGAAGGGTCCAGGCCTGGTCCCGGCCCCGGAGCTCCAGGGTCGTGCCGTCCTGGTGGACGGTGAGGTAGTCGTCCCCCCAGGTGAACCGGAAGGTGTCCGGATCGGTGGTCTCGATGGCCACCGGGCCCTGGGGGGTGGTGATCCGGAAACCGTTGCCGATGCTCGTCAGCTGGACGGGCAGGCCGGGGGAGGACTCATAGCACAGGCTGCCCCATGGGAAGCTCAGCAGGGTGGTCCGGTTCGGGCCCGAGCGCTCGTCCGCGACCCCCCGGGGGCCCCAGCCCAGGCCCAGGGCCAGGAGGAGCAGGGCCTGGGCGCTCCGCCGGGTGCGGGTGCGGCGCGGCTCAGGCATGGGGGGCGTTCTGGCCGGAGGTGGGGTCCAGGAACTCCAGGAACCGGCCTTCGGTATTGCGCAGGCAGGCCTGGTAGGCGTCCCGCATGGAGCCGGCGCTGGCCAGGGACGCGGCGAACAGACTGGCGGCGACATCCAGCAGGGGCGGCGGCGGGGCCGGCGGGGCCTGGCTCCGGCCCAGGGCTGTCTCCAGCCGGGCCAGATCCACCGGCACGCCCCGGCACCAGAGTTCCGCGGCCACCCGCATGGCCGAGTGCAGGCTGTTTTCGCCCTGCACGTCCATGGCCAGGAACAGCCCCTGGTCCCGGGGCAGGATCCGCCGCAGGGCGCAGGTGAGCAGGTTCCGGGGGCCGTGCTCGATGAAGATCCGCACGCCGCTGTCCCAGGCGCGCCAGGCGGCCGTGGGGAGATCCTGGGGCGCCAGCAGCTGCTCGGTGAGGGCGGTGGCGACCCGGTCGGGGCTGAGATCGTAGGGCCCGGCGAAGTACCCCGAATGGAATTCGATGTCCGGGACCATCCGCACGGGACGGTGGAAATGCCGGAACAGCGCCTCGCGCGCCCCGGACATGGCCGGCGTATGGGCGGCCAGGGCCAGGGCGGGCACCGCGGTCAGGCCGCGGCAGTCCGCCAGCACCCGGCGGCAGGCCTCCGCTTCGCCGGAGAGCAGGCAGTGGACCGGAGAATACACCAGCGCCACGTGGGCCCGGGTCTCGCTGGCCGCGCGCTCAAGCACCCGGGCTACCGGACCGAACACGGACCAGCTGCGCCAGTGCAGCGGTTCCGACTCGGGCAGCTGCCAGTGCTCCCGCACCGGCGCCAGAGCGCCGGCCAGCAGGTGGGAGTAGACTCCGCTCCGGCGCAGGCGCTCGAACTCGGTGTCCAGGCCGCCCCATACGCCGTACGCCATCAGGGCGCTCATCTCGCCCATGGCGAGCCCCATGGCCACCTGGGGCCGGAGTCCCAGCAGCTCGCGGGTGAAGGCCGCGTGCAGCTGGCTCAAAACCAGGGAGGCCGTGCTTTCGTGCAGCGGGTCGCCCCGCCGGGCCGAGCTTCCGGACCGGTCCAGCCGGGGCTCGTAGATCCAGGCGGCCATGCCCAGGTCCTGGGCCAGGGGGCGCAGCATCCGGGGCAGCGGTGGCAGTCCCAGCACCAGTTCCCGGCCCATGCCCGGGTAGCCGGCGCCCAGCGGGGTGAACAGGCTAGCCACCCGGCCCTGGAGCGGGGCCGGGCTGAAGCAGGTGCGGCCGTCCAGCCACCCTGGCTCATGCGACCGCTGGCGGAGCCGATCCGGGATCGGCGCCAACGCCTGATGGCATTCCTGGTCGTTTGCGGCCAGCACCGCCAGCCGGGCCGGCCCGGTGCCGCCCCGCTGGTCGGCCTGGACGCGCCGGAGGAGGTCCTCCACGCTGGCGCCCGCGAAGGTGCGCAGCACCGGCGCCGGAATCCAGGCCGGGGCCGTCCGCCCGGGGGTGAAGCCGTGCCACAGGTCCACGGTGGTGCCCACCCCCCATGAGGTTTCCACCTCCAGGACGAAGCCGCAGCCGTCGGTGCGGTCCAGCAGGGGTTCCCAGGTGCGGTCCTCCCGGTTGAACTGCACCTGGTGGGCCGCCATGATGCAGCCCGCGGCCACCTGGAGCAGTCCCGACACCGCGTGGCCCCGTCCGGGCAGCAGTTCCCGGGGGTCCAGGCGCAGCCGGCCGCGAAGCCGCTCCGGTCCGGGGCCCAGGACCGCCCAGATGCGGTCGCCGTCGCGCAGGGCGGCGTCCCGGCGGCGCAGCGCCAGGAACACCGCCAGACCGTCCAGGCCCGAGGGCATGGCGCCCGGGCAGGGCCAGGTGGCCGCCGCCCCCACCAGGGCCGCGTCCACCGTGCCGGCCCGGATCTGCCAGAGCGCCGTGGCCAGGGCCCGGTTCCCGGACAGTTCCCCGGCCGAAGCGATGCGCCCTTCCATCTGGAAGCCGAAGCGCCGCTCCAGCTGCTGCAGCAGCCCCGTGCCGGATTCGGCGTGCGCCTCGTCCAGCCCCAGGCACAGGATGGAGCGGTCCTGGGACCAGGCGCTGGCGCCCGCATAGGCCTCGTCGGCGGCCATGCCGGCCAGGCGGGACAGTCCCCGTGGGTCGGGCTGGGGCCGGAACGGACCCAGCGTCCGGCCCAGGCGCTGCATGAAGGCGGCGGTGCCCTCGATGCCCTGGCCGCGGATCCCGATGCCCACCACCGCGACCGCCATGGGGGCTGCGGGCGCGGTCGGCGCCGGGGGCACCCGGGGGGTGGCGACGGTTGGGTCGTCCGCCCCCCGAGGGCCTGCGTCCTGCCGTCTGTCCGGATTCTGCCGATCGCCCACCCGCCACCCCATTGAGGAAGTAGTGGCAGCATAAGCGATAATTAATTCATGTCAACATGGCCGGCCGCCTGAAGCGCGACAGTCTTGAGGCTGTGGAAGCCGGGCGCGGCCCGGACCAGCAGGAAGGTGGTACCGCCGGCCGTCACCTGCAGGCCCAGGCGCTCGGTCCAGTCGTACGAAGCCAGGGCCAGGTCGGCGGGGCCGGCGGGGAGGGTGAACTGCGCGGTCTGGACCTCGGCCGGCAGGCTGAGCCAGGAGCGCAGATCGGCCACGGTGACGACCTTGGTGGCGACGATCGAGGCCAGCTGGCCGAACAGCCCGAACGTCTTGGTGGCCTTCTTCTGGGCCTGGACCTTGGCGATGGCGCCGGCGGTGCCCCGGAGCAGGATCTCCGGCATGCGCTCCTGCAGCGCCTTGACCTCCAGCCGGCGCAGATCGACCGCGAGGGTGGTGGACTGCTCCAGGTCCGGGCCGCTGATCCGCAGGGACGGCTGGGGCGGGCCGAACTGGCGGTAGATGGGGAAGGCCATGCTGATCAGCTTGTCCTCGGCCAGCACGTCGATGGACACCTCGGACAGGGGCGGCACGAAGCCGGTCTCGAACACCACCACCACGGTGCCGGTGCGGGCGGGGAACTGGGGCCCGGGGGGCACCCCCAGCCGCCGCTGCAGGTCCGCCAGGGCGGCGGGGCCCTGGGCCCGGGCGGTGAGGTCCAGGTAGGCGGCGCGCACCGCCGGGGACCGCGGCGATAGCTCGTAGGCCCGCTTGATATCCACCAGCCCGTCGTCCAGCCCGGACGGGCCCTGGGCACGGTAGATCTGGCTGGACAGGTAGTAGGTGAAGGCGTTCTCGTAGCTGTTGCGCACATCCTGCACGTAGGAGAACATGTCGCCGTACTTGGCGGAAGCGGCCGCGCTCATGGCGGCTGCCTTGCCGACCGTCTTCTGCCGTTTCTCCCGTTCCCGCACCTGGTATTCCTCGGCCTTGCGCACCTCCACGGTCGCGTCCTCCAGGTCCGCCTTGACCAGGTAGTTGATCGCGTCCAGGGTGCGCGCCATGACCTTGTCGGCGGTGGCGCCCTCCCAGGGCAGCAGGGTGTCGTTGGTGAGGGTCGCGCCCGCCTGGCTTGCTGCTCCGCTGGCCGACAGGATGGCCTTGCCTTCGTACTGGTGCGCCACCCGGTCGGCGTCCGCGAACAGCTCGATGCTCTTGTCCACGTCCCCGCGCATGCGGTACAGATTGGCCATCTCATAGAGATAGAGCAGCTGGTTGCGTCCGGCGGAGCGGGCTTCGGGCAGGAACAGCTTTTCGGCCGGGGCGAAATCGTCGTTCTGGAACCACGGGGTCAGGGCCTTGACGAAGTCCGCGGGGTGGTTGGCGACGGCTGGAACAGCCGTCCAGGCCAGCGCACCTGCGGCCACAAGCATGGAACGGACCCGGACCATAAGATAACCCTCCTGGAACCGAGGGAAAGCCTCCGGTGCCACCCGTCCATCATAGACAGGGAAAGGGGCCGCGGCGAATGGGCCGGCCCTCGGGCCGCTCAGGCGCGCGGGCGGAGCCTGATTCGGTCATCGCATGTGTCCCTGACTTTCATCAGGGTCGCCCCGGTCGGTTGCTATCGCAACCGCCGGGGCGGTAATTGAAACGGGATCCCGGCCGGCGTGTCCCTATTCGCTGGAATGCAGGTCCAGCAGGCTTTATCCGGCCGGGAACTGGTACGGTAGGGACTCCGCCAACCGTCGCGTTTCAGTCGTTCTCGCATCCTCGCCAGGAGACTCCCGGGCTTTCCCTGGTTCGGGTTCGTCGCCGATTACCCGGATGCTTCGGCGTGGCTTAAGACGCTCCCCAAACTTTAGGCGCCGTCGCGGAATAACCCTTCCCATTTTTGGCATTCCGCTACGGCGCCTTATGCCGGGACCCGCATCAATGGCCAAGGTTGTTCCGTTACAAAGGCTTAGGGTCGGCGCGAATCAGGAGGATCCAGGACCCACTCGAAGCGGGCCCCCGGGACCTTAGGCCCAGATGGAGAGCCCGGAAGAACAAGTTGTCTCCCAGGGTGAGCGGAGCGCGAGGGTGATGACACTGTCCAACGTCCATTGCTGGGGACTTTCCGTCGACGCCGGCCCCGCCGGCGGCGACGAACAAGGGCGAATGTCTGGGACGCTTACGATTACGTGGTCAGGCTCCCAGCGCCCGGCTGGATTCCCGCACCATGAGCTCGTGACCGAACACCGTGGAGCGCAGGCCCTTGGCCTCGCCGGCGATGCGCTGGGACATGAGTTCCGCCGTCCGCTGGCCCATCTCCACGATGGGCTGGCGCACCGTGGTGAGGCCCGGGGACAGGAACGCCGAGATGTCGATATCGTCGAAGCCGACCATGGAGTAGTCGTCCGGGACCCGCAGGCCCTTTTCCCACAGGGCGCGTACCGCGCCGATGGCCAGTTCGTCGGTGGCGGCGAACAGGGCGGTCAGGGGCTTGCCGCGGGCCAGCAGTTCGTGCATGGCCGCGCAGCCGTCCTCCGGACTGTACGAAGGCACCATGATGATGCGCCCCTCGTCCACCGGGATCCCGGCGGCCTCCAGGGCGCTGCGGTAGCCGGCGGCGCGCTGGGCGCCGAAAGAGAACTGCCGGCCGGAGATCAGGCCGATGTGCCGGTGCCCCAGGCTGATCAGGTGGCGGGTGGCCGCGATCGCCCCGGCGCACTCGTCCACGTGCACCGAGGGGAAGTCGAATTCGTCCCGGCCGAAGGTGCACAGCACCACCGGCACCCCCACCACGCGCAGGTAGTCGTAGAAGTCGGGGTGGCTGACCTCGTGGATCATGATGATCCCGTCCAGCTTTTCCGATGTGAGCCGGCGCAGGCACTTGGCCTCGCTGTCCTCCTCCCACTTGACGAAGAAGAAGATGGTCCGGTAGCCCAGCCCCTCCAGGGAGTGCTCGATGGTGGAAAAGAGCTGGCGCTGGAACATGTTGAAGGTGTCGGGGATGACGATGCCGACCGTGAAGGTGCGCTGCAGCACCATGGACCGGGCGGCGCTGTCGGGCACGTACCCGGTCTCCTTGACCAGGGCCAGGACCTTTTCCCGGATCTCGGTCTTGACGTAGTTCTTCTGGTTGATCACCCGGGAAACCGTGGCAGGCGACACCCCCGCGAGTTTGGCGATATCCTTGATGCTCATCATTTCGACAACCCCATCCCTCTCAGGTCGCAACGCTGTCCAGCACCCTGCGGCCACCTGCAAACCAACGGCTTCGAGGTGCCACTGGCCCTGTTCCCGTACGCCTTCGAAGGAAGTCGAGGCCCTTCAAGAAAACGTTTGCAAACATTTTCCACAATATAGCAGGATCCCCTGGCCAGGGCGAAAGATCGAATGCCCGCTTTCCTCGACTTTCCTGAAAACGTTTGCATGATCATTCTGGATCCTTGGGCCGATGCATTCACCCTTGGCAAGATCCCGTTTCTGCCCGAAGCTAGGGGCAGACGGGATCTTTGTCAGTTCCATAGCGCGCTATCCAGAAAGGTGGAGGGACGGGCCCTGTGAAACCTTGGCAACCTGCGTCAGATGTCCATCTGGCGGCGTGGTGCCAATTCCTGCCTGCGGCGAGACCGCGGGAAAGATGCCGAGCTGTCATGAACTGACTGCCGAGGGGCCCGGGGCATCGCCATCCGTTCCAGTCGGCGCGCGGAACGACGAAGGTCCGCCCTGCCGAGGAGTCATCCATGCCCGTCAAGATCCCCGATTCCCTGCCCGCCACGAGCATCCTGGAGAGCGAGAACATCTTCATCATGGGCGAGGCCCGGGCTCAGCAGCAGGATATCCGGCCGCTGCGGATCGCCATCCTGAACCTGATGCCCACCAAGATCAACACCGAGACCCAGCTGCTGCGCCTGCTGGGCAACTCCCCGCTGCAGGTGGAGATCGTGCTGCTGCACATGGAGTCGCACGAATCCAGGAACACCCCCATGGAGCACCTGCTGGAGCACTACGTCACCTTCGCCGATGTGCGTGGCCAGAAGTTCGACGGGCTCATCATCACCGGGGCGCCGGTGGAGACCCTGCCGTTCGAGGAGGTGGACTACTGGCCGGAGCTGGTGGAGGTGATGGACTGGGCCCGCACCCACGTCACCTCCACCCTCTACATCTGCTGGGGGGCCCAGGCCGGCCTGTACCACTACTACGGGATCCCCAAGCTTCCGCTTCCCGCCAAGCTGTTCGGGGTGTTCCCGCACCACCTGGATGTGCGCTACGAGCGCCTGGCCCGGGGCTTCGACGACGTGTTCTTCGCCCCCCATTCCCGGCACACCGAGGTGCGCCGGGAGGACATCCTGGCGGTGCCGGAGCTGGTGCTGCTGTCGGAGTCCGAGGAGGCCGGGGTCTACATCGCCCTGTCCGCGGACCGGCGGCACATCTTCGTGACCGGGCACTCCGAGTACGATCCCCTGACCCTGCGCGAAGAGTACCAGCGGGACGTGGCCAGGCAGCTGCCCATCGCCATCCCCCGGAACTACTTTCCGGACGACGACCCGTCCCGGGAGCCCCTGGTGCGCTGGCGCGGCCACGCCAACCTGCTCTACTCCAACTGGCTGAACTACTACGTCTACCAGCAGACTCCGTACGACCTGGAGCGGATCCAGGACGGGCGGGACTGACGACAGGGCTGCTGGAACTGGGTCCGGCTCGGCCCGCGCCGACCCGGAAACATCCTGGGCATACGCCCAGGACCCCCGCCGCAGGCGGGGCTGGAGCCCCCCTGCGGGGTCGGATCGGAACCCGCCCGGGGGCCGGGCAGGGCGCCCCCGTCACCCGGGTCTCCTCCGCGATCTCGGCGCCTCCGGCTCCTCAGCGTTAATATTAGTTTAGTTGCCTTTACCGACGCATTTCGGCCTTTGCCGTTGCGTTCCCGTCCCGATCGTTGCACGCCTGCCACCTGGCCACGGCTGTCCATGATGTCGTCCGGGGTCACCAGGATCCGGTCTTCGTCGGTGGGGCTTGGGCTTGCCGGCCAGGACTGCCCGCCTGGTGCGCAGGGCGCGGACCGCGAAGCCGGGCGGGCTCGATCAGGCCGATCATGCCGGCGGCCTGGAACAGCGGGCCATAGGCGTTGAGCGCGGCCACCAGCTCATCAGCGTGCTGCTGGGCGGTGCGCGGGTCGCTGGCGTCGTTCAGGGGGCAGAGCACGATGCAGGGGCAGCCGATGCGCTGGGCCTCCTGGATCATGCCCTTGAGCCGTTCCAGGTTGTCGGGCAGGGCAGGTCCTCGAAACGGCGACGTTCTCCGCGCCAGCGCCGGACCCCGGGCGCAGCGTCATGGACTGGGAAGGAGCATGCAAACGTTTTCAGAAGGTGTTGGGCGCGAGGCTCGGTGTGTCAAGGGATTTGTATGGGAATTCCCGACATCTCGCCGGTTCCGGAAGCCACCGCGATCACCCCCGGGACCCTCGGCTGCGGCCGGTACGCCGGTCGCAGCCGGTCGGCGATCCGAGCGGCAGGTGGCCGGAATCCGGCCGTCCGGAATGGCCCCGGAAGCCAGGGTTCCGGGCGGACCCACAGGCCGGACGGGGGGCCGGGAAAGGATGGCCGAAAATGTTCTTGACAAGGTTTCGAGACGGATCTACCTTTCTGAAAACGTTTGCAGGATCTTGGCAAATCGATCCAGTGCTTGATGGCGCGGCGCTCTGAAAACGTTTCCGCCTTGTTTGGGAACCTATTACTCACCTTTCACGAAAGCTGGAGGTCATCCATGTCTGGAATCGTCTGCATCGGCGTCATTGGCGCCGGGAGAATCGGGAAGATCCACGCCGAGAACATCGCCTACTTCTTCCCCGGCGCCAAGCTCAAGAGCATCGCCGACGTGAACCTGACGCCGGCCATGGAAGCCTGGGCAAAGGGGCTGGGGATCCAGAACGTCAGCAAGGATCCCGCGATCATCTTCAACGATCCCGAGATCCAGGCGGTGATCATCTGCTCCTCCACCACCACCCACGCCGATTTCACCATCCAGGCGGCCCAGGCCGGCAAGCACGTTTTCTGTGAAAAGCCGGTGGATCTCACCCTGGAGAAGGTCTGCAAGGCCCTCGCCGCGGTCAAGAAGGCCGGCGTCCGGCTGCAGGTGGGCTTCAACCGCCGGTTCGACCACAACTTCGCCCGGGTCCGCGAGTACGTGGTCTCCGGCGCGGTGGGCGCGCCCCAGATCATCAAGATCTCCTCCCGCGACCCCCAGCCGCCCCCGGCCGAGTACGTGGCGATCTCCGGCGGCATCTTCCTGGACATGATGATCCACGATATCGACATGGCCCGCTTCCAGGCCGGCAGCGAGGTGGTGGAAGTGTTCGCCACCGGCGCCGTGCTGGTGGACGAAGCCATCGGCAAGGCCGGTGACGTGGACACGGCGATCCTCAACCTGCGCTTCGCCAACGGCGCCCTGGCGGTGATCGACAACTCCCGCAAGGCGGCCTACGGCTACGACCAGCGGCTGGAAGTGTTCGGCTCCAAGGGCTCGGCGGTGGCCGAGAACGACATGCCCAACACGGTCAAGCTGGCGACCGAGACCGGGGTCGTGGGCGAAAAACCGATGTATTTCTTCCTGGAACGCTACAAGGAAGCCTTCATCGCCGAGATGCGCGCCTTCCTGGCGTCCGTCGCCTCCGGCCAGCCCTGCCAGGTCACCGGCGAGGACGGCCTGCAGGATCTGATCATCGCCCTGGCCGCCAAGAAGTCCCTGGCCGAGCGGCGCGTGGTGAAGATCAGCGAGATCCAGGTTCCTGTCGTGGTCGGGTGACGCCATGCTGATCGAGCATCCCAAGTCCTTCACCCCGGGCTACGAGCCCATCGTCGACCGCAAGGGGCCCAACGCCGACCTGAACATGGACTTCGGCGTGGTCACCCTGGCCGAGGGCCAGGTCTGGACCTCCGGGGCCGCCGACGAGAAGGCGATCCTGCTGGTGAACGGGACGGTGGAACTGTCCTGGAGCGCCGGCGGCCGGGCCCGGGCCACCCGCAAAAGCCTGCTGGACGAGTCCCCCGCCGTGCTGCACCTGCCGGATGGCGACGCGGCCGAGGCGGTGGCCGGCCCCGGCGGCGCCGAGCTGCTGGTGACCCGCACCGACAACCCCCGGTCGTTCCCGGCCAAGTACTACGCGCCCGACGAATGCCGGAGCGAACCCCGGGGCCGCGGCACCATGCAGGAGACCAGCACCCGGATCGTGCGCACGGTGTTCGACGACAGCAACGCCCCCCTGGCCAACCTGGTGGTGGGCGAGGTGGTCACCGCGCCCGGCAGATGGTCCAGCTATCCCCCGCATCACCACCCCCAGCCCGAGATCTACCACTACCGCTTCGCGCCCAGGCAGGGCTTCGGACTCACCGCCATCGGCGAGGAGACCCACCAGGTGCGGCACAACGACACCGTCCTCATCCGCGACACCCAGGATCATCCCCAGGTGAGCGCCCCGGGCTATGCCATGTGGTACATCTGGGTCATCCGGCATCTGGACGGGAACCGCTATGGCATTCCCACGTTCACGCCAGAGCACACCTGGGTCCAGGATCCCGGCGCCAAGATCTGGGCCCCCCCGACGCAGCAGTAAGGAGATTGCAAGCATGAAGACGGTGCGCCTGACCATGGCCCAGGCCCTGGTGAAGTTCCTTGATCAGCAGTACCTCGACGTGGACGGCGAGGTCACCAAGTTCGTCGCCGGGGTGTTCGGCATCTTCGGGCACGGGGTCGTGGTCGGCCTGGGCGAGGCCCTGGCCGCCAGCGGCCACAGCCTGCCCTTCTACCAGGCCAAGACCGAACAGGGCGCTGGGCATGCCGCCATCGGCTTCGCCAAGCAGCGCGACCGGCGCGCCATGATGGCGGTCACCAGTTCCATCGGTCCCGGCGCGCTGAACATGGTCACCGCCGCCGGCACCGCCACGGTGAACCGGCTGCCGGTGCTGTTCCTGCCCGGCGACTCGTACGCCTGCCGGCAGCCGGATCCGGTGCTGCAGCAGGTGGAACTGCCCTACGACAGCAACATCACCTCCAGCGACGCCTTCAAGCCGGTGAGCCGCTACTGGGACCGGGTCAGCCGGCCCGAGCAGCTGATGACCGCCATGATCAACGCCATGCGGGTGCTCACCGATCCGGCCGAGACCGGCGCGGTGACGGTGGCGCTGCCCCAGGACGTGCAGGGCGAGGCCTACGATTATCCGGTGGAGTTCCTGGAAAAGCGGGTGCACCACGTGGAGCGCCGCATCCCCTCCGCGGCCCAGGTGGCCCGGGCCGCGGCCATGATCGCCGGGGCCAAGCGCCCCTACGTGATCTGCGGCGGCGGGGTGCGCTACTCGGACGCCGGGCTCGAACTGGCGGCCTTCTGCGAGCGCTTCCACGTGCCATTCGCCGAGACCCAGGGCGGCAAGGGGACCATCCCCTGGGATCACCCGTACAACCTGTCGGGCATCGGCACCACCGGCGCCCTGGCCGCCAACCGGCTAGCCAAGGAGGCGGATCTGATCATCGCCCTGGGCACCCGCCTGGGCGACTTCACCACCTGCTCCAAGTGGCTGTTCCAGAACCCCGAGTGCCGGGTGCTGGGCATCAACGTGGCCGGCTTCGACGCCTACAAGATGAACGGCGAGCCCATCCTCGCCGACGCCCGGCTGGCCACCGCCGCCATCACCGAAAGCCTGGCCGCCGCCGGCTACCGCTCGGACTGGGGCGATACCATCCGCAAGGAGCGGGCCATCTGGCAGGACAAGGTGGACACGCTGTACGGCCAGGACGTGGCCGGCGGGCTGTCCCAGGTGCGCTGCCTGGGCGAGCTGAACGACCACCTGCTGCCCAGGGACGCCATCGTGGTGTCGGGCTCCGGCTCCATCCCCAGCGATATGCAGCGGGTGTGGCGGGTGCGCACCCCGGGCACCTACCACATGGAGTACGGGTTCTCCTGCATGGGCTACGAAGTGGCGGCGGCGCTGGGCGTCAAGCTGGCCGAGCCGGACCGGGTCGTGGTGGCGGTGCTGGGCGACGGCGCCTACACCATGCTGCACACCGAGCTGCTCACCGCGGTGCAGGAAGGCCGCAAGATCATCGTGGTGGTCCTGGACAACTCGGGCTACCAGTGCATCGACAACCTGCAGATCAGCCAGGGCATCGTCCACTTCGGCAACGAGTGGAAGTGCCGGGAGGCGGCCACGGGCCGGCTCACCGGGCCCAGCCTGCGGGTGGACTTCGCCAAGAACGCCGAAAGCTGGGGCGCCCTGGGCCTGAGGGCCAGCACCGTGGAGGAATTCCGCAGCGCGGTGCGCCAGGCGCTGGCCGCGGACGGCCCGGTGCTGATCGACGCCAAGGTGACCACCAAGTCCATGACCGGGAACTACGAATCCTGGTGGCGGGTGGGCACGGCCCAGGTTTCCGAGAATCCCGCGGTGGTCGAAGCCGCACACCAGGTCCAGGCGCAGGTCGCCATCGCCCGCAAATTCTAGGCCCGGCTGGAAGACCGGACATCCAAGGAGCATCCCATGAGTGACATGAACGTAAGGCTGGCCATCGCCCCCATCGGCTGGACCAACGATGACCTGCCGGAACTGGGCGGCGAGATCCCCTTCGAACAGTGCGTGAGCGAGATGGCGCTGGCCGGATTCAAGGGCAGCGAAGTGGGCAACAAGTATCCCAAGGATCCGGCCGTGCTCAACAAGGCCCTGGGCCTGCGCGGCCTGACCATCTGCAACGCCTGGTTCTCCTCCTTCCTGACCACCCGCCCCTACGCGGAAGTCGAGGCGGAGTTCATCCAGCACCGGGACTTCCTGCACGCGGTCGGCGCGCGGGTGATCGGCGCCGCCGAGCAGGGCCACTCCATCCAGGGCCTGGACCTGCCGGTGTTCGACCAGAAGCCCAGCTTCACCGACGCGGAGTGGACGCGCCTGACCGAGGGCCTGGACAAGCTGGGCCAGCGGGCCCAGGAAAAGGGCATGACCCTCACCTATCATCACCACATGGGCACCGGGGTGCAGACCGCCGCCGAGATCGACCGGCTCATGGAGCACACCACCCCGGGGCTGCTGGACCTGCTGTTCGACACCGGCCACCTGGTGTTCGCCGGCGAGGACCACCTGGCGGTGCTGAAGAAGTGGGGCAAGCGCATCAAGCACGTGCACCTCAAGGACGTGCGGCCCGCCGTAGTCGCCCGCATCAAGGCCGAAAAGAAGAGCTTCCTCACCGCGGTCAAGTCCGGGGCCTTCACGGTGCCGGGCGACGGTTCCGTGGACTTCGTTCCGGTGTTCCAGGCCCTGCGGGACCTGGCCTACCAGGGCTGGTGGGTGGTGGAGGCCGAGCAGGATCCCGCGCTGGCCAACCCGCTTGAATACGCCATCAAGGCCCGCAGCTACATCCGCGCCAAGGCTGGCATCTGAGCTGGCAGGGGGAACTGCCTGCTCGCTGCGCTCGCGATGTTCCCCCTGACCCCCCACGCCGTGCCCGCAGCTTGACACTCGCATTCATGTCCACGGGGCGACCGCCCCGCTAGGAGGAAACCATGACCGAAGGCACGACCACGAAGTGGAAGAGCCCTTTGTACCAGATGACCCAGACCACGCCCACCGTGCTCTGGAATGATTCGGCGGCGCTCGACGAGCTGAGCTATTCCATCGAGCACGGCGCGGTGGGTGCCACCTGCAACCCCGTGATCGTGCTGGACGTCCTGAAGAAGTCCATGGACGTCTGGCGGCCGCGCATCGCTCAGCTGATCGCGGACATGCCCACGGCCAGCGAGGACGAGATCGCCTGGAAGCTGGTGGAGCTGCTTTCCATCGACGCCGCCAAGCTGCTCAAGCCGATCTTCGACCAGCAGAAGGGCCGCAACGGCCGGCTGTCGGTGCAGACCGACCCGCGCTTCTGGCGCAACAAGGACGCCCTGGTGGCCCAGGCGGTGCACTTCAGCGAAATGGCCCCCAACATCATCGTCAAGATCCCGGCCACCAGCGCCGGCATCGCCGCCATCGAGGAAGTGACCTACCGCGGGGTGAGTGTCAACGCCACGGTGAGCTTCACCCTGCCCCAGGCGATGGCGGTGGCCGAGGCGGTGGAGCGCGGCCTGCAGCGGCGCGAGCGCGAAGGCCTGCCCGTGGACACCATGGGCCCGGTCTGCACCATCATGAGCGGCCGGCTGGACGACTGGATGCGCACCTGCACCAAGAAGCAGGGCATCATCACCGATCCCGGCTACCTGGAATGGGCCGGCGTGGCGGTGTTCAAGAAGGCCTACAAGCTCTACCAGGAGCGCGGCTTCCGGACCCGCCTGCTGTCGGCGGCGTTCCGCAACCACATGCACTGGAGCGAATACGTAGGCGGGGACGTGGTCATCTCGCCCCCCTGCTCCTGGCAGAAGCACATCAACGCCAGCGACGTGACGGTGGAGAACCGGATCTCCCAGCCGGTGGATCCCAAGATCCTGGCCGCCCTCACCAAGCTCTACCCGGACTTCAACCGCGCCTACAACGAGCACGGGCTGTCCCTGGCCGAGATGGATTCCTACGGTGCGGTGGTGGTGACCCTGCGCCAGTTCCTCAATGCCGGCGCCGAGCTCAACGCGGTGATCCGCGAGATCATGCTGCCGAACCCCGCCTAGCCAGATATGACTGAGGGGGGACCGCCCGTTCGCTTCGCTCGCTCTGCGTCCCCCCTCAGACTCCCCCACTTCAGGCCCGGGCGCAGCCCGGACCTGAAGTCTCGCTTCCCCATCCAAGAGGCTGAACCATGAGCACGACCCCCAAGAAACTCAAAGCTTACATCGACGGTGCCTGGGTCGAGTCCAGCACCAGCAAGTACATGAACTGCTACGACCCATCCACCGGCGAGGTGATCGCCCTGGCCCCCCAGTGCACCACCGAAGAGGTGGAAGCCGCGGTGGCGGCGGCCGTGGCCGCCTTCCCGGCCTGGTCCGACACTCCGGCCAACAGCCGGGTGCAGGTCCTGTTCCGCATGAAGGCCCTGCTGGACCAGCACCTGGAGGAGCTCACCGAACTGCTGGCCCGGGAGAACGGCAAGGTGCTGAACGAGGCCATGGGCGACGTGCTCAAGGTCACCGAGGTGGTGGAATTCGCCTGCGGCATCCCGCACCTCATGAAGGGCCCGGCCCTGATGAACTGCACCCGCGGCTATGACACCACCCAGATCATGGAACCCCTGGGCGTGTTCGCCGGCATCGCCCCCTGGAACTTCCCGGCCATGATCCCCATGGGCTGGATGGCCCCCCTGTGCATCGCCACCGGCAACACCATGGTGCTCAAGGCCGCCAGCTCCGTGCCCCAGAGCGCCATGCGCATCCTGGAACTGTGGGCCGAGGCGGGGCTGCCCAAGGGCGTCCTGAACCTGGTCACCTGCGGTCGCAACCAGGCCGAGATCCTGCTCAAGCACCCGGACGTGAAGGGCGTCTCCTTCGTGGGCTCCACCGGGGTCGGGCTGCACATCTACGCCACCGCCGCCGCCAACGGCAAGCGGGTGCAGGCGCTCACCGAGGCCAAGAACCACGCCCTGGTGCTCAAGGACTGCGCCCTGGAGCGCACCGCCCGGGGCATCATCAACGCGGCCTGCGGCTGCGCCGGCGAGCGGTGCATGGCGCTGCCCACCGTCGTGGTGGAGGAGTCCATCGCCGACCGGCTGGTGGCGCTGCTGAAGCAGCAGATGGCGGCCCTGAAGATCGGCCCGGCCTACGAGAAGGCCTCGCAGCTGGGCCCGGTGGTCACCGCCGAGCACAAGAAGTTCGTCACCGACTGGATCAACAAGGGCGTGGAAGAGGGCGCCGAGCTGGTCCTGGACGGGCGCGGCGTGGTGGTGCCCGGCTACGAGAACGGCTTCTACGTCGGTCCCACCCTGTTCGACCACGTCACGGCCAGCATGAGCATCGGCGACCAGGAAGTGTTCGGTCCCGTGCTGTGCGTGAAGCGGGTCAAGAACTTCGAAGAGGGCCTGGCGATCATGAACGGCAACGAGTTCGCCAACGGCTCGGTGATCTACACCCAGAGCGGCCACTGGGCCCGGGAGTTCGTCAAGCGGACCCACGGCGGCATGGTCGGCGTGAACGTGGGCATCCCGGTGCCCCTGGGCGTGTTCGGCTTCACCGGCCACAAGCGTTCCTTCTTCGGCGACCTGCACGCCATGGGCACCGACGGCGTGCGCTTCTTCACCGAGCTCAAGGGCATCACCACCCACTGGTTCGAGGACGCCGCGGCTCCGGCCGAAGTGACCAACTCGTGGGACGGCATGATCACCATGCCCGACGACAAGAAGTAGGTCGGACCCTTCCCCAACTGCATTGCTGCGCCGGCCCCTGGGCCGGCGTTTTCAGGAGACACGACTATGACTCCAGTTCTGCGCATCGGCATCGTCGGCCTTGGCCGGCTCGGCAAGCGCCACGCGGAAAACCTGGCGCTGCGGGTTCCCGGCGCGGCGCTGGTGGCGGCCGCCAGCCCGATCCCGGCGGAACGCGCCTGGGCGGAGCAGGCCCTCCCGGGCATCACCACCTACGAGGATCTGCCGGCCCTCCTCCAGCACGGCGGGCTGGACGCGGTGTGGCTGGTGACCCCCACCTCCCTGCACGCGGACCAGACCATCCTGGCCCTGGAAGCCGGCAAGCACGTGTTCTGCGAAAAGCCCCTGGCGCTGGAAGTGGCGGACTGCGAACGGGTCATCCAGGTGGCCAAGCAGCATCCGGACCAGCTGGCCATGGTCGGCTTCATGCGCCGGTTCGACCCCGCCTATGCCGAGGCCAAGCGCCAGCTGCGGGAAGGGGCCCTGGGCCAGCTGTTCCACATCCATTGCGAATCCGAAGACCCCATCGATCCTGAAGGCTTCTTCGTGAAGTTCGCCCCCACCTCCGGCGGCATCTACCTGGACTGCGCCATCCACGACATCGACCTGGTGCGCTGGATGCTCGACGGCGCCAAACCGGTGCAGATCGCTTCGGCCGGCACCCGGATCATGTATCCCGGGCTGGGCGCCTGCGGCGACATCGACAACGGCTTCGGCACGGTCACCTTCGAAGGGGGCGCCGTGGCCACCTTCCACGTGTCCCGCACCTCGCACCGGGGCTACGAGGCCAGCATGACCCTGTCCGGCACCCAGGGCGCCCTGGCCCTGGGCCGGGCCCAGACCCGGCTGCCCATGGTCACCGAGCGGGACGGCCAGCGCAGCCTGGAAGGCCAGCCGGACTTCTTCGCCCGCTTCAATGACGCCTTCCTGCTGGAGGCGCGCGCCTTCGTGGCCGCCGTCACGGGTCACCAGCCGAGCCCCCTGAGCCTGGAGGACGCCCGCGAAGCCACCCGCCTGGCCTGCGCCCTGCGCAACGCCCTGGTGCAGCCCAGCGCCTAGAACCTCGTTCAGCAGCCATAACGTGACAGGGCCCCCGTCCGGGGGCCCTGTCAACGCTTGCCGTAAGTCTGGTCGTGCGGTTCGATATCGAGAAACACCAGGGTTTCCCCATCCACCAGGACCTTCGCCCGGGGACCCCGGTCGAGCCGGATGGACTGGTAGGGGGGATTGGTCCGGATCGGTTCCAGGTGGATGCCTGGGGTTTGCCTCAGCTGCTGCTCGGACCTGGTTTCGACCTTCTCCACCAGCCGCCGGAACGCGTTGATGAGGCTGGCCTCCTGCTTGAGCAGTTTGAGCACGAAGGCATCCGGGAAGGTCGCCTTCATGTGCCGCCTCGCTTCCCGATGCGCGCCGCGATCTGCTCGCCCAGGGCCTCGTATCCCAGGGCCCTGCCGGCCCGGTAGTCCCGCAATGCGGCGTCCGTCTGGGCGGTGCTTTCGGCCG
>Ga0302279_10001600_pt1 | contig 31871 bp, 29 predicted proteins | sample III_Bog_N3_3_FD_194541 | JGI IMG/M metagenome (GOLD analysis project Ga0302279, IMG submission 194541) | Peat permafrost microbial communities from Stordalen Mire near Abisko, Sweden - III_Bog_N3_3 | ecosystem: Environmental > Terrestrial > Soil > Wetlands > Peat | place: Sweden: Abisko...
GGACGTCGCGGGAGAGCTCGCGCCGGACGCGCGGGGTTGGGTGCCGGGGCTCACGACCGCGCACCGCGGGCTCTTCCGCGCCGAGCGGGTGCACGGCAAGCTCGTGCTGGTCGACCTCTGGGGCGGGGCGGACTTCGCGGTGGACGAGATCGACGACTCGTCCCGCGACGCGATCGACGTGGCGAGCGCGCCCTTCGACGCGCGGGTCGCGGCGCGCTGGGAAGGCGAAGACGGCACGTCTGCGGCTACGCCGCAGCGTGGTCAACACGAGCGAGAAGACGCGTACCCGGTCGTGGCCCTCCTGCCGGGCTCGATCTTCCACCCCGCGGAGGCCGAGGCAGCCCTGCTGCACGTGCTCGAGGTGGCCCGCGCGCGCGCGCTCGGGACCGACGACGTGCTCGACGCCCTCCTCCGGATGGAGCTCTCGCTGAAGACGCTCTCGCGGGTGAAGCCGGCGTACGCCTACCGGCCCGAGGCGCTCGTCCTCCGTTGACGCAGGGCCCGGCCCTTGCCACGACACGCCCATGGCCGTTCCGCCGACGTTCGACGCGCGCCTCGTCCGCGCGCGCCCCCTCTCCCCGTCGGTGCGCGAGCTCGTCTTCGAGCGGCTGGACGGGGCGCCCTTCCTTTTCGAGGCCGGCCAGTGGGTGAGCCTCGTGCTTCCCCTGCCCGGCGGCGAGCTACGCCGGGCCTACTCCATCGCGTCGCCGCCCGACGCCTCGCCTCGCTTCGAGCTCGCGGTGACGCACGTGCAGACGGGGCCGGGCTCGACGTACCTCCACGCGCTCGAGCCGGGAGCCACGCTGAAGGTCGTGGGGCCCCAGGGCTTCTTCACGCGTCCGCTCGAGGCCGCCGGGCCGTCGCTCTTCGTGGCCACGGGGACGGGCGTGGTGCCGTTCCGCAGCATGATCCGCACAGCCATCGCGGCCAACGCCCCGGCGCCGCTCTGGCTCCTCTTCGGCGTCCGTCACGAGGCGGACGTCCTCTGGCGTGACGAGCTCGAGTCGCTCACGGCGGACCCGCGCGTCCGGGTCGAGCTCACGCTCTCGAAGCCGGGCGAGGGCTGGACGGGCCGCAAGGGATACGTCCAGGAGCACGTGCGGGAGCTCTGGAAGGAGCTCGAGGCGCTCGGGCAGGGCACGCCGCACGCCTACGCGTGCGGGCTCGAGCGGATGGTGGGGGCGGTGCGGGAGCTCTTGCGCAAGGACATCGGGCTGCCGAGGCAGCAGGTGCACACGGAGCGGTACGACTAGGCGGGTCGCCAGAGGGGGCCGGGCTCGCGAGCACAGTACCGCGAGCGTTAGCGAGCGGTGACGGGGAGGTTCGGTCACCGCTCGCTCACGCTCGCGGTACTGACATCTCTCGACGGCCCCCGGGGGCCCGTATCGCTAGTACCCCTTGCGGGCCACAGCCACGTCCCCGAGCTCGATCTCCCGCGCCGACTGCGTGACGAGGGCGGTCGAGCTGGCCTGGCGGGTCGCCAGGATGCGGAGCTCGGCGATCACCTCTTCCGGGTAGCTGCCTTCGTCCTTCGAGCGCGGCATGTGCTCGATCTCCGCGGGCGAGTCGCTCTCCAGCTTGATGCGCATCGCGGACGTGTCCGTCGTGAGGCTCTGCCGCCAGGAGTCGCCGCGCCGGATGATGAAGAGGCGGTTGCCCGGCTTGAGGCCGTCCTGCTCGCCCTTGCTCAGGAAGACGAGCTGGTTCTGCCCGTAGAAGTTGTGCGGCACGACGCTGGCCAGGACCTCGGCCTTCAGGTCGACGTCGTTGCGCTTGGGCGGGACGACGTCGAAGCGCCGGCCCACGGGCCCGACGCGCGCGCCGCGCTCGACCACGTCGAGCGACTCGACGATCTGGGCCCGGGCGATCTTGTGGGCCTTGTCGATCTGGTCGATGCGCAGGGTGCCCTGGATCTGCACGATGCTGCCGCGCCCGACCGCGCGGGTGGGCCGGAAGATCGTGAGCTCCTGGCCGAGCTTCACCTCGTGGTCGCCGAGCAGGCGCAGGTAGACCTCGTCGAGGTCGTTCAAGAACATGCGGTCCTCGGGGGCGCCGCTGATCTCGGCCCAGCTCTCGACCTTCTCGTCCTCGACGTACCCGGTGTCGCGCAGGAAGATCGTGTCGTCCGGGACCTGCCGGCGGCGGTCCACGAGGGAGCCCCCGGCGAGCCCGTTGCCCGCGGGCGGCTTGGCGCCGGCGGGCGGGAGGACGGCTCCCTGCCGCAGGCGGACCTGGTCGCCCGGGTAGATCCAGTGGGGGTTCTGGAGCTGCGGGTTGTACGACCAGATGCGAGGCCACTGGTAGGGGTTGTGGAAGTAGCCGTCGCAGATGCCCCAGAGCGTGTCGCCCTTGCGGACGTTGTGGAAGTCCGGCGTGTTGCCGCTGACCCCGCCGCTCCCGCCCAGGTAGATCGGCCCGTTGCTGCCGCCGTGCACGGTGGCCGCGCCGCCGGTGCTGGGGGCGAGGTCGAAGGAGTCCTCCTTGTCGCCGGTCATGCCTTGCGAGGCCGATTCGCGCCCGACGTTGCCTCCGCCGAGCGCCTGACCCGCCCCGGGAGGCGCGACGACGCCGAACACCGACGTGGGCGGGCCCATCGTCGGCGTGGACGCCCCACCGGCGGGCGGAGCACCCGCCCCTGGGTCCACGGGAGCGGGCGCGGGGGCCCCTCCGCCGGGCGCAGCGCCTCCGGCAGGCGCGCCTGCCCCTGGATCGCTCTGCGCTGCGGCGGTGGCCGCCACGAGGGACACCGCGAGCGCCACGAAGAGTGGCGTACCCGCAAGACCAAAGCCGTTACCGAGCAAGCGCCTCATGGAGTCTCCTGCGGCCCGGCGCCACGAGAGCCGTTGCCCTCGGAGCCCGGAATCCGGCGAGCCGCCTCGCTTCGTGGGAAATCGCGCAGCAAGCGGTCGAAGTACGTCTTCGCCTTCGCTGCGTTGCCGAGCTTCTGCTGGCAGATGCCGAGCTTCAGCGTGGCATCTGGGACCTTGTTGCCGAGCGGGAAGCGGGCGAGCGTCCCTTCGAACTCCTCGGCCGCGCGGGCGAACTCGCCCTTGGCGAAGTAGCACTCCCCTCGCCAGTACATCGCGTTGTCTGCGTTGGGGTGGTCGGGCCACTTCACGAGGAAGCCGGCGAAGGCGTCGAGCGCCTTGTCGAACTGCTTGCCGTTCACGAGCGCGAGGGCGGCGTCGTACGAGCGGCGCGCCTCGGCATCGAGGGCGCTCGACGGGGGGGCGTTGGTGCGGATGGGCGGCCCGACCGAGCCGCCGTTGGGGGCGTCGTCGGGCAGGGTCTCGTCGATGTGCTCGGGGCCGCGGGCTCCGTGCCGGCCGGGGTTACCGCCTTCGACCCGGATCGAGGGGCGCGGGCTCGTGTCGTTCGGGTCCTCGCCGTCCAGCATGGATGGATCGCCGGCCGGGTCGGACCCCTCCTCTCCCACCTGAAGCGAGCGCTGAGTCGCGGGGCCAGGCGCCGCGGGCGCCGGCGTCGGCGCCGCGGTCTTGGCCAGACCGCTCCTCTTGTCCTCGAGGAGAAATCCGTCCTCCTCGCGTTCCCGCTCGCCCTGGATGCGGCTCATGTCGGACGACAGGCTGGCGAGCTGGGCGTCCTCCCCGGTCGCGTGAGCGCAGCCCATGGCAAGGGGGCCCAGCAAGGCGACCAGCAAGGCGACAGGCAAAATCGCGGCTTTCATGCGTCTTCCAGCCTAGAGCCGCACGGACGAGTGGGCCAATTTCTGGCAAAGGCGCCCCGCTGCGAACCCGGGGACGCACCTGCCGCGTTGTTCGCACTCCGCGGGCGGGCCGGGGAAGCTTTACGAGTCAGCAGAAGTGGGGCAGGCTTGGCGTTTCGGGTCGTCCCCAGCGTGTCGGCAAGGTGGGGCCGACGCAGGAGTCAGCATTGGCGCAACGCAAGAAAATCGACCTGCGCAAGACGCTGTTCCTCTTGCCCAACATCATCACGCTCTCGAGCATCTTCTGCGGGTTCGACTCCATCCGCATGAGCGCGACGGCGCAGAGCGACGATGACTACTACCGCGCCTCTGTGCTCATCGTCTTCGCCCTCTTCTTCGACATGCTGGACGGGCGCGTCGCCCGGCTCACGAAGACGCAGAGCGCCTTCGGCCTCCAGATCGACTCGCTCGCCGACGTCATCTCGTTCGGGGTCGCCCCGGCGCTCCTCGTCTTCAAGTGGTCGCTCTACCAGAAGCCGACGGCCGGGCTCATCGCCGCGTTCATCTTCGCCGGCTCGGGGGCCGTGCGCCTGGCGCGCTTCAACGTGCTCTCCATGGGAGAGAGCGGAAAGCCCACCAAGCCCGGCAAATACATCGTCGGTCTGGTGGTTCCGGGGGCGGCGGGCATCCTGGTGTCGCTGGTCCTCGCGAACCACGCCGTGAACGGCGACCTCAACGGGCCGCGCTACTTCTGGTTCATGGTGGGGCTCACGGTGTTCTTGAGCCTCCTCATGGTCTCGACCGTGCGCTTCCGCTCGTTCAAGGACCTCAAGCTCAACGCGCGCTCGGTCGCCCTGGTCTTCTTCGCCGTCGGGTCGAGCGCCATCGTCTCGCTCCAGACGAAGCCCGCGTTCGTCCTCGTGTGGCTGCTCTCGTTCTACGTGGCGCTCGGCCTGGCCGAGTCGCTCATCAGCATTCCCCGGCGAAGGCGCGAGGCGGAGGCGGCGGCCGCCGACAGTAGAAGAAGCATTCCTCCGGCGGGCTGATGCTCGACGACATCTACAACCTGCGCGATCGCGCGCGGCAGGCGATGAGCCGCGGCGACCTCGACGGCGCGGCGAACGCGCTCGTGACGGCGGCCGCCCAGACGCACATCGCGGAGACGGACTACGTCTCGCTCCTCCAGCCGCTGGCGCAGGTGCTCATCCGCCGGAACGACTTCCGCAGCGCCCTCACCGTCCACTGGTACCTCGCGAGCAGCCAGCCGAACGTGACGCCCGAGGCGATGCTCGAGCACGTGCCGCCGGTCGACCGTGCGCGCACGTTCGCCGCCGCGGGGCAGATGGACAAGGCCGCGCGCGAGATGGAGAACGCGGGGCTCGTCGCCGCCGCCGCCATCTACCGCGAGAAGGCGACCGACTGGCAGGGCGCGCGCGCTCTCTGGTCGCGGCTCTCGCAGGTGACGACCACGGGCGCCGACGCCTACAACGCCGCCCTCGTGCAGTTCAACCTCGCGCGGTGCGCCAAGCAGTGCGGGGACGCGCGCCAGTCGCGCGAGGCCATTGTCGCCTCGGTGCGGCTCCTCGAGGAGGCGGCCGACCACTTCGAGTCCGTCGGCCAGCGTGAGCGCGCGTTCGACTGCTTCCAGGTGCTCGTGCAGATCGGGCGCGAGAGCAAGATGTTCGAGGACGTCCTCGAGGGGTTCGTCAACTGCATCCGCATCCTTCGCGAGGACCACCTCAAGTACTTCGCCCTCCAGTACTTCGAGGACGCGCTCAGCTCGGCGCGCGAGCGCGGGGAGCTGTCCGCCGCGGCGACGCTCGCGCGCGAGGCGAGCGAGTACGCGCGCTCGCTCGGCCTCGTCAGCGCCAGCACGCACTACATCATGGTGCAGGCGCAGCTCTGGAGGCAGGTGGCGCAGGCGCACACCGAGCGCGGAGCGCCGCCCGAGATCGCGGAGAACGCGCTCCTCGCGGCCATCCTGGCGTTCGGGGAGGTCGGGCAGTTCGCCAAGGTCGGCGTCGTGTATGGCGAGCTCGCGCAGATGGACCTCGAGCCTGCGCGGAAGGCGCACTACCTGCGCGCGTCCAAGCGCTACGACGGCGTCCGGGACGAGCCGATGGAGTCGGCGCCCTTGCCCGCGCACCTCCGGCAGGACAACCACTTCCCCGACGTCTGGCACGTGGACCTCATCGAGTGGGAGCAGCAGGGGAGCGCCGCCGAGGCCTGCGCCGACGTGCTCCTCGACAAGCGCTGGCCCGATCTCATCCGCAGGAAGGCCCTGCTCGCGCGGCTCACGGCGTTCGCCGTGGAGGGGCGCCCGGCCGAGGCCGGGCAGGCGATGGTCACCGCGCGCGTGCGGCTGGCCGAGCAGCTCGCGCAGCTCCAGCTCTACGCGGTCCTGTCACCCCTGGAGAAGCTCTTCGAGAGGCCCGAGCGGGCCACGAAGGTCGCGGTGCTCGCCGCGATGCAGACGCTCTTCTTCAAGCGGAGCTTCATCACGGTCCGGGCGGGCCTGCGGGACTCCGACCCGCTCGTCGTCGACCAGGCGGCCAAGGCGGTCGAGTCTCTCTACTTCCAGCACGCGTTCGACCCGCTCGCCCGCATCGTCCGCGAGTCCCCGCAGCCCAACGTGCGCGCGAGCGCGATCCGTGCGCTCTCCCGCGTCGACACGATGGAGGCCGCGGAGTTTCTCCTCGGGATCCTCGACCACGGCGGCCCGGGCGACAAGGGAGCCGCGCTCGAGGGCCTGAAGAAGTCGCGCGGGGCGCGCTTCATCGAGCTCGCGAAGGGCGCGATGGGGACGAGCGGGCCGGAGCTGCAGAGCACACTGCGCGAGGTGCTGCGCGCGCGGGGGATTGCGGCGTAGGGAAGGGCACGCATCGTTGCTGGCACTTGCCCCCCTTGTCATGCCCCCCCTTGTCATCCTGAGCGGAGCGAAGGACCCCCCGCAGAACACCCGCGAGGAGAGGCATGCCCCGCGTTGGGCTGGGGGATCCTTCGCTTCGCTCAGGATGACAGAGGTGAAGAGGCATGCCCCGCGTTGAGCTGGGGGATCCTTCGCTTTGCTCAGGATGACCGAGGTGGAGAGGCCTGCCCCCGCGTAGGGCTGGGGGGTCCTTCGCTTCGCTCAGGATGACAAAAAAAGCGGGACCGAAGAGTCACCTTGCGAGCGAGACGATGGCCACGGCGACCGCGGTGAGTGCGAGGACGGCGAGCACCCCGAACATCGCGAGCTCGCGCTGCGTCAGGAGATCGAGGGGCGAGGCCGGTCGCGTTGCCCCGGACGCGGGGCGCGTCGCCAGCGGCGGAGGGGCGGCAGGCGCAGGGGCAGCCGGTGGGGGAGCGGAGACCGGGTGGACGCCGTTGGGCTTTGGCGGGGTGGGGGTCCGCGGCGGCATGCGGAGCATGAGCGGCTGGAGCGGCACCGTGTGGGCCTCGCGCGCCTCGTTCTCGAACCACCTCGCGTCGTGATCGCAGTCGCCTGGGAAGAGGTCGCGCATGATGCCGAGCAGGACCGACGGCGTGATGTCCGCGCCGCTCGCCGCGAAGGCGTCGAGGTCCTTCCCGAGGTCGGCGGCCGTCTGGTAGCGGAGCGCGCGGTCCTTCGAGAGCGCGCGGAGGATGATCGTGGCGAGCTCGTTCGGGTAGCCGGGCAGGAGGACCGCGGGGTGAGGCACCTCGGCCGCCATGACCTTCTTGCCGGTCTCTACGTCGGTCCCGCCCTTGAAGAGCCGGCGGCCGCAGGTGATCTCCCAGAGCGCGGCGCCGAGCGAGAAGAGGTCCGTCCTTCGATCGACCTCGACCCCGCTGACCTGCTCGGGGGACATGTACGCGAGCTTGCCCTTCACGACGCCCGACTCGGTGGTCGTCACGCGGCCGAGCGCCTTGGCCAGGCCGAAGTCGATGACCTTCACCTGGCCGCGGTACGTGAGGAAGATGTTGCTCGGGTTGATGTCCCGGTGGACGACCTCGCGGTGCACTCCGCCGTCGTCCGTCAGCTCGTGGGCGTAGTGCAGGGCGTCGCACACGCGGGCGCCGATCCAGGCGACGAGCTCGTAGGGCAGGGGCTTGTTCTGGTGCGTCGCCGCCTCCCACACCTTGGTGAGCGTCTGGCCGAGCAAGAGCTCCATCGCGATGAAGAGGTTCTTGCCGTCGTTCACCTGCTCGTAGGTCTCGACGATGTTCGGGTGGTGGAGGCTCGCGGTGAGCTTCGCCTCGTCCAGGAACATCCCGATGAAGCCCTGGTCGTCCGCCAGCGAGGGGTGGATGACCTTGAGCGCGACCTCCCCGCGCCCCTGCCCGGGCGCGCCGCCGAGGTACACGATCGCCATGCCGCCCTCGGCGATCTGCGCGCGTACCTCGTACTGGCCTAGGCGGGTGAGCATGCTGCGGGGCTGCGGCTACGAGGGGGGCAGGGACGAGGTGCTCGGCTCGCCGGCCACGAGCCGCCGCAGCTTCACGACGCTCTCGGCCTCCCCCATGACGATGAGGGTCGTCCCCTGCGTGATGACGAACTCCGGGTCCGGGTTGTAGACGAAGTTGCGGTCGGGCTCGCGGACCGCGACGACGAGCGCCTTGGTCTGCTTGCGGATGGGCGTGTCCTTCAGCGCCATCCCGACGAAGGGCGAGGTCGGCTCGACGACGACCTCCTCGAGGCGGAGGTTTCGGTCCTTGTCGCGCCGCATCTGATCGAGAAACTCGTTCACCTCGGGCCGTATGAGCTCGCTCGCGATGCGCTGGCCGCCGATCATGGTCGGGTTGACGACGCTGCTCGCGCCCGCGCGGATCATCTTGGGCGCCGTCTCCGCCTCGACGACCTTCGCCACGATGCGCGCGCCCGCGTTCAGGCTGCGGGCGCTCAGCGTGACGAAGAGGTTGTCCTTGTCGTGCGTCAGCGCGGCCACGACCCCGCGCGCCCGGCTCACGCCCGCCTCGAGCAGCACGTGGTCGTCGGTCGCGTCGCCGCTCACGTAGAGCATCTTGCCCTCGCAGATGTCCTTCGAGATGCGCTCGAGGTGCTGGAGATCGCGGTCGATGACGACGAAGGGCGTCTTCGTCGCCACCATCTCCTCGATGACGTGCTTGCCCGTCGACCCGCAGCCCGCCACGACGACGTGGTCCTTCAACGCTGAGATGGTCTTTCGCATGCGGTTGCTCCGGAAAGCCTGCCCGATCGCGCCCTCGACGAGAAGGGCCGTGAGGTTCGCCTGGACGTAGGCGATGGTGCCGACGCCGCCCGTGATGATGAGGATCGTGACCGTGCGCGCGCCCGGCACGTCCCGCAGGTGCGGCAGCTCGCTGAAGCCGACGGTCGAGACCGTCATCACCGTCATGTAGAGCGAGTCGCCCCACGTCCACCGGCCGTGGCCGAGGAAGAAGTAGGAGAACGCGCCGATCGCCGTGAGCGTGCCGAGCGCGAAGATCGCCCCGATCATCCGGCGGATCGAGGCGCTCATGCGCTCACTTCGGACCGATGAGGTTCTCGAGTGCGGGCACGAGGTCGGGGTAGCTCCACTCGAAGCCGGCCTGCTCGAGCTTCCGCGGCACCGCGCGCTGGCCCGTGAGGATGGCGCTGGCCGGGCCGTCGCCGATGGCCATCTTGAGGGCGAACGGCGGGACCCGGAAGTGGGTGCCCGTGTGGAGCACGAGGCCGATGGCCTTCGCGAGCTCCTCCATCGTGGCGGGGTTCGGGGCCGTGATGTTGAAGGGGCCCGTGAGCTCCGTCTTGTCGTGCAGGAAGACGAAGGCGTCGACGAGGTCGCGCCAGTGCACCCAGCTCACCCACTGCTTGCCGTCCCCGATGGGGCCGCCGACGTGCAGCTTGAAGGGCATGAGCATCTTCTGGAGCGCGCCGCCGTCCGCCCCGAGCACGACGCCGATGCGCGGGTGCACGACCCGCACGCCCGCCTCGCGCGCAGGGTCGGCCGCGCGCTCCCAGCTCTTGCAGAGCTCTGCGAGCACGTCGTCCCCGAGCGAGCCGTCCTCGCCGAGGACCTCGTCGTCCTTGCGCATGCCGTAGATGCCCACGGCGGACGCGCTGATGAGCACCTTCGGCTTCTTCTTGGTCTGGGCGATCGCGCTGGAGAGCCGGTGCGTCACGTCGACGCGGCTCGCCTTCAGCTCCGCGAGGCGGTCCTTCGTCCAGGGCTGGTCGACCACGCCTTCGCCGGCCAGGTTGATGACGGCGTCGACCGCTTCGAGCTCTTCCACCCACGGGCCAAGCACCCTCGGGTTCCACCCTGCCAGCCGGACGCTTTCGTGGAGCGCGCCCTGCGAGCGCTGCACGTCTCGCGTGAGCACGGTCACGAGCCAGCCGCGCGCGGCCAGGGCGTTGGTGAGCTTCTTGCCGATGAACCCGGTGCCCCCGGTGACGACCGCTCGAATCATGGCCGCTCCATAGCATGCGTCCCGCCGCGCGTGAGGGGTTAGGATGGGGCCGTGCGACTCTTCGCGGCCCTCGGATTGAGCGTCACGCTCGCGTCTTCGGCGTGCCACGCCGAGACCCTGGCGGACGCCGAAAAGAAGGGGGATCTCGAGTGGCTCGACCAGAACGGGTCACCCGAGGCGCTGGCCGCGATCGGCCGCATCGCGGACACCAACACGATGGCCGTCGACTTCCTCACGGCGCGGGCGACGAGCGACGTGAACGCCTACATCGCAGCGTGGACGGCCACGATGCGCGGGGCGACCTGGGGGCCGACCTTGCTCAGGGCCGGCCTGGCCGATCCGGCGCGCGCGGACGTGGCCGCCTCCATCATGGCGAGGAAGGACGTCCACCTCGCCGCCTTCGTCCCCGACCTCGAGACCTCGCTCATGCGCACCGCGGCCAGCGCGCGCAACGGCGCCGTGGCGTCGGTCCTCGCGAGCGCCGGGGCGCCCGGGGCGCAGGCCATCCAGCGCCGGCTCGAGGACGTGGCCACGCGCGGCGCCATGTGCCGCGGCATCGGCTCGCCCGACGCGAGCGACGAGGCGCGCCACGTGCTCATGGCGGTTGCCCCCTCGTCCCGCGACAACGACTCGTGCGTCCAGGCGGTGCTCCGCCTCGCCGTCGGGGGCGACACCGCGCTCGAGTGGCTGGCGACCAAGGGGGAGCCGGGTCTCCTCAGCGCCGCCGGCAAGAGCGAGGAGTTTCCCTGCGCGCGCATCAAGAAGCTCTGGGCCTCGACCCTCGCCAACCGCCCGCTCGCGTCGACCGAGGGGCTCACCGTCCCGCTCTCGAGCGCCATCAGCCGCTGCGCGCCGGAGCTCGACAGCGTCCTCGCCGACGCCCTCGCCCACGCCCCGCCGACCCACGGCCTCGTGGTCGCGGCGATCGACCCGTTCGGCAACGAGATGGCGGACCTCAAGGCCACGTGCGCGGCCTTGCGGCCCCTCGTCTACGGCCGCGAATCGGAGATCGTCCGCGAGCGCGCGGGCGAGGCCACCTCCCGCGGGTGCCGCTGAGGGGGCGGCGGCAGGGGCCTTACTTCACCACGCGCAGGTACGGCGGCAGCTCCCGCTTGGGCTTCGGGCCGCCTGTCGCCGTGGGGCGGCGGGGCTCCTGGCGAATGCTGGGGGACGCCGGCTGCTGCGCGAGGGCAGGGGCCGGCAGGGGGACGGCGACCGGCGCGCGCTTGTTTCCTTCGGCGGGCGGCACCGCGACGAGCGCGCCTCGCGCCTCGGGCGTCGGCTCGGCCACGACGCGGGGGCGCTTGCGGGGCTTCTTCGTCTTGGCGGGGGCGCGCCCCTCGTCCTCGGCGGGGGCGGAGGCGGCCTTGGGGGCCTCTCCGAGGTGGCTCGGCTTGGGGGCCTCCCCCAGGTGCGACCGGCGGACCGGCGCGGGCTTCTTCGCGGGGCCGGCGGCGGGGGCTTCCTTCGCCTGCGCGGCGACCTCCGGGGGGACGTCCTCCGGCCAGACCATACCGCGCCCGTCGTCTCCGACCATGGCGTAGACGCTGGACCACGGGACGACGCAGTAGAAGGGGGCGCGGTTGAAGCTGAGCGTGCAGCTCATTCCCGTCTCGTCCAGCCGGAGGTCCGGGATGGGGACCGGCATGTTGAGGCCGATCTGCAGGACGAGCTGCGGCTGCTTCTTGAACCACGCGGGGACGACGACGCCGGTGGCCCGTGGGTCGAGGTGGACGTGCACGCTCGAGCGCTCGAGCAGCGCGAGCGCGACCTCTTTCTTTGGAGGTAGAGGGTGCATGCTCATTTTCCGGGCAGCTTCTAGCGCGACACGCGTTGCCTCGCAAAGAGGCAGGCGCACACGGACCCATCGTACTACGCTCCGGGCAACGGTGGGCGACCTTCGCCGCCCAGGCGTTTCATGCCCGCCACGCCTACATCGTTCGCCGCCCTCCGTACGGAGCTCCGCACACCCCCGGTCGCATGCATCGTGCCCGACGGTGTGTTCGACGCGTTCGGCTGGTGCGCGAGCGACACGCTCGAGTGGCGCCGTCCCGCCACGTGGAGCGCCGACACGGACGTGACCGCGGACAACCCGCCGGGGATGGCGTTCGTCTTCCGCGGGCCCCACGCCCGCTCGTTTCTCCCTCACGAGCTCGCGAGGCTCCACGTGCACGGGCTCGGCCTCGGGGACGAGTGGGCCCTCGCCCCGTACGGCATCGACGACGCGACCGACGAGCTCTACGAGCGGCGTGCGCGCCCCGGCGAGCTCTTGTGGCTGGCGGCCGCGCACCTCGGCGCGCTCGTGTGGGGCCTCCACGACTGGGCGCACTTCCACAGCCATGGGCCGTTCGTCGAGCGCGCCTGGACCGAGCTCCAGTGCGATGCCACGGCCCTCGCGTGGCTGTGGAACAACCGCGCCGCGGTCGGGCTCGGCGAGGGAGGCTGGGAGCGCGTCCGCGGCTCGGTCCTCGGGGTCGCGGCGGGGAGGTTCGCGGACGAGGGCAAGCGGTTCGACTCGGCGTGGCTCGCCGCCGACCGCGTCCGGGGGCTCGTCGGAGACGGGCAGCCCCGATAGGCGGCGCCTATGGGCTCATACGCGGTTGCGATTGGCCGTGGCGGCGCGCGCGGCCTACGGTCGCCTCAACCCGACACGACGAGTGGCTCGTTTTGTTCGAGCCAGGAGAATCGCATGCTGAAAAACTTCACGTGGTCCCTCATCGCGTTCGCGTTCGCCGCAGGTCCGATGGGTTGCCACGAGCCCGAGCCCGTGGCGCCCCCGACGCCGCCGCGGTCCGCAGCTTCCCCCATCGAGGCCCCGACACCGAGCCCCGCCGGCCCAGCGAGCCCCGTCCCCTTGGCCTCCGCTCCCCCGCCTGCCACGCCGGGCAAGCCGACGACGAACCAGTTCTGGTGGCCCGATCAGGTCGACCTCTCGCCCCTCCGGCACGCCTCGGAGTCGAACCCGCTCGGCGAGCAGTTCGACTACGCCAAGGCCTTCGCCACCCTCGACTTGAAAGCCGTGAAGGCGGACATCAAGAACGTCCTCAAGACCTCGCAGGACTGGTGGCCCGCCGACTACGGCAACTACGGCCCGTTCTTCATCCGCATGGCCTGGCATGGCGCCGGCACCTACCGCGTGTCGGACGGCCGCGGCGGCGCTGGCGGCGCCCAGCAGCGCTTCGAGCCGCTGAACAGCTGGCCGGACAACGTCAACCTGGACAAGGCGAGGCGCCTGCTCTGGCCCATCAAGCAGAAGTACGGGCAGAAAATCTCCTGGGGGGACCTGATGGTCCTCACGGGCAACGTCGCCATGGAGTCGATGGGCTTTCAGACCTTCGGCTTCGCCGGCGGGCGTCAGGACGACTGGGAGCCCGACCTCGTGTACTGGGGTCCCGAGAAGAAGTTTCTCGCCGACGAGCGCTACACGGGCGAGCGGAAGCTCCAGCAGCCGCTCGCGGCCGTCCAGATGGGGCTCATCTACGTGAACCCGGAGGGGCCGAACGGCAATCCGGATCCGCTGCTCGCCGCGAAGGACATCCGCGAGACCTTCGGTCGCATGGCGATGAACGACGAGGAGACGGTCGCGCTCATCGCCGGCGGCCACACCTTCGGAAAGGCGCACGGCGCGCACCCGCCGGCCGACTGTGTCGGCCCGGCGCCCGCCGCCGGCGGCGTCGAGCAGCAAGGCATCGGCTGGGTCAACAAGTGCGGCAAGGGCAACGCGGGCGACACCGTGTCGAGCGGCCTGGAAGGCGCGTGGTCGACCAACCCGGTCCTGTGGACCAACGAGTACCTCAACAACCTCTTCACGTTCGACTGGGTGCAGACCAAGAGCCCCGCCGGGGCGACCCAGTGGATCCCTGCGAACGGCAAGGGCGCGGACCTCGTGCCGGACGCGCACGATCCGACGAAGCGCCACGCGCCCATCATGTTCACGACCGACCTCGCGCTGAAGTTCGATCCCGCCTACCAGGTGATCGCGAAGCGCTTCCACGACAAGCCGGACGACTTCAAGCTCGCCTTCGCCAAGGCCTGGTTCAAGCTGACCCACCGCGACATGGGCCCCCGCGCGCGCTACCTCGGCGCGGAGGTCCCGAAGGAGGAGCTCATCTGGCAGGATCCGGTCCCCAAGGCCGACTACGCGAAGATCGACGCGAGGGACGTCGCGTCGCTCAAGACCAAGATCCTCGCCTCCGGTCTGACCGGTCCCGAGCTCGTGCGGACGGCCTGGGCGTCGGCGGCCACGTTCCGCGGGACCGACATGCGCGGGGGCGCGAACGGGGCGCGCATTCGCCTCGCGCCCGAGAAGGACTGGTCCATCAACAACTCGGCCGAGGTGACCAAGGTCCTGGACCGTCTGGAGGGTATCCAGAAGGACTTCAACCACACCGCGGGCAAGAAGAAGGTCTCGCTCGCGGACCTCATCGTCCTGGGCGGCACGGCAGCCGTCGAGCAGGCCGCGAAGAGCGCAGGGGTGACCGTGCAGGTGGCCTTCGCGCCGGGACGCACCGACGCGTCGCAGGAGCAGACCGACGTGAAGTCGTTCGCGTTCCTCGAGCCGACGGCGGACGGCTTTCGCAACTACTTCGCCAGCGGCCAGACCCGGTCGCCGGCGGAGATGCTGGTCGATCGGGCTAGCGCCCTCACGCTGAGCGTTCCCGAGATGACGGCGCTCGTTGGCGGCCTCCGGGCCCTCAACGCCAACGCGGGCCAGTCGGCCAGCGGCGTGCTCACGGAGCGGCCCGGGACCCTGTCGAACGACTTCTTCGTGAACCTCCTCGACATGGGAACCAAGTGGAGCAAATCCGGGACGACCGAGGGTCTCTACGAGGGACGCGATCGGAAGACCGACAAGGTCCGGTGGACGGCCACCACGGTCGACCTCCTGTTCGGGTCGAGCTCCGAGCTGCGCGCGGTATCGGAGGTGTACGCCTCCAGCGACGGCAAGGAGAAGCTCGTGCGGGACTTCGCGAAGGCATGGACGAAGGTCATGAACCTCGACCGCTTCGACGTTCCGCGCTGAAGGGCCCCGCGTTCGTAAACAATGGAACGTTGTCGTCCTGAGCGAAGCGAAGGATCCCCAATGCTCCTCGTGGAGATCCTTCGCTTCGCTCAGGATGACAGTTTCAGTTAGGGGACGTCCTCCGCAGCCAGCTGGCGATCGCGTCGCGTACCTCCGCGCGTCGCACCATCATGACGAAGTGGCCGCCGTCGAAGCCCGCGTACGTCGCGCCCGTGCGCGCGGCGAAGGCGTGCGCGGCTGCGGCGCTGGAGAGCGTGTCGCCCTCGCCCTGGACGACGAGCGTCGGCAAGCCTCCCGTGGAGCCCTCGCGCGACGAGCCTGCGATCAGGATGAGCCCCGCGAGCGACGAGGCGAAGCGGGGGGCGAGCAGGCTCGCGCCGTGGGCGCCGTTGGAGAGGCCCGCGAGGTAGGTGCGCCCGACGTGGCGCCCTGCCACGTAGGCGAGGGTCGCGCGCAGGATGCGCTCTCCGTCGGGCGACCACCACCGCCCGTCGAACCCCGTCGCCGGACAGACCGTCACCGCGTCGATCGCGCGCGCCGCCTCGGCCACCATCCAGCACTCGACGGTGAAGCTGCCCGTGTAGCCGTGAAGGAACACGACGGCGGCCGACGGCGCGCGGCCGTGAGGCTCGATGACGAGCGTGTCGAACGCGTCGGGCCCCTGCCGCGAGAGCAGCGTGTCCAGCACGGGTGACGCGGTCGTTCCCTCGGACGCGCGCATGGCGACGAACGCGTCGCGCATCGACGGCACGAGCGCCGCCTGCTCCGAGGCGGGCAGCGACGGCCAGACCATCTTCAGCAGCCTCGCGCCGACGAGGCTCCCGTCCTGCTCGTCGACGACGCGGCCGAGCCAGCGGCTGCCCGTGCCCGCCGGGAGCGTGATCATCGTCGTGTCGCCGCGTCCCGCGAGGACCTCGCGTCCGAGCGCCACGAGGGCGAAGAGCGCGAGACCCGCGCGCGCGACGCCGCGACGGCGGCTCTGCCTGCGGCGGGCGGTCATCATCCCGACGGCGACGACACCCGCGGCGAGCAGCATGAGCCACCCCGAGGGCGAGTAGCCCGCGCAGAGCCCGAGCAGGACGAGCACCCCCAGCGCCACGGCGAGGATGGCGCCAGCGGCGCGCGCGAGGGTACGCATCATCTTTGCCAGGGTACGCCGCTCGGTCGAGCGCGGCTCAGAGCCGCTGCTGCATGCGGCCCGACGCGGCCTGCAGCGGCGCCTCTTCTTCCTCCAGCTCCTCGCGCGCGACGGCCTCGGCTTGCTTGACGAGGACCCTCGGGCGTCGCCTGGCCTGCTCGATGCTCGCGCGGAGCGACTCGGGATCCTCGCTCGAGACGAACGCCACGCGCGAGCGGCCCTCGTGGCGGAAGCGGATCGCGAGCCCGCGTGGCACGCCGAGGACGGTGTAGCCGTTGCTGCCGTCGAAGCCCTTTCCTCCGACGCCCCAGCCCACGTAGCGGAGCCACTTGCGCCAGTCGTTGTTCTCGATCCACGTGTCCTCGATCTCGTCGAGGGGGATCGTGGGTCCGAAGAGGCCGTGCTGGATGTGCAGGTGCCGCTCGGTCACGGTGACGCGCACCACCATCGTCGTCGTCCACAGGGCGAGCGTCAGCGCGAGGGCGAGCGCCGCGCAGGCGAGCAGCGAGAGCAAGAAACCGTGGCTCGCGGTCCACCCGTGTCTGTGCCAGCTCACGAGGAGCGCCACGCCGCCGACCACGACCTCGGCCGTGAGCAGCGTCGCGGCGCCGATGGCGAGGGCGTTGACCCACCGAGGCATGCGCGCGCGCGACCGCGCGAGGGCGCCGTCGGCGGCCATGTAACGCTTCTCGTAGTCGTCGGCCGCTGTGTCCACGTGTCCGGCAACAGTGTAGTGCGCGGGCGTGTTCCCGGCGACGGTGGGTGAGGCTCCTACTGGAGGAAGAGCCGGAAGTCCGTGAGGGTCGGGCTGTTCGACCCGAGGGGGTCGCTCGAGAACTGCATCGTCCACGTGCCGACCCTCGAGTGGCCCACGAAGACGTCGAGATCGTTGCCGGCGGCCCCCGCGTCTTGCCCGAAGCCGGGGATGACGATGCGGTCGAGCACCCCGCCGGGGGACAGGCTCAACATGGTGTTCGTCCCGTCTGGCGCGCTGAGGATGGCGCTCACGGAGTAGGGCGACCCGGGCGGCGCCTGCGCGAGATCCATCATCACCACCACGGACGCGATCGCGCCGCCGCTCGGGACGGTGACCGTCACCTGGTTCGGCATGCTGGGTGACGGAGGACCGACCGGGACGGGCGCGGCGAGCGTCGCGACGTAAGGCGTCCCGGGCGGGGCGACGCACGTGCCCATCATGGCGAGCAGCGGGTTGGAGGTACAGGTCTTTCCCGCCAGCCCCTCCGCCGCGCAGTCCGTGTCGTACACGCACGTCCCGGACGGGACGCACGCGGAGGCCGAGCTCAGGCAGATCTGCCCGCACGCGCCGCACGCGCCGCCGTCGGCGCCGCAGCCCGGGCCGTTGTCGAGGTTCGCGCAGGAGAGGGTGCAGGCACCGGCGACGCAGATCTCGTAGCTCGCCGCGGGGCAGTCGCAGTCGTACTTGCAGGCGGTGCCCGACCCGACGGGTTTGCCGCAGAAGCCGTCCACGCACGTCTGTCCGCACGAACACGGCGACGAGCTCGAGCAGGGCTCGGTGCACGCCGTTCCGGCGCAGACTCCGCCGACCGTGCAGGTGGTGTTCGCCGGGCAGTCGCACTGGGTCTTGCATGCGCTCGCCGTGTCGCCCGCGGTCGCGTCCTTCGTCGCGCTATCGCGCTCGGTGGCGTCGGGCGCGGACGAATCGACGCCTCCGTCGGGGCACGCGCACACGGAGAACGCGGCGCCGTCGCTCGCGCACACCTGCGTGCCGGTCGCGCCGCCGGGGCACGCGCAGGCGACCTGCTGCTCGGGGACGCAGCTCGGACCCGACCCCGACGACGAGCTGTGGCAGCCGGCAAGGATGCCGAGGAACGCGAGCCACCCGCACGTACGTGATCTCATGGAAGCCTTTCTGACGTGACGTGAGGGCCGACGGCCCGCGAGGGCCCCGTGGTCGCACGGCTCTGTTGCGTGAAGGGGGGAGGCATTCAGCGACGGCGGGGGCGAGGCCCGCCAATCCTACGCGCGGCCGGGCCAGGGAAGGTCGCGAAGGTCGGCCGCCGTATACAGGGGCACCACCGTCATGCGCGCCCGAATGCCAGCTCTTCGTGCCTCCTGCCTCGTTCTTGCGTTCACCCTCGCCGCCTGCGGCGGGTCGTCAGGGTCGAGCGGCGGCCACGCCGCTCCCACCGCGGACGCCTCTTCCGGGACCGGGGACGCGGGCAACGAGCCCGACGCGTCGGCCGAGGTGAGCGCCGCGACGGACGCGGGCGGCGATACCGCGACCGGCGCGCAGGGCGACTCGGGGACGACGACCGGCGACGACGCTGCCGCGGACGACGCCGCCGCCGACGGCACGCCGGACGCGGGTGCCGGATCGGACGCGGGGACCGACGGCGAAGCGGGTACGGGAGGCGACACCGGGGCGGCGCTCCCTTCCGACGGCGGCATCGTCTCGTCGGACCCGTTCGATCCCGCGAGCTGCCCCGGCACGCCGCTCACGGTGGCGCAGGCGGCGCAGCTCTTTCAGAGCGGCGCGAGCCAGGCCATCGTCGGCAGTTACGCGATCGAGATGCGCCAGCGCTCGTGCACGGCCCTCACCGGCTGCGGCGCGTGGGGGACCCCGACCATGACGATCGCGGCGACGCTCGGCGACGGGATCGATCGCGGGCTGAGCGGGCAGATACAGCTCACGGTCCAGGGCACGAGCATCCTCCTGGCGCTCCAGGACTCGACCGAGGAGCTACCGAGCTTCATGGGCACGCAGTGCTCCGCCATCGACGGCAGCACCGAGACGTGCGGCGCCTACGAGTACAACCTCGGCGACCAGTGGGGCGGCAGCGGCGGGGACTTTCCGACGCTCGAGCCGCTCATCGACCAGAACGGCGCCAACGTGATGCTGAGCGGCGTCCTGACCGGCCAGTGCCTGCGCCTCTCGTACGCGGCGCTCGACTCGAACGGCAACGACGTCCAGGAGTACGCGGTGCTCGCGCCGGTCTCGGCCGGCGCGCCGCCGCCCGTCAACCCGTGCCCCGGCGGCGGCACGCAGATGGCGTGCGGCTCGCAGGCCTCGCAGGGGACCACGTGCTGCGGAGCGGGCCTGACGACCTGCCCGAGCTCGGGGTGCGACTGCTGGGCGGCCTGCAACTGAAGCGGAGAGACGAGCCTCAGCTCCACCCGAAGAAGTACCAGCAGCCCATCCCGATCCCGAAGCTCGCCCCGTTGGCCACGAGCGTCCACAGGAGCGCGCGGCGGCGGCGGAGCAGGGCGAAGTACGCCGCCTCGACCCACCACGCGAAGAGCTCGCACGCGAGCGCCTTCCATCCCCACGAGACGTGCCACAGGTGGCTCGTGGCAAACCACCACACGAGGGGGTGCGTGATGGCGCTCGCCCCGAAGGCCTCGAGCAGCGAGCAGCCGAAGGCGCGCCGGTAGATCGGCACCTCGATGATCTGCGTGAAGACGAAGGCGCGGAGCCAGCGAAGGAGCACGCGTCAGGCCGTCTTGAGCGGGCGCCGCTCGATGAAGAGGATGGCGACGACGGCGAGCTCGAGCGGGCCGTGGAAGAGCGCCATGCGCAGGTACGCGAGGCGCGCGGCGTGCGGGTCGAGGAGGGCCCAGCCCGTGAGGCCGACGACGCCGAGCGCGCACGCGATGACCGGGAGCCAGCCCAGGTCGCCCACGAGCGCGCGCAGGCTGCTCTGGAACGAGCGAAGGCCGGGCCTGGGGCGGTCTTCCTCGGGCACGAGGCGAAGCCAGACGGCGTAGTGGATCGACTGGGCGAAGGCGAAGAAGAGAACGAGGCGCAGCCCGACCCTCGGATCCTGGACGCACGAGAGCGTGCGCACCATCTCGTGCAGCGAGATACCGGGGCCGCGGCTGGCGAGGGAAGCGCCGTCGAGCGCGCCGCCGAGGAGGAGCGCGCCGCCGGCCGCGAACAAGGCGAGCGGAACCCAGCGCAGGCCGCCCGTTCGCCGGGGCGCCCACGCCCACCAGATCGCGAGCGCGGCGAGGTTGTGCATGTGCGCCATCACGACGTCGCCCGTGTGCCCCCCGCGTACGCAGATCACGGTCACGCCGAGCGCGGGGGCGAGGACGATGGAGCGGCGGAGGTAGCTGCCGGGGGTCGACCACACGCCTCCGGTGCCGTCTCCCTGCCGTCCGCGCGCGAGCATCGTGGCGCCGAGCACGGCGACGAACGCGGTCGTCGCTTGCGGGTGAATGAACGTGAGGACGAGCGGCAGGACGACGAGCGCCCAGAAGCCCGCGCGCCTGTGCAGGCCCTGGCGGACGACCATGTAGCGGGCGTCGGCCAGCAGGTGGGGCACGCCGAGGACGATCGGGCCGAGCGCGAGCAGCCAGAGCGGCGCGAGCGTCGCCATGGCGAAGGCCGACACGATCCCGAACGAGCCGTACAGCGCCACGCGCGCGTCGCGATCGGCGAGCAGGCGGCGGGCCGGTCGGCCCACGACGCGCAGCACCGCCGACCGCGCCGCGTCGAGCGGGGCGATCCACGTCTCCGCCCCCGGGGTCCGGGCGGACGGGTGTCCGGCCGGGCGGGGGGCGCTGGTCGAGAGCGTGGCGGCCATCGTGAGAAGCCTAGCTGGCCCTGCGGCGGCGTCGGAGCGCAAGCGGAACGAGGCCCGCCACGAGCCACGGCGCGAGCGTCTGCCACGGCGAGCCGGGCGTCACCGAGCAGCCGCCTCCGCTGCCTTGGCCCTGTCCCTGTCCCTGGCCGCCGTGGGCCACGATGCCGCTGTCGCCCACCGCGGTGCCGGTGTCCTCGCTGGGAGCGCTGGCGTCGGCCGGGGCAGCCCCCGAGTCCTTCGTCGTCGTTCCGCCGTCGCCGGCCTCGCAGACGAGCTCCGTCACCGAGGCGTCGTCCGCGGGGTTGCCCTCGGGGCGCGTGACGGAGACGCAGGTGCCGGTGACGTCCTCGCTGCCGGCGTCCTCGACCGAGCACGCGGCTCCGGCGCTCTTGCCCGTGCAGGCGGTCTCCTGGGGGGTGATGACGTCGGCCCACGCGGGCGTCGACGCCAGGAAGAGAAGTGCTGAGAAAGAAACGGTCGCCAATTTCATGATGGGAAGGTCCTCCGGGGGATGCGACTACGCAAGCCCGGGTCCATAACGGAAGTCCGCGAATCCGCCGAGAATTCGGCGTTTGCTGGGCCACCGTGTGCCAGGTCCGGATCGAGGGACCCTGGCCGCGCCGTCCCCGGGAGCCATCACGCGCCCGGGGACACGCCGCGCGCTGCGGGAGCGCTCTACTTGGCGATCTTCTTGATCGTCCCGAAGCAGGTGTTCGTCCAGTAGACGTCCGTGGCGTCGACCCGGACGTTGCCCACGATCGAGTCCGCCACGACGAGCGTGGGCGTGCCGCCGCCGATGGGCACGCGCGAGATGCCCGCCGGGTCGTTCCAGTAGATGTCCTGACCGTCGCTCGCGAGCTCGACGGGCTGGTTCACGTTGCTAGCGAGCGTGACGACGGTGGAGGCTCCGGCGGGAAGAGCGAGGATGCTGCCGGTGCCGGGGGTGGTGACGCCGTTCGGGGACGCTCCCATGTCCGACCAGTAGAGACCCGTCGCGTCGGCGATGAGGGCCTGGAGACTGTGGGTCGCGGGCGCCGTCCAGATCACGCTCGCGGTGCTCTGCGACGTGGCGGTCTTCGGAAGGCTCAGGACCTGCTCGGACGAGGCGGGGTTGGCGGGGGAGCCGATCGTGTAGACGTTCGTCGCGTCGACCGCTGCCCACGGGCCGGTCGTCCCCGTCGGCTCGAGGGCGTAGAGCTTGTTCGGGCTGCTGCCGGTGAGCGGAAAGGACCAGACGCCCGGCTCCGCGGCCACGTACAGGTTGGTGCCGTCGCTCGCGAGGGTGCCGAAGCCGATGGCCTCCGCGAACGTGTAGAAGGTCGACGCGGTGCCGCCTGTGACCGGCGCGGTCATCAACGTCGCGCCGGAGGGCCCGTCGGTGTTCCAGAACAGGTTCGTGCCGTCGCTCAGCACGTCGAACGGCATGGCCTGCGCGGTCGCGAGCGTGCCGGGCGTGCCGCCGGCCTTGGGGACCGAGCCCACGATCCCGCTCGCGCTAAACGTCGTCCAGTAGACGTTGGAGGTGTCGATGGCGAGGCCGCGGAGGGGGCTCGGCTGGTTCGAGGCGAGGAGTGTCCCCTGCGTGGTCTGCGTGGCGGGGCAACCCGCGTCCGCGGGCGGGCCGCTGTCTTCGGCGGGAGCGCTGTCCTCACCCGGAGCGCCGCTGTCCTGCGGCGGAGCTGCGCTGTCGCCCGCGCCGGCGTCCGCGGGGGATCCCGAGTCGACCGGCGGCGTGCTGCCCGTGTCGGGCGGGGCGTCGGGCGGGGCAGGAGAGTCGAGGTTCGCGCTGGAGTCCGTTCCGGGGGTGGTCGCGGCGTCCAACGGGTCCCCGAGGTCCTGGTTCTCGGTGCACGCGGCGAGCGTCGAGGCGGCCGACAGCGTCGCGGCGACCGAGAGCGCGGCGGCGAGCACGCCGGTCGTCCGAGCCAAGTGAGTGCGGATGAAGAAGGAGCGGGTCATAGGAAATCTCCGGAGGTCTGCCACTTGGTTGCGGACGGGTCCTCCGTTTCGTCGAACAATCGTCGGCTGCACCTAGAAAGGCCCGGCGGGCCCGGGGAAATCCCGCTCTTCGTCCAAAGTCGGGCTAGCTGATCCGAGGCGGACGCCGCCACCCGCGGCCTTCTTCGTCTTTTCCCTCACTTCAGCCCGACGTTCGACGAAGAGCCGGAGATCCTCAGTACCGGTACCCGAACGTCACCCCGACGGTGCCCGCCACCGGGGGCGTCACCCAGATGGGATCGCCCGCGAGGTTGAGCGTGGTGCGCGTGAAGGGCGCGAGGAGCTCGGCGCGCAGGCTCGCGCGATAGCCGGGGGCGGGTTCGTAGATCGCGCCCGCGAGGAGGCCGAGCCCGCTGTAGGGGGTCACGCCCGTGTGCTGCGCGAGGACCTGGCCGGTGCCCTCGGTCGCCCCGATGTCGAGCCGCCCGCACGCGAAGAAGATCCTCGGCATCGCGCACAGACCTGCCCCCGCCCAGAGCAGCGAGGCGTTCACGGTGCCCGGCGTGACCGACGGCTTCGAGGCGTTTCCCGTCGGCAGATCGGCTCCTGCGTCCACGACGAGGGCGAAGGCGCGGCGTGCGAGGCGGAAGTCGAGGACCGGGCCGAGCGACGGCGTTGGCACCACGCCGAAGCCCGCGCGGGCCCCCACGTCGACCTCGATGGTCCAGGGCGTTGCGGGTGGCGGCAGCCGGCCGGGAGGCGGCGGAGGAGGGGCGGGCTGCGCATCGTCGGCGGGCGGAGGGGGAGGCAGAGGCGGAGGCGGCGTGGGGGGCGCGGGAGGCGGCCTTCGGGGACCGGCGAAGCTCCGCGGATCGACGGCGAGGCTCACGGCGAGCACCACCGACTGCGCGAGCTCGTCGCACGAGCCGCCCTCGCTCACGATGTCGCGCGCGGCGGGGGCACCGTGATCGGTCGACGTCGTGATGTGCGCGTTGTAGCCGCGCGCGTCCCTCGCGATGGCCACGCCGACGCCCTTCGCCGCGGCCGGCACGAACGGGTCGTAGCCGAGGCGGAGCGCGACGAGCTGCCGGAGGACCTCCTCGGTCGGGCACGCCTCCGCGCCCGGCGCGACCGCGTACGAGAGCGTGGCCTGGGCGAGCGGCTCGTCGGCGCGAGCGGCGCCTGCGATGCCCAGCGACGCGAGCGCGCAGGCCGCGGCCGTTCGCGCGAGAGTGGCCCGGCCGTGGCGCGTCACCGCGGGCGAGTATCCAGCGCCTCGCGGACCGCCGGAAGGAAAATGCTCCCGGGGTAGCGCGCCTCGAACTGCGCGGCGTGATCCCTCGCCTCCGCATCGCGCCCGGCGCCGGCGAGCGCCTGTACCCGCAAGAGCTCCCTCTCCTCGAGGAGATGACCCTTCGGAAACCGCGCCTCGTGCTCGTCGAGCGTCGCGAGGGCCGCCGAGAACGCGCCGCGGCCGACCGCCGTGCGGGCGGTGTCGAGGAGCCGCTGCTCCTCGCCGAGCGAGGTCGCAGGCCGCGCCGAAGCGCTCGCGGAAGGGGCGGGGAGGCGGGCGCTCGGCGCGCCGCTGGCCTGGGCGCGGGCGAGGGGCAGGGAGTCCACGTCGACGACGGGGACGCCGGGCGGCGGCGTGGCCGTCGATGCGGGGGGCTGCGTCGGCTCGGGCCTGGGAACGGCGGAGGCGCGGATCGCGGGCAGGGACGTGGCGGAGAGCGCGAGCGCCGCCTGGTCTCTGTGCGCTTGCAGGGTCGCTCCCACCGCGCCGCCCACGCCCATGAGGAGGATCGCGCGCAGGAGCTTCGCCGCCACACCCGAGGCGGCGCTGCCGGCGGCGACCGGGGCGTGGCTCGCTCCGGCCGGGGCGACCTTCGGCGTCGCGAGCGACGCGCCGGCGGTGGCCGCCACGGCTGCGATCGCCAGGCGGCGCGCGAGGCGCTCCTTGGACGAGGCGAAGGCGGGATCGCTTCGCTCCCGGCCGAGGAGGGTCGCGAGCTCGGGGTCGAGCGGCTCGTCGAAGACCGGGTCGGTCATGGGCGGCGCTCCAGCGCGAGGGGGGCGGGGCGGGGCGGCTGGGCCGAGAGGCGCTTCACGGCCGCCGCGAACTCCTCGCGCGCGGCGCGGAGCCTCGAGAAGACCGTGTTCTGCGGGATGCCGAGCTCGGCGGCGATGTCGACGGCCGACCGCTCGTCGAGCTCGAACATGGTGAAGACGACGCGCTTGTCGTCGCCCAGGGTGTCGAGCGCGCGGTAGACGAGCTTGGACTCCTCGCGCTCGAGGAAGAGCTGCTCGCCGGTCTGCGCCTGGCCCGGGGCGTCGGGCGGGTCGCTCTCGTCGAGGCGCTCGCGGCGCACGTAGGCGCTCTGCCGGTAGGCGGACGCGTAGCGGAGGGCGAAGGCGAAGAGCCAGGGGCGCGGCGGGCGCGCGGGGTCGAACGTGTCCCAGCGCCGGAGGACGGCGAGGAACACCTCGTGGGCCAGGTCCTCCACGTCTCCCGGGCGGACGCCGAGGCGCCGCAAGCTCTTCATGACGTACTCCGCGTGCCGGTCGAACAGGGCGCGAAAGGCTTCGTCCAACGCGGTCGCTTCGCCCTCGCTCACGGGTCCTCACCCTACCATTGCGGGGAGGCCGGCCCTTTCGTCGAAAAAACGTACGCGTGCGCGCAGGGGAGCGAAACTACGGAAGAATCGTCGGGCTAGGGAGAGAGCTCAAGCATCGCGCCTTGCGGCGGACGCGACGTCTACGCGGCCATGTCGAACGCGCGGTCGAGGCCGAGGAGCTTGAAGATGCAGAGCGGCTGGTTCTTCACGCCGATGAAGCTCACCCGTCCGTGATTTGCGCGGGCGCGCTTGTGGAGAGAGACGAGCAGGCCGACCCCGGAGCTGTCGAGGTGGTTGAGCCCCGTGAGGTCCACCATGATGTTGCAGCCCTCGTCACGGGTGAGGGCGTCAAGCGTCGGGCGAAGCTCCGGCGAGGAGAGCGCGTCGAGCGCGCCGTCGACGTTGAGGATCTGCGTGGTGGCGTTGGCCGAGATGGAGTGTGACATGGCGCTTCGTTTCCCTTGGCGATGCAGCGACTTCGTGCACCGCCGGGACCACGTCATTGCAGTCGCCGTACCGCTGTAGGAATTGCGGATCCGCGGACTTTCATCACGCGCATTTCTGACACTGTGTGCATAGGTGTCGCGCCGGCTTGGATCCGCGTAGAGGAATGCGCGCCACCGCCCATCGCCACCGTGTCGCGTGGTCTTGCCAGGCGTTGCCAGCGCGCTTCCTGGCGGGCGGGGGGTGCTACCGTCGGTCATGGTTCACGGAACGCGCAAGGCGGCGGGCCTCATTGGAACGTTGCTCCTGACGGCGTGCGGCAGCGGCACCTCGGAGTCCTTCACGGGCGACGCGGGGTCACGGCCCGACAGCTCCAGCGCAGGCGACGGGGCGGCGGACGCGACCTCGAGCGACGGGGCCGCGGCCGACGCGCCCGGCGAGGCGGGGTGCAGCACGCTCGTCTGCGACGGGGTCTGCGTCCAGGCGGCGTCGTGCGCCTTCAGCGTGACCTCGGTGAGCCCGACCGGCGGGCCGATGAACGCCGGCAACTTCGTCACGGTGACGGGCCACGGGTTTGCGGCCGGCATGCACGTGCAGCTCGGGACGGGCCGCGCCGCCGTGCAGATCGTCAACGCCACGACCGCCCTCATCCAGCCGCCGCCCGGTCCGCATCAGCTGGTCGACGTGACGGTCACGCTCGCCGGCGTCACCGCCGTCCTGCCGCAGGGCTACCGGTACGAGTCCGGGTCGCTCGGCACCATGTGGGAGGAGAAGCAGCTGTCGACGCCGCGCGGCGTCTACCCGGGGCTCTCGCTCTTGCAGGACGGGCGCATGCTCATCTCGGGCGGCGCCGCCAACGCGGCCGAGGTGCCGCTCGCGTCGGCCGAGATCTACGATCCGGCCACGGGCATGGTGTCGGTCGCGGCCAACTCCATGAGCGTCGCCCGGTTCGAGCACGCCGCCGTCACGATGATGAGCGGCAAGGTCCTCCTGGCCGGCAACTACGGCACGGCCACCGCCGTCGCCGATCTCTTCGACCCGACCACGAACAAGTTCGCTCCCTCGGCGTCGATGCTCACGACCCCGCGGGGGGCGACGATCGGCGTCTTGCTCGTCGACGGTCGGGTCCTGCTCATGTCGAACAGCACGCCGTCGGCGGAGATCTACGATCCGGTGGCCGACAAGTTCAGCGCCGTCGCCGGTGCCCCCGTCCTGGCGGATAACCAAGACCAGCCCTGGCCCGTGCGGCTGCTCGACGGTCGGGTGCTGGTCGTCAAGGGGAGCGGGCGGCCTTGCTACCTCTTCGACTCCGACACGAACACCTTCACGACGACCGGCCCCGGGCCACAGACGGTCTTCATCTGGAACAGCCCGCTCGAGAACGGCGTGCATGTGCTGCCCGACGGGCGCGTCGCCGTCATCGGAGGCAACGAGGACCCGATCTACACGCCCGTCGCCACGGTCGCGCTCTTCGATCCCGCCAACGCGGCCGCCGGCTTCGCGCCCGCGCCGTACATGCTCACGGCGCCCCGCGAGGCGCCCGGGACCGCGCTCCTGCGCGACGGCACCGTCATCGTGATCGGCGGCGTGACCGCGCCGTCACCCATGGGACGGAGCTGCAACACGACCTTCAGCGTCACCTCGGCCGTCGACGTGATCGATCCCATCGCGGCCTCGGTGACCCCGTTCGCGATGCTGCCCAACCCGAACTGGACGCTCGGCGTGGCCACGCTGCTCGACGGGTCGCTCATCGCCGCGGGGGGCACCACGTGCGGGGGCGCGGTCTCGTACCCGTACCTGTATTTCATCCAGGGCATCCCGCTCCAGTGAAGGAAAGACGCGCTACGCTCGCGGGGCCGACTGCGGAGACCTGGAGTACAGGCCGGATGACGCGGAGGACTGAGCCAGCAAGCCCCGGCGAGGGCGCCTTCCGCAGCGATCTCGTGCACCCCCTGCCGGCGCTGGCGGTCCTCGTCCTCGCGCTCAACGATCACCTGCTGAAAGGTAGCGGGTGGCTACCCGGCTGGCTGACGGGCAAGCTCAGCGACTTCGCGGGGCTCTTCTTCTTTCCGGTGCTGCTGACCGTGGTGGCCGAGGCTGCGCTCCGGCGGTCGGGTCGGGCTGCGGGGCGGCGCGTGGTCGCGGCCGGGTCGGTCGTCGCGACGGGCGTGGTCTTCGCGCTCCTCAAGAGCGTTCCCGATCTCGCGGGGGCGGTCGGGCGGTACGTGGGGACGATCGTGGCCGATCGATCGGACCTGCTCGCGCTGGCGATGCTCGCGCCGTCCTACCGGTACCTCGCGCGCCACGTGCCGGCGCGGCCTGCGCCGCGGTGGGCGCAGGGGCTGGGTGTGCTGCTGGCGGGGGTGGCGTCCATGGCGACGGAGCAGCCGCCCGAGCGAGGCTTTGCGCTCTGGGGGCCGGACGGCGCGGGGTCGCGGGCGGTGGGGTGCGCGACGGTCGAGGCGTGGGTCTCGAAGTCGGCCAAGACGGGGCTCGGGCTCACGCTGGGGGCGAGGGCGCGGGGCCGTGAGCCAGCGTGCACGGTCGCGGTGGAGGATGCGACGCTCTACCTCTCGTCGGGGCAAGAGGTGCGGCCGGGCGCGGCGCTTCCGCGCGAGCTGACGATCGGCGACGGGTCGCAGGCGGAGGGCGGCGGCTCGATCTACCTGCCCTTCGCGTTCGACAACAACCACGCGTGGAACACCGGCGTGCGCTCGGCCACGCTGCGGGTGACCCTGCGGGGCCAGGGGGAGGCGCGGGTGACGTGGGACGTGCCGCTCGCGCAGCGGTACGAGGGGTACATGGTGCGCCGGCCGCCGCATGGGGCTGCGCCGTGAGGCCCGGCTCCCTCGGTCGGGTCGTCGGCGCCGTGGCGTGCGTCGCGTGCGCCTCCCCCGCGGTGGGGTGCATCAGCTTCCAGTCCACCCGCAATGCTCCCGGCGTTGCCGACATCAAGGCGCCGCCGCGGGATCCCTCCTCGCACACCGTCGAGGTTCCCCGCGACCCCGGGGAGCACGTGCTCCTGTGGAACGCGGGCGCGATGGGAGGCGGCGGGGTCTCCATCGCCAACGAGGCCAGCTCCAAGGCGACGGCGTCGGTGAGCTTCAGCGGCGAGACGAGCGTGCACTTCGGGTGGTCCGACCGCACCCACGAGGGGATCGGTCCGCTGCTCGTCCCCGATCCCGGGATCTCCGTGGGGGCCAACCTCGGGTGGACGCTGGCGCCCAGCGGACGGGTGAGCACGAACGCCGGGTACGCGGAGCTGCAGGTGTCGAACAGCCTTCTCTACTCGCTGGCCGGCGGCTGGGCCTACGACGTGGACCGCAAGGAGAGCGGGCCCCAGGCGACCCTCACGGTCGGACCGTTCTACGCGCGGAGCACGACGATCCTGTCCGCGGGGACGGCGGTCGAGGTCGGGATCGTCTTCAAGCTGCCGGTCGTCGTCTACCAGCGGAGCCGGTGACGCGCGGTCGCGCGAAGCGGCAGCTCGCCAGGTCGCGCGGGGCCAAGGTTTCCGGGGCCATGCGCATCTATGGAGGGTGTACCGCGATAGCTTCGAGGGGATGACGGAGCAGATCCGGCAGCTCGAGCGCCAGCGCGCCGAGCTCGAGGCGGATCTGCTGCAGCTCCGTCGCATCACGGGCCCGCGGCGCGTCCTCTACCTGGCCCTCGCCGTGGCGGTCGTCACCGGGGGGCTCGCGCTCGCCCACGCGGCGGGTGGCTGGGGGGCCGTCGTCGAGGCGCGCGAGGCCGCCGCGGAGGTGTCGTACAGCGAGGGGTGGGCGTCGCGGCAGCGGGCCGAGCAGCAGAACAACGTGATCGCGGACATGAGCCGGAAGCTCGGCTCGTGCCAGGACGCCCTGCAACGTGAGCAAGTCCTGGAGCGACTGGAGGAGGCCCCGAACCACGATCCGCTGGGGACCCGGCGCGTTCCGGAGTAGGCGCCGAAGGGGCCGTCAACCCGGCCGTCGGCCGACCCTCAGCGTCCCTGCGTCGACCGGAGGAGCGGCCCGTATGCCCAGGTGGGCAGGAGGCGCGCGAAGGACGTGAGCAGGTCGAGCGGCCAGGGAAAGGAGATGACCGCGGGGTTCTTCGCGAGGCGGCGCACGATGGTGCGGGCGGCGCGCTCGACGGGCCACTTGAAGGGCGTCGGGCGCGGGGTGTTCTCGTTCATGGGCGTCGCGATGAACCCGGGCTGCACGTCGGTCACGTGGATGCCGGCGTGCGCGAGGTCGAGCCGCAGGGTCTCCACGAACGAGGACAGGGCTGCCTTGCTCGCCCCGTAGGCGCCCGACCCTGGGAGCCCCCGTCGCCCGGCGAGGCTCGAGATGGCGACGAGGTGCCCGCGCTGCTGCGCGAGCATGATGGGCACGCCCGCGAGCAAGGTCGCCAGGGCCCCCCGCACGTTCACGGCCAGGACCTCGTCCACGTCGGCCCACTTCAGGGTGCTCGCGTGCCCGGCCGACCCCACGCCCGCGTTGGCCACGATCATGTCGAGCGACCCGAGCTCCTGCTCGGCGCGCTTCACCGTCTCGGCCACGGCCGCGGCGTCCTGCACGTCGAACGCGAGCGGCACGGCGTGGCCGCCGCGGGTGCGGATCTCCTGGGCGAGCTCCTCGAGCAGCGGCAGCCGCCGGGCCGTCACGGCCACGTAGGCGCCCTGGGCGGCAAACTCGAGCGCCATCGCCCGCCCGAGCCCGCTCGAGGCGCCGGTGACGAGGACGGTCCGGGGTTTCATTGCAGGTGCTCTAGCAGAGCTAGGGGGCGGCCCCCCTCGCAAACGGTGGTTGACGGGCCGTGCCGCGTCTCTATGTTGTGCCCTGCCTACCTACCCTTACGAATCACTCACGATTCTCGGGGGCGATCGGCTTCGACGAGGACTTCAAACTCATGCTGCGTGCCGTGGGACCGTGGAACCACGTAAATCCCCGACGGAACCCTAATTGCGAACGATAACGCAATCGCTCTCGCTGCCTAAATAGCAGTCTGAGAGTCGTCTGACCGATGGGCCCGCCAGCGCCCGCGGAAGGGCGTAAACAAGCTGGCTAGCCGAACGTCGGGTCACCGGGCGGGACGCGAAAATCAAACAGGTGGATAGCGCCGCAGCGAGCCCGCCGATGGGCGCAAAGCGGGGCGATACAGTTCGTCGGCTACGCACGTAGAGGCAGGGGCTGAGAAGTTTTCGGACCCGGGTTCGATTCCCGGCGCCTCCACCATGAACCGGCTGAAAAACAGCCGGTTCATTAGTTTTGTGATCCGTTGGGCACGATTTGGGCACGGCTCGATGCTGAAAGGGGTGGCCAGCTCACCGCCAGGGAGCGCGCTGGTCACCTGTGGTGGCCCAATGGGCGTGACTGTCGGGTCGTCCGCCTGCCGACTCCCTGGTCATGACCCGCTGCTAGGTAACTTCTGGTCCGCGCTCGTCAGCTTCCCAACGGGCTTGCCGCCCGCTGCCCGGCTCTCCAGCAGCATCTTGACGCCATCTTCGACTGCGCTCGGGCTCAGGTGCATGTACCGCATCGTGACCCTCAAGCTCGTGTGACGGCAGAGTTCTTGGACCGTCCTCGCGGGAACGCCAGCCATGGCGAGATGACTCGCGTACGTGTGGCGAAGGATGTGAACGCGGCCAGTCTCCGGAAGATTTGCTGCAACCTCCGCTCGCATGACCCAGAGGCGGAGGAGCTTGGGGGTCACCGGCTCGTTGTCGTCCGTGTAAAGAAGCCGCTCACCCCGCAAGTGACGACACGCCTTCAGTGCCGCCATGAGCCTCGGAGTGCCAGGAATTGGCTTGGACTTCCCACCTTTCGGCTTGTTCTCGAACGGTTCCTTGCCCCTCTGCCAGTAGACCGAACGACGAACGTGGAAACGCCCTCCCGGGAAATCCACGTCGTTGAGGTTCATCCCGAGGATCTCCCCACGGCGCAGTCCGCCGTCTCCACCAAGGAGGACTACCGCGTTGTTAAGGCGTGACTTGGTTGATCCCTCCGAGCTGAATTGCGCGCACGCAGGTTGATCGGTGAGATCGCGCAGAGAGGGGATCGGCATCAACGTTGGCGGTGAGTGGCGCCGGAGGGATCCGCCGTCATCG
>Ga0302279_10001602_pt1 | contig 31842 bp, 41 predicted proteins | sample III_Bog_N3_3_FD_194541 | JGI IMG/M metagenome (GOLD analysis project Ga0302279, IMG submission 194541) | Peat permafrost microbial communities from Stordalen Mire near Abisko, Sweden - III_Bog_N3_3 | ecosystem: Environmental > Terrestrial > Soil > Wetlands > Peat | place: Sweden: Abisko...
CAAGCCGACCGATCCTGGACGGCTCGACAACCTGATCGGCGGCGGCGTACCCGCGGGGCAGTCGCCGCGCGAGGCGGTCATCCGCGAAGGCTGGGAAGAGGCCGGGCTGGCGCCGGCGCAGATGGCCGGACTCGTCACGGGCGGCCTGATCGACCTGGAGTGCGACCTCCCCGAGGGGCGCCAGCACGAGCGCCTGCATGTCTTCGCTCTGGCGCTGGCGCCCGAGGTCGTGCCGAGCAACATCGACGGCGAGGTGGCCGAGCATCGCCTGATGCCCGTCGCCGAGGCGCTCGCGCGCGCGGCCGCGGGCGAACTCACCACCGACGCCGCGCTGGCGACGCTGGACTTCGCGGTTCGCCATCGCCTCGTTGAACCGATGGCGTCCGATGCGGAATACACCGGAGCCGGCGCGCCCGCTGCGGTGTTGAGCGACCTCCAGAGGCAGGCGTTCGAGGCGCTGCGTCCACGCGTGCCCGTGGCGCTGTAGGGACTTGAAAGGCTGAACTACCATTCAAAGCATCTGAAGCGCGGCGTCAATCGCGCTCAACCCGGGCCGGGCGCGGCGCCGGGACACTGGCCCTCAGGATGCAACGCCCACCGATGCCGCATCAACGCTTCGAGCCCCACGCCATGAACCCGTCCGCCAGCCGCTATTCCCGCACCGCAATCGCCCTGCACTGGCTCATGGCGCTGGCGATCCTGGGCAATTTCTGCCTGGGCTGGTACATGGCCGACCTGCCGTTCTCGATGATGCGGCTCAAGCTGTTCAACTATCACAAGTGGGCCGGCGCCACGATCCTGGCGCTGGCCGCGCTGCGCCTGCTGTGGCGGCTGACGCATCGGCCGCCGGCCGAGCTGCCGGCGCCCAAGTGGCAGCACGCGGCGGCGTCGGTCACGCACTGGGCGCTGTACGCGCTGTTCTTCGCCGTGCCGCTGGCCGGCTGGGCGTACAGCTCGGCGGCGGGCTTTCCGCTCGTGGTCTTCGGCGTGTTGCCGCTGCCCGACTTCGTCCCCAAGGATCACGCGTTGGCAGAGACGCTGAAAGGCCTTCACGGCGACCTCGCCTGGGTGCTGTTCGCGCTGGTCGCCTTGCATGTGGCCGCCGTCGGCAAGCACATGATCATCGATCGCGACGGCCTGCTGCGCCGCATGATGCCGGGCCGCGGCTGAGTCTTCCTACTGGAGCCACACCATGAAAAACATCCGCAACGCATTCGTCCTGGTTGCCGCGTTCGCCGCTGGGGGCGCCGCCTTCGCACAGGCCAAGGTCGTGCCGGCGCAAAGCCAGATCACGTTCTCCATCAAGGAGATGGGCGTCGCCGTCGAAGGCAAGTTCACCAAGTGGACGGCCGACATCGCGTTCGATCCGAAGAAGCCCGAGGCCGGCAAGGTCGCCTTCACCATCGCCACCGGCAGCGCCGCGTTCGGCGCGCCCGAGACCGACGCCGAGGTGCCCAAGCCCGAGTGGTTCAACGTGGCCAAGTTCCCGAACGCCACGTTCGCGTCGACGGCCATCAAGGCCAAGGGCGGCGGCCAGTTCGACGTCTCGGGCAAGCTGACGGTCAAGGGCACCACCAAGGACGTCGTGGTTCCGATCGCGCTGACCCAGGCCGGCCCTGCCACCACCGCCACCGGCGCGTTCTCGCTCAAGCGCAACGACTACAAGATCGGCGAAGGCGAATGGGCCGACACCTCGCAGGTGGCCAACGACGTGCAGGTCAAGTTCAAGATCACGTTGACCGGCGTCGCACCGCTCTGATCCTGTCGCGAATTCCTCGGCAGCCGGTGGCGCGGGTCAGCGCCGGAACGCTTTCATTCCCATTGTCCTGACCCGTGGAGACTTTCCCATGAAAAAGCTGTCCTTCATCGCTGCCCTCGGCTTGTTCGCCGCTGCCGCCCACGCCGAGCCGGCCACCTACGTGCTCGACCCCGCCCATTCGTTCGCGTCGTGGGAGATGCCCCACTTCGGCACGTCCACCAACCGCGGCCGCTTCAACAAGACGACCGGCACCGTGACGATCGACAAGGCGGCCAAGACCGGCTCGCTGGACGTCACCGTCGACACCACGTCGCTGGACACCGGCACCGCCGCGTTCACCAAGCACATCTCCAGCGAGGAGATGCTCAACGTGGCGTTGTTTCCGACCTCGCACCTGGTCGCCAACAAGTTCGTGTTCAATGGCGACAAGGTTGCCGAGATCGACGGCAACCTCACGCTGCTGGGCAAGACCAATCCGGTCGTGCTCAAGGCGACCAACTACAACTGCTACATGAGCCCGATGGTCAAGCGCGAAGTCTGCGGCGGCGACTTCGAGATGATGATCACGCGCAGCCAGTTCGGCGTGTCGTATGGCCTGAACTACGGTTTTCCCGACACCATGAAGGTCATCATCCAAGTCGAAGGTGTCAAGCAATAAGCTGTCCGGCGCCGTCGTCCGGACGGCGCTTGCGGTCCTGTGTGCCGGCCCGGGTCTTGCGCCCGCGCTGGCGCAGCCCGCCGCGGGCCCGGTCACCTACGAGCTCGACCCGAACCACACCTTCGTCACCTTCGAGGTGATGCATTTCGGCACTTCTACCTTGCGCGGGCGCATCGGGCCGGTGACAGGTTCGGTGACGGTTGACCGCGCGGCGCGTGCCGGCGACCTGCGGTTGCGCATTCCCGTCATCACGGTCGAGACCGGCATGGACGTGCTGGATGCGCGCCTGAAAAAGCCCGACCTGCTGGCCACAGCCGAATACCCGGAAGCGTATTTCGTCGCGACTCGGTTCAAGTTCGACGAGGCCGGCGGCGTCCAGGAGGTGCGCGGTGAATTCACGTTTCGCGGCTTGGGTGACGCGCTGTCGCTGTACGCACGCTCGTTCGCCTGCCGGCGGGACGCCACGCTCAAGCGCGAGGTCTGCGGCGGCGACTTCTCGGCCGACTTCAAACGCAGCCATTTCGGCGCGACCTTCGGCGAGCCCTTCGTCAGCGACAACGTCCACCTCGTGATCCAGGTCGAGGCCATCGCCCCTTGAGAAGCTTGACGCGCCGCCGCAACGCCCCTGCCGGATAATTGGCGCCAGGAACACACGAAAGCTGGTGATGACTCTCCCTGACGATTGGCGGCACGACCGCGAGATCGGCGCGCAGTTGGCGACGCTGGACACGACGCGCGTCGACGACGTGCGCATCGGTGCGGTGCGGCCGGTCATTTCCCCCGCGCTGCTGCTCGACGAGATGCCGGCCCCCGACAGCGCCGTGGCGCTGGTCGAAGGCGCGCGCGAGCAGCTGGCCAAGGTGCTCGCCGGCGCCGATGACCGCCTGATCGTCGTCGTCGGCCCGTGCTCGATCCACGACCACGACCAGGCGCTGGAGTACGCGCGCCACCTGAAGGTGGTGGCCGATGCGCTCAAAGGCGACCTGCTCGTCGTGATGCGCGTGTACTTCGAGAAGCCGCGCACCACCGTCGGCTGGAAGGGCTACATCAACGATCCGCGCCTGGACGGCAGCTTCCGCATCAACGAGGGCCTGCGCAAGGCGCGCGAGCTGCTGCTGGACGTGGCCGAGATCGGCCTGCCCGCCGGCACCGAGTTCCTCGACCTGCTCAGCCCGCAATACATCGCCGACCTGGTGTCCTGGGGCGCGATCGGCGCGCGCACCACCGAAAGCCAGAGCCACCGGCAGCTGGCGTCGGGCCTGTCGTGCCCGGTCGGCTTCAAGAACGGCACCGACGGCGGCATCAAGGTGGCGGCCGACGCCATCCTGGCCGCCAATTCGCCGCACGCGTTCATGGGCATGACCAAGATGGGCCAGGCCGCCATCTTCGAGACGCGCGGCAACGCCGACTGCCACGTGATCCTGCGCGGCGGCAAGAGCCCCAACTACAAGGCGGCCGACGTGTCCGCCGCCTGCGGCGCGCTGGCCGAACGCGGCCTGCGCGAACAGGTGATGATCGACTTCTCGCATGCCAACTCCGAGAAGAAGCACTCGCGCCAGATCGACGTCGGGGCCGACGTCGCGGCGCAGATCGCCGGCGGCGACCGCCGCATCACCGGCGTGATGATCGAGAGCCACCTGGCCGACGGTCGCCAGGACCTGAAGCCGGGCGTGACGCCGGCCTGGGGCGTGTCGATCACCGACGCGTGCATCAGCTGGGCCGACACCGAGCCGTTGCTGACGCGCCTGGCCAAGGCCGTGCGCGATCGGCGCGCCGGCGCGGCATGAACGCGACGATGCCGGGCCGGGTCGATGGCGTCCGCTATGTCGGCTTCTGGAAGCGGCTGGCCGCGGGCGTGCTCGACCTGATCCTGGTGCTGTTCGTGGTCACGCCGGTCACGGTCTATGTCTTCGGCGACGGCTGGACCGACGCGCGCGGCATGCTGGGCTTCGTTGTCAACTGGGTGCCGCTGGGCGGCGCGATCATCGCGTTCTGGGTGATGAAGGGCGCGACGCCCGGCAAGCTGGCGATCTCGGCGGCCGTCGTCGATGCCGATACGCACGCGCCGGTGGACTTCTGGCAGGCGCTCACGCGCTACGTCGGCTATTTCATCTCAACGATCCCGGTGCTTGCCGGACTGGCATGGATCGGCTTCGATGCGCGCAAGCAGGGTTGGCACGACAAGATGGCGCGCACGGTGGTCATCCACCGCCCGCGCTGACCGGAGCGGGACGATGCAGCGAGTGACCGGAATCGGTGGCGTCTTCTTCAAGGCGCGCGACGCCGAAGGCCTGCGGGCCTGGTACCGGCGCCACCTTGGCCTGGACATCCAGGACTGGGGCGGCCTCGCCCTGGCCCCGGCGCCGACGCAGGCCCCCGGCAGCAAGACGCCGCTGGCCTCGCATACCACCTGGTGTATCTTCCCGGCCGACAGCGACTACTTCGGCGGCACGCGCGGCGCGCCGTTCATGATCAACTACCGCGTCGCCGACCTCGACGGCCTGCTGGCGGTGTTGAAGCGCGAAGGCTGCGCCGTCGACGACAAGACCGAGGTGTCCGAATACGGCCGCTTCGGCTGGGTCACCGACCCGGAAGGCAACCGCGTCGAGCTCTGGCAGCCGCCCAGCTAGCCGGTATTGCTGCCTCGCCAAACCAAGGGTCTCATCCTGCGCGCAGTGGCAGGATCCGCGCGAACCGGGATGCGTCTTGGCCGGGTTGGATCCTGCGACTTCGCGCAGGATGACAGCGTGGGTGGCCGCGCTCATACACGCTCGACCACCAGCGCGATCCCCTGCCCCACGCCGATGCACATCGTGCACAGCGCGTAGCGCCCGCCGGTCGCATGCAGCTGGTTGACGGCCGTGGTCACCAGTCGCGCGCCGCTGGCGCCCAGCGGGTGGCCCAGCGCGATGGCGCCGCCGTTCGGATTGACACGCGGATCGTCGTCGGCCACGCCCAACAGGTGCAGCGCGGCCAGGCCCTGCGCGGCGAATGCCTCGTTCAGCTCGATGACGTCCATCTGCGCGATGGTCAACCCCAGGCGCGCCAGCAGCTTGTTGGACGCTGGTGCCGGGCCGATGCCCATCACGCGCGGCGCGACGCCAGCCACGGCCATGCCCAATACCCGGGCGCGCGGCGTCAGGCCATGGGTCTTGGCGGCGCTCGCGCCGGCCAGCAGCAGCGCGCAGGCGCCGTCATTGACGCCGGAGGCGTTGCCCGCCGTGACGGTGCCGTCCGGACGCACGATCGGCTTCAACCGGGCCAGCGCCTCCAGCGAGGTCTCGCGCGGGTGTTCGTCCCTGGCGACGACGACGGCTTCGCCCTTCTTCTGCGGCACTGTCACCGGCGTGATCTCGGCGTCGAAGAAGCCGCGTTCCCGGGCCGCGACCGCGCGCTGCTGCGAACGCAGCGCCATCGCGTCCTGGTCGACGCGGGCGATGCCGAACTCGCCGGCGACGTTTTCCGCCGTCTCGGGCAACGAGTCGATGCCATGCTGCATTTCCAACAGCGGGTTCACGAAGCGCCAGCCGATCGTCGTGTCGTAGACGGCGTTCTCGCGCGCGAAGGCCGATACCGCCTTGGGCATCACGAACGGCGCGCGGCTCATGCTCTCGACGCCGCCGGCCAGCAGCACGCCCGCCTCGCCGGCGCGGATCGCCTGCGCGGCGCTGCCGACGGCGTTCAAACCCGAGCCGCATAGTCGATTCAGCGTGACACCGGGTACGTCCACGGGTATACCTGCAAGCAGGGCGCTCATGCGCGCGACGTTGCGATTGTCTTCCCCGGCCTGGTTGGCACAGCCATAGAGGACGTCGTCGATCGCCGCCGGGTCGAGTTCGGGATGGCGTGCCAGCAGCGCCCGGATTGGAATCGCCCCCAGATCGTCGGCGCGCACCGCCGACAAGGCCCCGCCGTAGCGGCCGAAAGGAGTGCGCAGGGCATCGCAGATGAAGGCGTCGGTCATGTCGGATATCGCCAGGGGGTCGAATTGTTCGCAGGAAGAACATTCATTCGCGAATGGGCTCCGGCCGCGGCGATTCTGCGCGCTTTCGGCGCGTCTCCGGCTTATGTGGCGATCTGTCCGCTCAAGTCGGGCAGAGGTTTGGCCGATTTCACGGAGAGAAAGAAATCGCCCGCTATCGGTGCCGGCGATATGGGAAATTTTCGAATGACCACCCCAATCCAAGCGAGTGCTCTGCGCATCGGCATGTTCGTTCACCTGAACGTCGGCTGGATGTCGCACCCGTTTCCTCTGTCGAGCTTCAAGCTGACCTCCAACGAGCAGATCGAGACGATCCGCTCGCTCGGCCTGACGCGCCTGACGTGGAGCCCGGAGCGCAGCGACGTCGAGCAGCCGGTCGTCGAGCCTTCCGGCGCGGACAACGCACCCGTCGCCGAGGAGGCGCCCAAGCCGCTGGACGCGCGCCAGCTGGCCAAGCTTGCGCTCAGTGCCCAGATGGAAGTGGCCGCGCGCTGCGAGCGCCAGTTCACCGAGGCCTGCCGCGACCTTCGCCGCACCAACGACAAGGTGATGACCGACCCCGCGCAGGCCAATGCCGACGCGCAGCAGCTGGCCCGCGCGCTACTGGACAAGATGCTGGTCGAGGGCGAGCCCTGTCTGCGCGTGCTGGGCGAGATGGCCAGCGACCGCCACGCCGCCCACTCGCTCAACGTCACCGTCGTCTCGCTGATGCTGGGCCGCCAGCTGGCGATACCCGCTGATGTATTGATGGAGCTGGGCGTCGGCGCCCTGATGCACGACGTGGGCAAGATCGCGCTGCCCGATCGCGTGCGCCTCGCGCGCGAGGACTTCAATGCCGGCGAGGCTGCGCTGTACCGCGACCACGTCGCCCAGGGCCTGATCCTGGGGCGCCGCATGGGGCTGTCGGCCGATGCGCAGCTGGTCATTGCCCAGCACCATGAGCACGCCGACGGCAGCGGCTTCCCGAGTGCGCTGATGTTGCCTCGCATGTCGCTGCCGGCACGCATCGTGGCGCTGGTCAATCGCTACGACAACCTGTGCAACGCGGCGTCGCCAGCGCAGTCCATCACGCCGCACGAGGCCTTGTCGCGCCTGTTCGCGCAATGCCGCTCCAAGTTCGACGAGACGCTGTTGTCCGGCTTCATCAAGATGATGGGCATCTATCCGCCCGGCTCGGTGGTGCAACTGAGCGACGAGCGTTTCGCGATGGTGATGACGGTCAACGCCGCGCATCCGCTCAAGCCGCGCGTTCTGGTCTTCGACGCGGCCGTGCCTGTCGAGGAAGCCATCCATCTCGACCTCGAACGGACTGCGCAGCTGGGCATCCGCCGCAGCCTCAAGCCGGTGCAACTGCCCGCCCGCGCCCTCGAATACCTGAAGCCGCGCCAGCGCATCTCGTACTTCTTCGACGTCGAAGGCGTGCCGCAGAAGGACGCGCACGAAGAGGCGACCGCATGACTTCCCCGCTGCCGCTCCTGACGCCGGTCGCGGCCACGGAGTCGTTCGCGGGCCTCGTCGCGGCGCTGGCCGCGTTGGGCCATGCCGCCTGGATCGTCGACGCGGCGCATGGCCACATCCTGGCCGCCAACGTCGAGGCCGAGGAACTCCTCGAACGCGGCGACCTCGAGGAACTGGACGCCGAGGATGCCATCGCCAACCTCGAGGACATGGCCTACTGGGACGCGGTGCGCTGCGGCGCCAGGGCCAGCGTGCTCGAGAGCGATGCCGAGCTGCACCTGCCCAGCGGGCGCGCCTGCGCCGTCTCGCGCCGCATCGCGCCGGTGTGGCTCGTCGACGGCACGCCGCTGTTCCTGGTCCAGGTGCGGGACCGCAGCCGCGAGCATCGGATCGAAGTGGAGCGCGAGACCGCCCTGGCCGAACTCCGCGCCACGCTCGAGGCCACCGCCGACGCGATCCTCGTCACCGACCTGAACGGCCGCATCCGTGCCTTCAACCGCCGCTTCGCGCGCCTGTGGTCGCTGCCGGAAGGCGTGCTGCACGCCGGCGACGACCGCGCCGTGCACGAATGGGTGCGCATGAACGTGATGGACGTCGACGGCTATGACCGCAGGCTGGAGGACGTCTACGCGCACACGCTGGCCGAGGCACGCGACGAGATCGCGCATGTCAACGGCGCCGTCATCGAGCGCCACGCGCAGCCGCAGTGGAGCCAGGGCCGTCCGATCGGCCGCGTGTTCTCGTTTCGCGAGCTGAACCCGCATCGCGCGGGCGTCGCGCGCGAGCCGGGCAACCTGGGCATCGACCAGTTGACGCACCTGCCCAACCGCACCGGATTCCTGCTCACGCTGGAAGACGCGCTGCGCTCGGCGCGCCAGAGCGCGGGCTTTGCCGTGCTGTGCATCGAGTTCAACCGCGACGCCTTGTTCGGCGAGGGCGGCGACAGCGCTTCCGGAGCGCGCCGCCTCTCCGAGCTGGCGGCCCAGGTGCGCGGCGCGATACGCCAGCCGCACTACTGCGCGCGCCTGGGCGGCAGCCGCTTCGGCGTGGTGATCGACTACGCCAGCGAGGCCGCCGCCGAGGCCGCGGCGCGCCGGCTGATCGACGCGCAGGAACGCGATGGCGACGCCGGCGTGCCGGTGGCCATCGGCATCGGCACCTATCCGGGCGCCGGCTTGTCTGCCGACGAGATCGTGCGGCATGTCGAGATCGCCATGCACCGCGCGCAGCAGGCAAGCCGCTCGTCGTTCGCGGTGCACAAGTTCGGCTTCGAATCCTGGCAGCGCCGGCGCGACCGCGTCGAGGCCGGCCTGTTTCGCGCCGCCGAGGAAGGGCGATTCCGACTGGCCGCACAGCCGCGCTTCGACGCGCGCTCAGGTCACGCCGTCGCGCTCGAAGTGCAACTGCGCTGGCGGGATCGCGAACTGGGCGAGGTGGCAGCCAGCCAGTTCATGGGCGTGGCCGAGGAGCGCGGCCTGGTCGGCGCGCTCGACGACTGGGTGCTAGAGCATGGCCTGCTGCAGCAACGGCGCTGGCGCGAGGCGGGGCACTCGCTGCGCCTGAACATCAACGTCTCCGACTGGCAGCTGACGCAGCCGGGCTATGCCCGCCGCGTCGCCGCCGCGCTCGAGGCCGCCGGCTGCGCGCCGTCCGACCTCGAGATCGACGTCGGCGAATCCGCGCTGCAGGCCGACCCCGACGCCGCGCTGGCCGCGGTGCGCTCGTTGGCGCGCCAGGGCGTGCGGGTGATGCTCGATGGCTTTGGCGTGGGCACCAGCTCGCTTGCCGCGCTGCAGCGCCTGCCGTTCACAGGCGTGAAGCTGGACGCGACGCTGTCGCAGGCCTGCGCCGGCGCGGGCGCCGAAGGCCGCTGGGTGCCCGCGCTGGTGCAACTCGTGCAGGCGATGCAGATGGAGGTGCACGCCAACGGCGTCGATACCGAAGCGCAGCGTGCCGCGCTGGTCGCCGCTGGCAGCGACGGCCTGCAGGGCCGCAGCCTGGCGCTGTGGATGGAGGAGCGCGCGCTCGAATCCTGGTTCAGCCTGCCGGCGCCGCAGCGGCGCGGCTGACGTCGGCGGCGGGTGCGTCCGCCTCGGTTCAGGCGTCCTGCATCTGATCCTCGCCCCCCAGGTTGGGCGCGATGTCTTCTTCCAGGTCGAGGTCCTCGCCATGCGGCTCGCCTTCGCGCGCCTGTGCGGGCTCGGAAGGCTTCGGCGGCTGGGACGGGGCGGCGGGTGCGCTCATGGGAATCCTTTCTCGGCCACGACGGTGGCGGTTCGAGATTCTGATCCTTGCACGGCCACGTTGCAGGCAATTCGTAGGACAGGCACTACAGGGCGTCGGGACACCGGCCGGCAGCCAGAGGCGCCGGTCTGGCGCATGCTTCAAGCGTGTCCTCGACCCCTTGCCTGAAGCGTTCCATGTCCGCCCTGTCCGTCCGCAATGCGCTGTCCGTCGTCACGACGATCGTCCCGGGCCTTTCTCGACGAGCGAGCCGGTGATGGACCGCCGCGGCGCGATCGCCACGCCCGCTGGTGCAGCCTCGCGAGTCAGGGCCAACGCGCGCGGCACGCCCGCGCGTTCGCTGGACGTCTACGTCGTCGAGGACAACGCCATCGTGCTCGAGAGCCTGATCGCGGCGCTGGAGGAGCTGGCGCCGGTGCATGTCGTCGGGACGGCGGCCGACGAGTGCGTGGCCGTCGACTGGCTGTGCAAGGACGGCGCGCGCTTCGACCTCGTCATCATCGACATCTTCCTGCGCACCGGCTCCGGCCTGGGCGTGATCGCCGCTGCGCGCCGCAAGCGGCCCGGCGCGGCGCTGGTGGTGCTGAGCAACTATGCGACCGACGAGATGCACGCCCGCTGCCTGGCCCGCGGCGCCGATCGGGTATTCGACAAGTCGCGCGACATCGACCAGCTCGTTGCCTACTGCGTCGCGCTGGCGTCGCGCGATCCGGACGAACTGCCGCATTGAACGGGCGGCGCGGCAAAGCTGCGATGCCGACGCGGTCTTGATCCCGGATTGCCCCGCTCCGCGTCCGGACGCGCATGCTGATTGCCCTGTAGTTGCCGTCCTACGCCGCTGCCCGCGGCCGCCCGACACGCAGGCACGCTGCGGCCCTACCGGCAACCGCAAGCCCGTCGCGCACACTGAGATCGTCTCTTCGGAGCTCTTGCCGTCACCCCTCGGCTGCAGCGACGAATCCAACCCTTCCAGGAGCTCACATGTCCGAAACCTCGCTGTCCAACGCTTCCGCTTCCACCACGGAACACTTCAATCGCGCCGCCGCCTCGCTCAAGGCCGCCGAGCGCGATGCCCAGGCTGCCATCGGCAGCGCCGTCGACGGCCTGGCCAGCGCCTATGGCGACGCCAAGCCGGCGCTCTCGCGCTACGCCCAGAGCGCGCGCGACTACGCCAGCGACAGCTATGCTGCCGCGCGCGAACGCGCCGCCGCCCTGAAGGAGCGTGGCCAGCAAGCCGTCGATTCGACCCGCAGCTACGTGTCCGACGAACCGATCAAGTCGCTGCTGATCGCCGCGGCCGTCGGTGCCGCCGTCATCGCGCTGGTCGAAGTGGTGCGCATCCGTCGCAATCGTTGAACATCCCGCGAAACGTCCGCGGTTCGCCACGAACCGCCGGGCAGAAACGCGGACAATCGCGGCCAGGGATTCCTTGGCCGCTTTCTTTTGTGTGGACACAGCCATGTTGTACAAATTCAAGAGCAAGGCCGCGGGCGACCTGATCATGACGCAGTCGGTGGGCGAACGCGTCCTGTCGCTGATCGGCAAGGCGGCGACGCCGCAGGGCATCGTCGAGGTGGGCCAACTGGCGGCCGCGATGGCGGCACTGGAAGCCGCGGTGGCCGCCGAAAACCCGTCCGGCGCGGACGACGATGCAGGCGGCAAGGCCGACCGCGTCGGGCTGCGCCAACGCGTCTGGCCGATGGTCGAAATGATGAAGCGCGCGCTGGCCGCGAAAGAGCCCATCGTCTGGGGCGCCTGAACATTGCAAACGAGCACACATCGATGAGTCATGGGGAAGCGACGCGGCTGATCGCGGTACGGCACGGCGAAACCGCCTGGAACGTCGAGGCCCGGCTGCAGGGGCAGCTGGACATCCCGCTCAACGAGCGCGGCCAGGAGCAGGCTCGCCGCACCGCACACTGGCTGGCCGAGGATCATGCCGACGTGGTGGTCAGCAGCGATCTCGCGCGCGCGCAGGCCACCGCGCAGGCGATCGCCACCTTCAACCGCATCCCGCTGGAGCTCGACGAGGGCCTGCGCGAACGCAGCTTCGGCAGCTTCCAGGGCCTGACCCATGCCGAGGTTGCCGAGCGCTGGCCGGAGCAGGCGGCGCGCTGGAAAAGCCGCGATCCGGAATTCCGCCCGGGCGGCGATGGCGAGTCCCTGACCGCGTTCTATGCGCGCTGCATCGAGGCCACGCTGCGCGTGGCCGAACGCCATGCCGGCAAGACGGTGGTGCTGGTGGCGCACGGCGGCGTGATGGACTGCCTTTACCGCGCCGCCGGCCGCTTGCCGCTAGACGCGCCGCGCATCTGGCAACTGGACAACGCCGCGATCAATCGCCTGCTGCACACCAGCTCGGGCCTGACGATGGTGGGCTGGAACGACACCAGCCACCTGGACGTCGGCGCGCCGACATTGGACGAGTCGGCCGACCGGATGCCGGCGCCCGTGCGCCTCGAATGACACGCGGCCATCCTGGCCGCATCGTCATCCCCCCGACACAAACAGCCTGCATGCGCAAGCTGCCGTCCTGCGCCACAAAAGCCGTCATCCTGCGCGAAGTCGCAGGTTCCGCCCCCGCCAGTGCGCTGCCAGCACGCTGCGCCAGCGGGCGAGGCTGCAGAACGCTATTCCGGCGCCATCCCGAACAGATCGGTCCCCGTGCGCGCCGGCGGCGCCAGCCCGAGGTGCCGGTACGCCGCCGCCGTGGCGATGCGCCCGCGCGGCGTGCGCTGCAGGTAGCCCTGCTGGATCAGGTAGGGCTCGATGACGTCCTCGATCGTGCCCGGCTCCTCGCCGATGGCCGCGGCCACGTTGTCCAGGCCCACCGGGCCGCCGTCGAAGCGGTGCACGATGGCCTCGAGCAGCTTGCGGTCCATCACGTCGAAGCCCTGCGGATCGACGTCGAGCATGGCCAGCGCCAGGTTGGCCACCGGCACCGTGATGCGGCCCTGCGCCTTGACGTCGGCGTAGTCGCGCACGCGGCGCAGCAGCCGGTTGGCGATGCGCGGCGTGCCGCGCGAACGGCGCGCGAGCTCCAGCGCACCTTCGGGGTCGATCGGCACGCCGAGCAGGCCGGCCGAGCGCGCGACGATGCGCGCCAATTCCTCGGACGTGTAGAACTCCAGCCGCGCGACGATGCCGAAGCGGTCGCGCAGCGGGTTGGTGAGCATGCCGGCGCGCGTGGTGGCGCCCACCAGCGTGAACGGCTGCAGGTCGAGCTTGATCGAGCGCGCGGCGGGGCCGTCGCCGATCATGATGTCGATCTGGAAGTCCTCCAGCGCCGGGTAGAGGATTTCCTCGACGACCGGCGACAGGCGGTGGATCTCGTCGATGAAAAGCACGTCGTTGCGCTCGAGGCCCGTGAGGATGGCCGCGAGATCCTTGGGCTTCTCGAGCACCGGGCCGGAGGTCTGACGCAGGTTGACGCCCAGCTCGGCGGCGATGATGTGGCTCAGCGTGGTCTTGCCCAGGCCCGGCGGGCCGAACAGCAGCACGTGGTCCAGCGACTCGGCGCGCTTGCGGGCGGCGCCGATGAAGATGTCCAGCTGCTCGCGCGCCTTGGCCTGGCCGACGTAGTCGTCCAGCCGCTTGGGGCGCAGCGCGCGCTCCATCGCCTCTTCGTTGGGTGAGGCTGGATTGGCGGCGACGACCCGGGCCGGGCGCGGATCGCGAGGCTCGGCGCTGCTGAAATCGTCGGTCTGTATGGACATACACCTATTATCCGCACTTCCGGACGCACGGGAACCCGGGACGTACGATGGCGTCCAACTGATTTTCGATTGCCGCCCATGAACAAGTCCGCCTTGCTCGCCGCCTTCCTGCTGGCGTCCGCCGGCGACGTGGTGCCGATCAGGCTGGTCGTCGAGGACGCGAAGGGCAAGCGGGAGACGGTGGATGTGAAGGACGTCGCGCGGCAGAACTGACGGCTCCGAAGGCTCGGCATCCTGCGCAAGACAAGTCGTGATCCTGCGCGCAGTCGCAGTATCCACCTCTGCCACGATGCCGACCGACACGCGTGCATCCTGCGGCTACGCGCAGGATGACGGCCCAGAGTTCCCCCGCTTCGCGGCTACGACAGCGCCTTCATCGCCAACTTGATGCCATCCGACACCGCCACGTCCTTGGGCAACCCCTTGATCGCCATCGCCGCTTCCTTCTCGTTGTAGCCCAGCGCGATCAGCGCCTGCACGATGTCGCCCTGCGCATCGCTGGCGATCGTCGCCCCGCTCGCGGCGAGCTCGGGGCCCAGCTTGCCCTTCAACTCCAGCAGCAGCCGTTCGGCGGTCTTCTTGCCGATGCCGGGCACCTTCTGCAGCCGCCCGCCTTCCTGGCGTGCGACGGTGCCGGCGAGGTCGCTCACCGACAGTCCCGACAGGATGCCCAGCGCCGTGCGCGGGCCGACGCCCGAGATCTTGATCAGCAGGCGGAACGTGGCGCGTTCCTCGTCGGTGAGGAAGGCGAACAGCTGCTGCGCGTCCTCGCGCACGACGAAGTGCGTGAGCAGCGTGACGCGTTCGCCCAGGCCCGGCAGGTTGCAGAACGTGCTCATGGGCACGTCGACCTCGTAGCCGACGCCGTTGACGTCCAGCAGGACTTGCGGGGGCGTTTTTTCCGCGACGATGCCCGTGAGACGACCGATCATGCGGCGATTATCGAATGCGGGGACAATGTTTCCTGACATTTAACGAAGTGAATCCGTGATCGTCCGACGCGCCTTCTCCCCGCCCGACAACGAACGCCTTGCCCACGTGTGCGGTGCCCTCGACGAGAACCTGCGCGCGATCGAGCAGGGCCTGAACGTCGTCATCACGCGCCGGCAGGAACACTTCCGCGTCGAGGGCGGCAAGCTGCAGGCGCCGCGCGCGCTGGCGCTGATCGAGGCGCTGTACGACCGCAGCGGCCGGCCGATCGACGAGGAGCAGCTGCAGCTGATGCTCTACGAGGCCCAGCGCGACGTGATCCAGGGCCACGCCAGGCCGGTCGCGCCGACCGAGGCGCCCGGCGGCGAGATCGTGCTGCACACGCGGCGCGCGAACCTGATCGGCCGCACGCCCAACCAGGTGCAGTACCTGCGCCAGATCCTGTCGCACGACATCACGCTGGGCCTGGGCCCGGCCGGCACCGGCAAGACCTTTCTCGCGGTGGCCTGCGCGGTCGATGCGCTCGAGCGCGCGAGCGTCCAGCGCATCGTGCTGACCCGTCCCGCGGTCGAGGCCGGCGAGCGGCTGGGCTTCCTGCCGGGCGACCTGTCGCAGAAGGTCGATCCGTACCTGCGGCCGTTGTACGACGCGCTGCACGACCTGATGGGCTACGAGCGCGTGACCAAGGCGTTCGAGCGCGGCGCGATCGAGATCGCTCCGCTCGCGTTCATGCGCGGGCGCACGTTGAACCACGCGTTCGTCATCCTGGACGAGGCGCAGAACGCCACGCCCGAGCAGATGAAGATGTTCCTCACACGCATCGGCTTCGGCACCAAGGCCGTGGTCACCGGCGACCTGACGCAGGTCGACCTGCCGCGCGGCGCGCGCAGCGGCCTGGCCGATGCGTCGGAGATCCTGCGCGACGTGGCCGGCATCGCGGTGACGCAGTTCGGCGCGGCCGATGTCGTGCGCCATCCGCTGGTGGCGCGCATCGTCGAAGCCTACGAGGCAGCCGCGTCGCGCAGCGAGCCGGCGACTTCGGCCGAGCGGCCCGAACGTGCGCCGCTTGCGCCGGTGACGTTCCAGGAAGGCAAGCGCAGCAATCGCGCAGGCCGCGCCTGATGTCCCGCGCCGCCTTGCCCGACCTGCGACTGAGCCTGCAGTTCGCCGACGCCACGCACCGCGCGCTGCTGCCGCGCCACAAGGTCGCCCGCTGGATCCGCGCGGGTCTGGAGCTGCCGGCCACGATCACCGTGCGCGTCGTCGACGCCGAGGAAGGCCGCGCGCTCAACCGCGAGTACCGCCACAAGGATTACGCGACCAACGTGCTGACCTTCGACTACATGCAGGAACCCGAGATCGAAGCCGACCTCGTGCTGTGCGCACCGGTGGTCGAGCGCGAGGCGCGCGAGCAGAAGATCGATCTCGTCGCCCACTACGCGCACCTGCTGGTGCACGGCACGCTGCACGCGCAGGGCTACGATCACGAGGACGATGGCCCCGAGGCTGCATGCATGGAGGCGCGCGAGACGGCGGTGCTGGCGACGCTTGGCTTCGAGGATCCGTATGCATGAGACGTTGCGCCTGGCCGCCGGACTGTTGACGGCGTTTGCCTGGGCCTGCGCATGCGCGGCCACCGCCGACACGCCCTACGTCGTGGGCGACGGCCCCGATGCGCGCACCTACGTCGTCTCGCGTCCCGACAGCTGCCAGGCCGATTGCCCGCTGGTGATGTACCTGCACGGGTCCGGCTGGCCAGGCCCGGCGGAGAGACTGCAACCGACCGCCACGCGGGAGGCGCACTCGGGCATACGCGCCAGCGCCGAAGCCAATGGCTAAGAGATACTTCCGGATGGTGTCCGGCGTTCCTGGAACGCCGGCCGAAGCGCGTCTTATGGCCGCTGCTGCGGCAGGCCGTTGGATCACGATATCGACGACGTCGCGTTCCTGAAGGACGTGGTTGCGCGGGTGGTGGCGGCCTACCCCATCGACCGCACGCGCGTCTATGTCACGGGCTGGTCCGCCGGCTGCATGATGGCGCAGCGCCTGGTGGTGGAGGCCAGCGACGTCTTCGCCGCGGTCGCGTGCACCGGCGGCTACCTGCTGACCAACCAGGAGTCCTTGGCCAGGCCAGTGTCCGTGACCGAGATCCATGGGTTGCACGACGAGAACGTTGCTTACTCCGACGCGACGCGCATGACGGGTGCGCGCGAAAACGCCAAGCGCTGGGCAGCGCTCGACCATTGCGTCCAGGCACCCGTGCCGGCGCGCATTGGCAAGGCCAGCGTGGTTCAGACATGGGACGGCTGCGCCGGCGGCGTGCACGTGCGCCTGGTGACGCTGATGCGCAGCGGGCACGATACCTACGCCAACGACGACGGCGTCGACATCGCCAGCCTGGTGTGGGACAGCCTTCGCGACGAGCGCCTGCCGCCCTGATGCGGGCGCTCAGCCGCGCTTGAGCACCCGCGCCGCTTCGAGCGCGAAATAGGTCAGCACGGCATCGGCGCCTGCGCGCCGGAAGGCCAGCAGCGACTCCATCATCACCGCCTCGCCGTCCAGCCAGCCGTTGAGCGCCGCGCCCTTGAGCATCGCGTACTCGCCGCTGACCTGGTAGACGTAGGTGGGCATGCGGAACTCGTCCTTCACGCGGCGCACGATGTCCAGGTACGGCATGCCGGGCTTGACCATGACCATGTCGGCGCCTTCGGCGATGTCGAGCGCCACCTCGCGCATCGCCTCGTCGGAGTTGGCCGGGTCCATCTGGTAGACCTTCTTGTTGCTCTTGCCCAGGTTCGCGGCCGAGCCGACAGCGTCGCGGAACGGACCGTAGAAGGCGCTCGCGTACTTGGCGCTGTAGGCCATGATGCGCGTGTGCAGGTGGCCGTCGGCCTCCAGCATCGCGCGGATCGCGCCGATGCGGCCGTCCATCATGTCGCTGGGAGCGACGATGTCGACGCCGGCCTCGGCCTGCACGCGCGCCTGGCGCGTCAGCATGGCCACGGTGGTGTCGTTGACGATGTAGCCGGTCTCGTCGAGCAGGCCGTCCTGGCCGTGCGAGGTGAACGGATCGAGCGCCACGTCGGTCATCACGCCGAGGTCGGGGAAGTGCTTCTTGAGCGCGCGCACGGTGCGCGGGACCAGGCCATCAGCGTTGAGCGCTTCGGCGCCGTCCGGGGTCTTGAGCGACGGCTCGATGGCCGGAAACAGCGCCAGCGCGGGCACGCCCAGCGCGACGCACTCCTCGGCCACTCCCAGCAGGCGGTCGATCGTCATGCGTTGCACGCCGGGCATGCTGGCGATGTCCTGAACCTGGTTCTGGCCGTCGATCACGAAGACCGGCAGGATGAAGTTGCCCGCACCGAGACGGTGCTCGCGCATCAGTTCGCGGCTGAATGCGTCGCGGCGCATGCGGCGCGGGCGGCTGGCGGGGAATGGCGGCAAATGGGGCACGGGAAGTGGGACCTTTACGTCAAAACTGCGCATTCAGCGGGCGTTACAGCGAGTTTGCTGTCGCGCAGGGCAGATGTTCTGCTACATTCCATTTCGGATGATGTCCGTGAGGATATTGTCCCCTGCTTTTCCTCCCTGAGCAGGCGCCTTGCGTGATGACAGCGTCAAGGCTTTGCAGCCTCGGTCGCCCTCGTGGAGTCCGAGGCTCTTTCTTTTTGCGGGCCAGTCGCCAGGAGATGCCAGACGCGGGCGACGCGCGCGGCCGCTCCGAAGCAGGGCCGCGCGCCCCTCGGGGGCTGGATGCGGGAGTCCGCGGACCGGGATTGACAGGTCTGCCACCCATAATGGCCCGATGAGCGGATATCTCTGGGTCAAGGCCCTGCACATCGTCTTCGTGTCCAGCTGGTTCGCCGGGCTGTTCTACCTGCCGCGGATCTTCGTCAACCTGACGCAGGTGCCCAGCGACAGCCACGCCGAGCGCGAGCGGCTGCTGCTGATGGCACGCAAGCTGTATCGCTTCACCAGCTTCCTGATGGTCGGCGCCATCGTCCTGGGGCTGTTGCTGCTCTGGATCCGCTCCGACCTGCTGCGCGGCCCGGGCAATTACTGGCTGCACGCCAAGCTGCTGCTGGTCGTGGTGGCGATCGGCTACCACCACATGTGCCGCGCCATGCTGCGCAGCTTCGAGAAGCTCGAGAACCGCCGGCGCGAACGCTGGTTCCGCGTGTTCAACGAGATGGCGGTGCTGCTGTTCGCCGCCATCGTCGTGCTCGTCGTCGTGCGTCCGTTCTGACGCACGACGCGGTACGGGCAAGCGCAGGATGGCCAAGCCCGCACGCGCCGCCGCGCGCATCCCGCGACTGCCGGTGGCTGCACCCGCGCACCCGCGCGAGAGCTCGGCACTTGCGCTGACCGTTGCCTTCACCGCGCTGGTGGTCTACGCCAGCCTCTATCCGTTCAGTGGCTGGACCTGGCCGGCGGGGCAACCCTTGTCGGCGCTGCTGGTGCTGCGCTGGCCGCGCTACCACGGCGGCTTCGACGACTGGTCCAACTTCGCCGGCTACATGCCGCTCGGCGCGCTCGTGTACGCCAGCGGGCTGCGCAAGGGCTGGCGGCCGCTGCTGGCAGGCGCGGTCGGGCTGGTCTTTCCGTCGGCCTTGTCCTGGACGATGGAGTTCACGCAGCATTTCCTGCCGACGCGCTATTCGTCGTTGATGGACTGGGCCTTGAACTCGCTGGGCGCGGCTGCTGGCCTGAGCCTGGCGGTGGCCGTGCATTCGACCGGCGCCGGACTGCACTGGTCGACGCTGCGCGAGCGCTGGTTCGTGCCGCACAGCGGCGCCGCCATCGCGCTGCTGGTGCTGTGGCCGGTGGGCTTCCTCTATCCGAGCACGGTGCCATTTGGCCAGGGCGTGTCGTGGGAGCGCTTGCAGGTGGCCGCCTACGACCTGCTCAGCGACCATCCGCTGGCGCCCTGGTTCGACTGGCTATGGGCGAGCCTGGGCGAGAACACCGGCACGATGTCCAAGGCCGCCGAGGGCTTCGCGGTGGCGCTGGGCCTGCTGGGCCCTTGCCTGGTCGCGTTCGCCATCGCCCGGCCGGGCTGGCGCCGCGCCGTCATCGTGCCGGTGGCGATGGCGGTGGGGCTGGCGGCCAACACGCTGTCGGCGGCGCTCAATTTCGGGCCGGTGCATGCGTTGGGCTGGGTCACGTCGGCGGTGCCGGCCGGCCTGGCGCTGGGCGCCGTGCTGGCGTTTGGCTGCATGTTCCTCGGGCTGCGTTCGGCCGCGGCGCTGGGGCTGGTGGCGCTGTCGGCGAGCGTCGCGCTGGTGGCGCAGGCGCCTTCGGATCCGTACTATGCCGACAGCCTGCAGGCCTGGGAGCAGGGCAAGTTCATCCACTTCCATGGCCTGGCACAGTGGGTCGGATGGCTGTGGCCGTTCGCGGCCGGCGTGGCGATGTTCAGGCGCCTGGTGCGCGGCGAGGGCACGCCTCCGGCGTGAACGGGGTCTTGGCGCAGCTCGGCCGGCCAAGCTTCCTACAATGGACGGGATGTACTACAAGCACCACATCTTCTTTTGCCTCAACGAGCGCAAGCCCGGCGAGGACAGCTGCTCGCTGGTCGGTGCGCAGGCGGGGTTCGACCACTGCAAGTCGCGCGTCAAGTCGGCGGGGCTTGCCGGGCCGGGTGGCGTCCGCGTGAACAAGGCCGGCTGCCTCGACCGCTGCGCCGGCGGCCCGGTCGCCGTCGTCTATCCCGACGAGACCTGGTACACCTTCGTCGACAAGAGCGACATCGACGAGATCGTGGACTCGCACCTCGTCAACGGCAAGCCCGTCGAGCGCCTGCTGCTGCCACCGGACGTGGGCCGCTGAAAATGAACACCTTCACCAGGCGTGGCGAAATCGCCGGGCCGGCCGGCGCGCTGAGCGTGGCCGTCGATACCGCCGAGGACGTGTCCGCGCGCGGGCTGGCCGTGTTCTGCCACCCGCACCCGCTGCAGGGCGGCACGATGGACAACAAGGTCGTCACCACCATCGCCCGCGCGCTCACGCAGCGCGGCTGGCGCGTGGTGCGCTTCAACTACCGCGGCGTCGGTCAATCTGCCGGCGCCTGGGACGAAGGCCGCGGCGAGGTCGACGACGCGCTGGCGGTGATCGCCGCGCACCGCGTGGCCGGCGAGCCGCTCTTGCTGGGCGGCTTTTCGTTCGGCGGCTACATCGCGGCGAGCGCGGCCGCCAGGCTTCCCGAGGCGGACAAGCCCGGCCGCATGGTGCTGGTGGCCCCGTCCACGGCCAGGCACGACACGCCGCCCGTGATCGAGGACACCCTGTTGATCCACGGCGAGGCCGATGATGTCGTGCCGCTGTCGGCGTCGATGGACTGGGCGCGCCCGCAGGCGCTGCCGGTCGTCGTCGTGCCCGGCGCCGGACACTTCTTCCACGGCCGGCTGGTGCTGCTGAAGTCGCTCGTGCTGCGCAATTTTGCCGAGTGACATCGGCGCCGTGCGCGTGAAAAGACTCCTTGCCTTGCTGAGCCTGGCGACCGCGGCTTTCGCGGCCTTTGGCCAGGCCCTGCCCGCGCCCGAGATCGCGGCGCGTCAGTACCTGCTGATCGACATGAACGCGGGCCAGGTGCTGGCCGAGCGCGGCGCCGATGCGTCGGTCGACCCTGCGGCGCTCACCGAGCTGATGACGGCCTACCTCGTGTTCGTCCAGCTGAAGGAGCACAAGCTGACGCTGGAGCAGGCGTTGCCGGTATCGCCGCGGGCCGCGGCCGAACGCAAGGGCGGCGGGTCGCTGATGTTCATCGACACGGCGAGCAAGCCCAGCGTCGACGAACTGCTGCAGGGCCTGATCGTCGGCTCCGGCAGCGACGCGGCGGTGGCGCTGGCCGAAGGCGTCGCCGGCAACGTCGATGCCTTCGTCGCGATGATGAATCGCCAGGGCCAGGCCTGGGGCCTGAAGAACACCACGTTCAGGAACGTCACGGGCCTGACCGAGGCCGGCCACCGCAGCACGCCGCGCGAACTCTCGGTGATCGCGGAGCACGTCGTTCGCGACTTCCCCGAGTACTACCACTACGAGGCGCAGCGCGACTTCAAGTTCAACAACATCCGCCAGGACAACCGCAACCTGCTGCTGCAGCGCGACGCGAGCGTCGACGGCATGAAGGCCGGCTTCAGCGACGCCGCCGGCTATTGCCTGCTGGCGAGTGCACAGCGCGATTTCCCGAACGGCAAGCGCCGCCTGCTTGCGATCGTCATGGGCGCCGATTCGGTCCAGGGCCGCGCCAACGAGACCCAGAAGCTGCTCAACTGGGGCTTTACCGCGTTCGACGATATCCGCCTGGCCGAAGCCGGCAAGCCGGTCGGCTCGCCCGTGCCGGTGTGGAAGGGCTCGCGCAAGCAGGTCGGCCTGGGCAGCGCCGACGACCTGTACGTGGCCGTGCCCAAGGGCGAGGGCGAGCACCTGAAGACGACCATCACGCGCACCGACCCGCTGGTCGCGCCGCTCGCCAAGGGCCAGCGCGTCGGCTCGCTGCAGGTGACGACCGCCTCCGGTACCGCGATTGCCACGATCGCCCTCACCGTCCTCGACGACGTACCCCAGGCGGGCCTGCTCGGCCGCGCGTGGGATGCCATCCGCCTCTGGATCAAGTAGTCTTGCAACCTGAACGGACATGCCGTCCCCGGTTCGGGTTTCCAATGCCGCGCGCCCTGCCGCGGCTCGCCCAGGAGCTTTCGATCATGAACGCCTTGCCCGACACGCTGTGCTATCTCGACGGAGAGTTCCTGCCGTTGAACCAGGCCAAGGTCTCGGTGATGGATCGCGGCTTCCTGTTCGGCGATGGCGCGTACGAATCGATCCCGGTCTACGGGGGGCGCCTGTTCCGCTTCGACGACCACATGGCGCGCTTCGAGCGCAGCCTGGCCAAGCTGGAGATCGAGGCCGACCTGGGCCGCGAGACCTGGCTGGCGCGGCTGCGCAAGGTGATCGACGCCTTTCCCTCCGGTGACCAGCTGGTCTACCTGCAGGTGACGCGCGGCGTGGCGCCGCGCTCGCATGTGGTGCCCGGCGCGCTGGAACCGACCGTGTTCGTCACGACCAGCGAGCGGACGCTGCCCACGCCGGCGCAGCGCCTGCAAGGACTGGCATGCGTGACCGCGCGCGATTTCCGCTGGCAACGGGGCGACATCAAGAGCATCTCGCTCCTGGGCAACGTCCTCGCGCGCAAGATCTCCGCCGACCAGGACGCCGACGAGACCATCCTGCTGCGCGACGACGAGCCGGGCGGCCCATGGCTGACCGAAGGGTCGTCCAGCAACGTCTGGGTGGTGCACGAAGGCGCGCTGCTCGGGCCGGCGCCCGACGAACACGTGCTGGCCGGCATCCGCGTCGAGCTGCTGCGCGAGCTGTGCGCCGAGACCGGCATCGCGTTCAACCTGCGCCCGGTCAGCGAGGCCGACGTACATTCGGCCGACGAGGTGCTCCTGAGCTCCGCGTCCAAGGAAGTGATTGCCGTCACTCGAGTGGACGGCGAACTGGTCGGCCACGGCGCGCTGCGCGGCCGGCCGGGTCCGGTTTATGCCCGTCTACACGAGGCTTACCAGCGTGCGATTCAATCGCAATCCATTTGAACCACATTGGCTGCCATGCACGAGATTCCACCCGAACAGTCGCTGATCACCTATCCCAGCGCGTTTCCCATCAAGGTGATGGGTCCGCACGCTGACGGTTTCGTCGAGGCGATCGTGCAGGTAGCCAAACGGTTCGATCCGGATTTCGACCACACCACGGTGGAGACCAGACCCAGCAAGGGGGGTAATTACCTGGGCATCACGATCACGGTCACAGCCACCAGCCGTCCGCAGCTGGATGAGTTGTACCGGACATTGACCGCGCATCCGATGGTCAAGATCGTTCTGTGATGGACAGGTGGGGGAAGCGACTCTCAGAGGCTTCATGCATCTCACCAGAAACGAGACCGAAAAGTGCGTGATGGCGCGCATCGTTCGGCAGAAAAAGCTACACCAGAAGAACTTCACGTTGAAGCAGTTCGGCACCTGGACCAAGGCCGAGGCTGCGGCCAAGAAGTGGGTCAAGGCGACCTTGGCCGAACTGCCGCCGCCGATCGGGATGAAGAACCGGATGACCAGCCGCAACACTTCCGGCGTGGTTGGCGTTCGCCTGGTCCATGCGGTGCGCCGGCGTGCGGACAAGGAATATCCGGACTGGCGCTGGATCGCCTTCTGGCCCGGCTGCCCGAACTCGGGCGGCATCGGTTGGTCGGTGAACAAGTACGGCGACGAACATGCCTTCGTGCTTGCTTGCCTCGCGCGCAAGCTGGAGTCGGTGGATCGCGCCGCGATCGATGGCGAGTTCGAGGCGTTCAAGGCATCGCGCGACTACAAGCGGCTCCTGAAGCTCAAGCAGATCACCCCGGCCTGAACGCCCGGATGGCGCAAGCCTAGAATCAGGCATTGCCGTCATCCTGCGCGAAGTCGCAGCATCCGCCCTGGCCGACATCGTTGCCGCCAGGGCGGATTCCGCTGTCGCACGCCGAATGACGCTGCCTGACGCGGACGAAGGTTTCCACTCGATGACTCTCCCGGCCGCCCACGGCCAGATTCTCCCGCCGCTGATGCGGCCGATGGGTTGCGTGCCCTACGAATCGACCGTGGACGCGATGAAGGCGTTCACCGCTGATCGCGACCCGCAGACGCCCGACGAGATCTGGGTTCTCGAGCACCCGCCCGTCTTCACGCAAGGCCTGGCCGGCAAGGCCGAACACCTGCTGGACGCCGGCGGCGTGCCCGTGGTGCAGACCAACCGCGGCGGCCAGGTCACCTATCACGGGCCCGGCCAGGTGATCGCGTACCCGTTGATCGACCTGCGGCGGCTGGGCATCTACGTCAAGGAATTCGTCTTCCGGCTGGAAGAGGCCGTGCTGCGCACGCTGGCCGATGTCGACGTCACGGGCCACCGAGTGCCGGGGGCGCCGGGCATCTACGTCAGGCTGGACGACCCGTTCGGACACGCAGCGCTCGGCAACGACCGGCCCGTCTCCGACCCGTTCAGGGGTCTCGGAAAGATTGCGGCATTGGGCGTAAAAGTGAGCAATCACTGCACGTATCATGGCGTCGCCTTGAACGTCGCGATGGACCTTCAACCCTTCGAGCGGATCAATCCGTGCGGTTATGCCGGGCTGAAAACCATCGATCTGGCTACACTGGGCGTCGTTGCCGACCGGGCAACGGTGGCCGAGGTGCTGGGCCGCCGCCTCCGCGCGCAGTTCACGCGCTGAGAAAATCGGGCGCTTCGCGCGCCGCAGCAGCCTCTTCCGAGCGTCGAGCTCGACCCATCCGCGTCGTCCCACGAGGCCGGCGCCGCACCGCAATGTCCACCGAATCCAACACCCCCGACGTCGCCACGCCCGCCTACGATGCCAGCGCGAAGCAGAAGGCTCAGGCCAAGACGTCGCGCATCCCGATCAAGATCGTCCCGGCCGAGACCTTGAAGAAGCCGGACTGGATCCGCGTGCGCGCCGCGCTGCCGTCCAGCCGCTTCTACGAGATCAAGCAGATCCTGCGCGAGCACAACCTGCACACGGTGTGCGAAGAGGCGTCGTGCCCCAACATCGGCGAATGCTTCGGCAAGGGCACCGCCACGTTCATGATCATGGGCGACAAGTGCACGCGCCGCTGCCCGTTCTGCGACGTCGGCCATGGCCGGCCCGATCCGCTGGATGCCGACGAGCCGAAGAACCTGGCCCGCACGATCGCCGCGCTCAAGCTCAAGTACGTCGTCATCACCAGCGTCGACCGCGACGACCTGCGCGACGGCGGCGCCGGCCACTTCGTCGAATGCATCCGCCAGGTCCGCGAGCAGTCGCCGCAGACGCGCATCGAGGTGCTGGTGCCCGATTTCCGCGGCCGCGACGACCGCGCGCTGGAGATCCTCAAGGCCGCGCCGCCGGACGTGATGAACCACAACCTGGAGACCGCGCCGCGCCTTTACAAGCAGGCCCGTCCCGGCAGCGACTATCAGTTCAGCCTGAACCTGCTCAAGAAGTTCAAGGCGATGCACCCGGACGTGCCGACCAAGAGCGGCATCATGGTGGGCCTGGGCGAGACCGACGAGGAAATCCTGCAGGTGATGGCCGACATGCGCGCGCATGACATCGACATGATCACCATCGGCCAGTACCTCGCGCCATCCGGCCACCACCTGCCGGTGGCGCGCTACGTGCACCCGGACACCTTCCGCATGTTCGAGCAGAAGGCCATCGAGATGGGCTTCAGCCACGCGGCCGTTGGCGCGATGGTGCGCTCGAGCTATCACGCGGACAAGCAGGCCGAGCACGCCGGCCTGGACATGGGCCCGGCCAACTAGCTTTCGGCGTCGAGCCTGGCGATCAGGGGCGCGAGCGCGGCGAAGTCGGTCTTGCCGACCCAGCGCTTGACGATGCGGCCGCGCTTGTCGATCAGCAGCGAGGTCGGCGTGAACGCCACGTCGCCCAGGCGCCGGGCGATCTCGCCCGTGTTGTCGATGACGACGCCGAACGGCAGCGCGCGGGCCTGCGCGAAGTTGGACACGAGTGCCGGCGGGTCGTAGCTCATCGAGACGGCCAGCGTCTCGAAGCCTTGCGGCGAGAACCGGCGCCAGTTGGCCACCATCGCGGGCATCTCCTGGACGCAGGGCGCACAGTCGGTGGCCCAGAAGTTGACCAGCACCACGTGGCCGCGCAAGGCTGCCAGCTCGCCGTGGCGGCCATCGAGCAGCGTGTACGACACGTCGGGCGCCTGTTCGACCCGGCTGCAACCGGCTAGCATCAGCGACGCCGCTCCCAGGCCCGCAGCGAGCGTGACGCAGACGACCAGGGCCAGCGAGCGAACCATCTTTCAGTGGAGTCCACGATGCAACGACGTCAGTTTACGCCGGCCCTTGCCGCGCTCGTGCTTGCACGTGCATCCTGTCTTGCGTTGCTTGGCCAGGCCGCGAACGCGTTCGCGCTCGATGAAGGCGAGGCCGCTTCGGGTGTGCGCGCCGCGTTGGAACGTGGCGCCGACAGTGCGGTGGCCACGCTCGGCAAGCCAGGCGGCTTCCTCGACGACCCGCGAGTCAGGATCCAGCTGCCGAGCGGGCTGAAAGGCGCCGCCTCGATGCTGCGCGCGATCGGCCAGCAGCAACGCGTGGACGACCTGGTCAATTCGATGAACCGCGCCGCGGAGTCGGCCGTGCCCGAAGCCAAGCCCTTGCTGCTCAACGCGGTGCGCGCCATGTCGGTGGAGGACGCGGTCAAGATCGTGCGCGGCAGCGACACCTCGGTCACCGACTTCTTCGCGGCCAAGACGCGCGTGCCGCTCGGCGAGAAGTTCCTGCCCATCGTCACCGCCGAGACGCAGAAGGTGTCGCTGGCCGCCAAGTACGACGCGGTGGCCAGCAAGGGCTCGGCGTTCGGCCTGGTCAAGCCGGAGGACGCCAACGTCGAACAGTACGTCACGCGCAAGGCGCTCGACGGCCTGTTCTTCATGATCGGCCAGGAAGAAAAGAAGATCCGCGCCGATCCGGTGGCCACCGGCAGCGCGATCCTCAAGGCCGTGTTCGGCGGGCACTGAGCGGCCCGCCAGCGCTTCGGGTCAGAGCGTTCGCGAGAGTTCGAAGATCAGCGCCGACGGCAGCGATTGCATCACCGCCTCGCGGCCGATGCGCGCGCCGTTGTCGTTGCCGCTGGTCGACAGCCTCAGCGCGCTGCCCTCGGGCGCCACTTCGATGAACACGAACGACGGCATCTCGCTGGAGATGCCCACGCGCAGCTTGTGGAAGCGGTCGTTGGCCAGCACCGACTCGTAGATGATCGCGTGCGGCAACGCGTCGCGGCAGAACTCCTCGGCTTCCTCGACGCTGTTGACGAAGTCCACCAGCAGGCCCATGTGGCGGATCGATTCCTTGATCAGCGAGCGTATCTCGCGCCCGCCCGCGACCACCAGCACGTGGCTGCCGGCCAGCGGCTTGGAGTTGTCGGAGACGCCGAAGCCCTGGTCGATCTCGACGACGCTGACGCCTTCGATCTCCTCATGGATCGTGCGCGGGAATTCGACGGTCAGGGTCGTTTCGCCGTCCGTGCCGGAGACGGCGCGATCCATCACCAGGCCCAGCGTCCACGAGATCTGCTGCACCAGGCGCCAGGACATGGAATCGAGCGACGGCAGCGGCGTGCCCACCGGCGTCAGACGGTCGGATGCATCGGAGCTGGCATGCGCGAAGCGCACGGACAAGCGAGCGTACGGCGGCCAGGCCTTGACGTCGAGCTTGAACTCGATGCTCTTTTGCGCCAGATCCAGGCTCCAGTCGACGATCGCCTGCATCAGTGCGTGCAGCAGCGTGGCATCGACGATGACCTCGGCCGGCTTGAGCGCCTGGCGGAGCTCGACCTGGCGCGACGTCGCTTCGCGGCCGCGCTGCAGCAACACTTCGCGCAGCATCTGCGTGACGCTGATCTGCTCGGGCGACTGGCGGATGCGGCCGGAGGCGAAACGGGCGAGCTGCTGGCCGATCATGCCGGCGCGGCGGGCGCGCTCGATCTCCTCGCGCAGCATGCGCAGGCCGGCGCGGTCGATCTTGCCGGTGGTCGCCAGGACGGTGACGCGCTCGAGCGCGGCCGACAGCGGCAGGCCCACCTCGGTGCCGATCTGGCCGATGATCTCGCGCCAGTGGCCTTCGTCGGGTGCCTGGCGCGGCTTGTCGGAAACCGGTTCGGTCATGGTGGATCGGCTCGAAGCCAGTGTCACTGTCATTGGATTCCCCTCACGTCGCGCTCACGCTTGGACTATGCAATTATTGCGCCGTCTCGGTTGCATAGGTTACAAATTGTCGCGAGTTCGACGTCGATGTGGGCGATATTGCACAGCGTTCGGAAGCGGCTCCATCCCCAATGAGGGTGAACTTGGGTTGTCGAGCGTGAACTATTGATCATGATGGCGGGATACCTCGGAAAATGCGCGCGGATACACCCGTTGACAGACCTCGAAACCTGCTGCTCCAGGCGGTTGTTTGCGCGACGGCGCTGCCGTTGCTGGTCGGCTGCGCGCCTGCCTTCGATTGGCGCAGCGTCTCGGTTCCGGGCACCCAACTTGTAACGGAGCTGCCCTGCCGGCCGTCCCGATTCCAGCGCGACGTGACGGTGGCCGGTGTGCCGCTGCAGCTGTTCATGCTGTCGTGCCAGGTCGGTGGCGTCACCTATGGCGTCGCGACGGCCGACGTCGCCGACCCGGCGCTTGTGGACGGCGTGCTGCACGCCCTGCGCGACAGCGCCGGGGCGAGCATCCGGTCTACCGACGCCCGCCCTGGCGCGTTGAAGATGCAGGGGATCACCCCGTTCAGCGGAAATTCCAGTGTCCACCTGTATGGTCAACGGCCGGATGGCGAGAGCGTCGAAGAAGCGACTCGTGTGTTCGCGCGCGGGACGCGCGTGTTCCAGGCGAGCGCCATCGGCGCAGCCCTGCCGGATGCCGCCGTGCGGCCGTTCGAGGACGGCCTGCGATTCGAGCTGGGAAAGGCGGCGACCGACGCCAGCTAGGCTTCAACTTGGTGCGTTCTCTTCCCGCAAGCGTGCAAAACCACCACGAAATGAAGCGAGTAGCCCCGCCTGCGGACAGCGCGGACTAGGTTTGACGAGCTTCCAGGCCGATAATCTTTCGTTCGCGTCAATTCACGACGCTTGGATTCCGTCCACGTGGCCGCTGTACTGCTGATCGCTCATGCTCCCCTCGCTTCGGCGCTGCTCTCCGTCGCGGGGCATTGCTATGAGGAGAAGGGCCACCTGTTCGAGGCTATCGACGTCGATCCGGCGATGTCGGCCGAGGCGGTCGAGGCGCTTGCCCGCGAGGCGCTCGTCCGTCTCAATGCGCCGGAGGTACTGGTCTTGACCGATGTCTTCGGCGCCACGCCGTGCAACGTGGCGCAACGCCTGTCGGACGGCGTCAACGTGCGCGTCGTGGCCGGCGTCAACGTGCCGATGCTGTGGCGCTCGCTGTGCTACCTGGGCGAACCGCTCGACGCGCTCGTCGCGCGCGCGGTGTCCGGCGCATCCCAAGGTGTCATGCAGGTCGCGCAGACGCGGCCGCAGAACCAGATCCTCACTCCGATCACGAATGATTCGAACCACTCTCGTCATCAGCAATAAGCTGGGCCTGCATGCCCGCGCTTCGGCCAAGCTCACGAAACTGGCCAGCAGTTTCCAGTGCGAGGTGTTCATGACCCGCAACGGCCGCCGGGTCAACGCCAAGAGCATCATGGGCATCATGATGCTGGCCGCGGGCCTCGGCAGCGAGGTGGAGCTGGAAACGGACGGCAAGGACGAACAGCAGGCCGCCGAGGCGCTGACGGCGCTGGTCAACGACAAGTTCGGCGAAGGCCAGTAGACCGCGTGCCCCGCTGGGCAATTGCTGGCGTGCTCGCGCCGTCGCGAGTTCAGGCGGGGAAGCGGCGCTGCGAGCGCGTTGCAATGTCCGCTATGCGGGTCAGCAACGGCAGGTCGGCCGTGCCGAACTCCGGATCCCGGGCGGGCGGCCCCGGCTTCGCCAGCGCATCCCACAGTGCCAGGAGGACGATGGCCGAACGATGGTCTGGATGCACGCAGATGCGACCCAGCTCCACCATGCGATCACGCAAGGGACGCAGGCGTGTCAGGTCGAACCCAATCTCGCCGTGGAAGCTGCCGGCACGGCGCGCGACGCTGGCCGTCAACACCCGATACGTGCCCACCACTTCGCCAGGCTCATCGTTGCAAGGCGCGGTGCGCACGATCAGGTGTTCGCAGAAGCCGTCGAACAGGTCGACGTCATGTCCCCGCCGGCGCGCCGGCGAGCGGCTTCGGGCTGGTGCCCATCTCGTCGACGAAGACCTGGTGGCGCAGCCGTTGGGCCGCGCGGACGTCGTCCACATGCCTGGCCCAGGCCACCTGCAGCGCCGGCGGCACGTGCGAACGCTGTGCGCGGCCAGCCGGCCGGTCGGGACGGCGCAGCGCGTCGGTCAGCCCGGCCTGTGCCTGCGTGGCCTCGGTGACGAATTCGCTCATCTTCTAGGTGCTCTCGGAGACGTCGGCATCGTGTCGAGGTGCGATGACGTCGACATGAATCTGCCAGGAGCGCCGCGTGACGCGGGCCATGTTCGTCGAATTGGCGCGGGGCGCCCCGCTGCCTTGCTGCTACATTGATCGCTCGAACCGGCCGGGCCGCCAGCCCGCGCCCGGCGTGTGATTCGCGGAGGTGGGTTTGTGAGCATCCAGGTGTTCGGTCTTCCGGTGTCGCGCGGCGTCGCGATCGGTCGTGCGGTGCTCGTCGCGTCGAGCCGGGTCGACGTCGCCCACTACTACGTCGAGCCCGGAATGATCGAGGCCGAGGTGAGGCGGCTGCGCGCGGCGCGCGACCTGGTCGTGGAGGAGCTCACCGCGCTCAAGGGCGACGTGCCCGAGGACGCGCACGACGAACTGGTCGCGCTGCTCGACGTCCACCTGATGCTGCTGCAGGACGACACCCTGTCCGAGGCAACGCGCCAATGGATCGTCGACCGTCACTACAACGCCGAATGGGCGTTGGCGTCGCAGCTGGAAGTGATCGTGCGCCAGTTCGACGAGATGGAGGATGAATACCTGCGCGATCGCAAGGCCGACCTGGAACAGGTGGTCGAGCGCGTCATTGCCGCGCTCGGGCGCCTGGGCGGCGATTCCTCCGGCGATGCGTCGACGCAGGGCCAGCGCGACTTCGCGGGCGAAGACCCGCTCGTCCTGGTGGCGAACGACATCGCCCCGGCGGACATGCTTAAATTCAGGCGCAGCGTGTTCACCGGCTTCGTCACCGACGTCGGCGGGCGCAATTCGCACACCGCGATCGTCGCGCGCAGCATGGACATCCCGGCCGTGGTCGGAGCCCGCGAGGCGAGCCGCATCGTCACCCAGGACGACTGGATCATCATCGACGGCGACGCCGGCGTCGTGATCGTCAATCCCTCTCCCATCGTGCTCGAGGAATACCGCTTCCGCCAACGCCAGGTCGAACTCGAACGAGCGCGGCTCGATCGGCTGCGCCATACGCCGGCGGTCACGCTGGACGGCCATGCCATCGAGCTGTTGGCCACC